>ENA-OSET01003108-OSET01003108.1-sediment-metagenome-genome-assembly--contig:-NODE-3108-length-15459-cov-6.756599_pt1 | contig 15459 bp, 12 predicted proteins | sample MGYA00237882_ERZ534229 | MGnify/ENA primary metagenome ERZ534229 (study PRJEB26408, sample SAMN06266212) | sediment metagenome | isolation source: Hudson Canyon methane seep mesocosm | place... | reverse complement strand
TTCCGTACAACAGATATCACAGGTGCTGTAGAGCTTCCTGAAGGTGTTGAAATGGTAATGCCAGGCGACAACTTGAAATTTGTTGTAGAGCTAATCAACCCAGTAGCGATGGACGAAGGTTTACGCTTCGCTATCCGTGAAGGTGGTCGTACTGTTGGTGCTGGTGTTGTATCTAAAATCATGGCTTAATTCTCTTTTGAGAAATAGCAGATTTTAGTTCTCACGAGAACTGAAAAAAAAGACGCTTAGGCGTCTTTTTTTATGTTTGGAATTTGAGGGATATACATGTAAGCAAGATACTGGTGTTGTATCTGCCCATACCAAAAGGATGCATAAGTATCCTTTTATTTAATTCACATGTGATGGCCACTAAACTTTAAACTGTTTAACCACAGTCGTTAATGCGTCAGAATTTGTTTTTAATCCGGCTAAACTTTCGCTCATATTTGATGAGCTTTCGACAGTATCATCAGTAAGTAAACGAACATTTTCAACATTTCGTGACACTTCTTCTGCGACGGAAGCTTGTTGAGAAACAGCATCAGAAATTTCATGGGTTTGTTGTTGAAATTTAGATATAACAGTAGTGATATCGTTTAGTACCGTATGTACTTGCTTTACAAGTTCAACACTTTGTTGTGCTTCATTTTGGCTAATGTTCATTACTGATACCGCTTTAGTTGCAGTACTTTGTAATTCATCAATGATTGATTCTATATTACTTGTAGATTCTTGTGTTCGTGAAGCTAGAGTTCGAACTTCATCAGCAACAACAGCAAATCCACGGCCTTGTTCACCTGCTCTAGCTGCTTCAATGGCAGCATTAAGTGCCAATAAATTTGTTTGATCTGCGATACTTCTTATTACGCTAAGTACTTCGCCAATACTTTGTGTACCATCCTTTAATTGGTTAACGACATTCGAGGCTGCAATAACATTTTCTGAAAGTACACTGATACCCTTGGTCGCTTGTTCAACAACACCTACGCCATGTAATACTTTCTCTTCTGCTTGACTGGCTAAACCATTGGACAATTTTGCGTTGTTAGAAATATCGATACTCGTTTGGGCAAGTTCAGCAGCTGCGGTTGCAACCATATCGATTTCTTGTTTTTGGCCTTCAATAATACTATTGGCTTTTTGCCCGATGTCAGCTGCTACTTTTGTCGATTGATTGACCTCTTTGCTTATATCAACGGTCTCTTTAACCAGCTGCTGAATCTTACTAACAAAGCGATTAAACTCTTCAACAAGGTTACCTATCTCATCACTTTTGAATACTTCAATTCGTTTCGTTAAGTCACCTTCCCCTGTTGCCATATCGCTCATTGCTATTTGTAACATATGTATGCGTCTCATCAGTGGAATTGCCATTAACCAAACAACGAAAGCAATTAATGCAATAATGACAACTACGGTAATACTTGAAGAAATGAATGCTTTTTTAACAGGTTCTGAAATTAATCGCTCAGGGACTAAAAACCCTAATTTCCAACTCATTAATGGGTAATCACTACTTACCTCATTAAAAACAACTTGGTAGTTTTCTCCTTGCCAAGTAACATTTGAAGACCCTGAATTATTACGGGTAATTTTAGATTGTAATGCATCAAAACCATCAGTATTGCTAAATTTTTTATCAACAGTTGACATTAAAGAGCCGGGTTCAAACCCTTTCTTGAATCCAGGGAAAAATACCAGCTGGCCACTATCAGTCATTAAAAACGCTTCACCTTCACCTTGGTATTTAATGTTGGCTAATAAGTCTTTACCAATAGTAGTAATTAAAATATCTATGCCACCAATACCTAAAAATCGGCCATCGGGTAAATAGTATGGTCCTTTTACCGTTGCTGATATGGAACCATCATTTGCGTCAACGGCAGGATCTGTAACGTACATTTTTCCTTTATCAATACCTTCCTGCCACCAAGGGCGTTTATTGGTAAAATAATCAGCATCGTTATAACGACCGTTTAAATCAAAATATTCATGGGTATTTTCACTACCAAAAAATACACTCTTAATTGAAGAGTCTTGATCTGAAAAATATTTAAAGTATTTAATTACATCTTTATAATTTCTATCATCAGCTAAATTTGATAATCGTTGGTCATAGCCCGTAAACCAGTCAACTACTTGCGGGTTAGAAAATATAGCGTGATTTAGTTGCCCCTTGGCAATAAAAAAATTACGTACTTCAGCTGCTTGCTCACTAACAATGCTCTCAATAGAGCTATTTACTTGTTTACGTGTGTCCTCGCTGATATCTGATAAAACAAAATAAGAGGTTACGATGAGTAGAAAAGCTACTGCGGTTGAAATACCAAAGACTAATTGGCGTAAAATAGAGCTGCGGAAGAAATTTATCATATAATAATATCCGGATTAAGTAGTTGTTTTAGTTATTAAAGCGCTATTTAAATAACGTCTCTGTATTTTTAAACTTTATCATGACAGTTAACAAATCGCTATTGTGAGGGAAGAAATGTCAATCAACGTTGAATAACCTTTATTACGTGAGCTTATTGTAATAAAGGTAATTACTCTTTATCAATTTTGCGCAATTCAATATCAAACTAAAGGCAATGTTCATTGCTATAGAATGTATATTGAACAGTAGCGCTATAAACCAAACTTTCTTACTTTATTATTCATGCTGGTTTGCCATGAATAAAAGGCTTTATCCCATATGGCTAAGCAAGAGCCAAAATTCTTATCAAAGTGAATTTTTTCCCGGCTATGGTGAATTTGATGCTGAGCAGGGCTAATAAATATATGCTCTAAATAACCAAAACTAATCCACACATGGCTGTGGCGTAAATTAGCTGCGGCTAAATTGAAAACGAAATTGAATAAATTTACGCCTAATATTTCGGCAAAGCCAATGGCCCCATCAAAAGAATACATAAATATTCCACTGACTACGCCTACGACAAAAACCCCTCGGATGTTATTCAAAATATACTCAATGCTATGAACTCTATAGAGTGTTAACGGGGTTAATACCGTAGCGCTGTGATGAACTGAATGATATTTCCATAAAAGAGGAATTCGATGATATAACCAATGTATAAAAAATCGTGAAAAGTCTTCAATTATAAAAAGTGCGATACTGAACGTTATCACTACATTTTGATAAGGCCATTGCAAAAAATCGCCTGAACCAAAATTCCCCATAAAACTTCTATTTACGTAAAGAGCAACCGTTAGACTTGATGCCAGCAATGGCACTATGAGTAGTGCTTTTAACACCTGATTAATCAATATCCACTGATAATCTTTGTAACAAGAGCGATTAAACCAATATTTTATAGAGAAGGTGTTTTTGATAAAGACACGTAGTTTTTTCTTATTTTTCCACGTAACAATAATTCCAATAACAAAACCAGAGATTAAATAAAGCCAATGGGTGCGGCGATCCATATCGATAAAAAAGAATAAGGAAAGTATAAATTCATGGAATTGTTCGATAAATGAAAAAGTCATATTTCACTGAATTAGCGTAAAAATTAATTTTATCTTCAATAAAATAAAAAATCAATTGCTAATGCAAATGATAGTGATTATCATTTGCATAATAAAATTGAGAAATAACATTTAGAAGAGAAATTATGAACAAAGTACTATTAAACAGCCTCCTATTATCAACGATAGCGGTACTTGCTGCTTGCCAAAATGATTCTGAAGATTTAAATACCGTTACTCATATTGCAGATAACCATGCTGATATTGCTTATGCCGCTTATAGCGATTCAAAAACTGCTGCCTTGATATTGCAAGAAACTGTAAATAGTTTCATTGCTGAGCCAACTGAAGATAACTTGCTAGCAGCAAAATCAGCTTATAAAGCAATTCGTGCTCCTTATCAACAATCCGAAATCATGCGATTTGACAGTATAATTACCGTAGGTGCAAACCTTGATGCTGATGGTGGACCTGCGAGTGTTGATGAGTGGGAAGGGCAAGTTAATGCGTGGCCATTAGACGAAAACCATATCATCACCATTATTGCTGGCAGTGAAGAGATTAATGTTGAATTATTATTGAATCAAAATGGTGCTGACGACAATGATGCTAACGTAACAACGGGAATTCATGCCGTTGAATTTATGTTGTGGGGCAGCGATTTACATGGCACGGAAGCAGGTTCAGGTGAACGGCCAGCAACTGATTTTACTATCGATGGTACATGTGTAGATTCAGAGTGTGAACGAAGGGGACAATACTTAAAGGCTGCAACCGATTTATTAGTTGATGATTTAACGATAATGGCTGATGAGTGGAGCCCAGCAGCAAAAACAACCAGTGGTACGTTAGCTCATAACTTTGTTAATAGCGAGTTTGCCATTGATTACATGGTGGGCTCTATGATCACAATGGCTACCGATGAGCTTGCTTCTGCTCGTATGGGTTCAGGTCTAAGTTTAGGTGACCCTGAAGAAGAACATGATTGCTTTAGTGATTTAAGTCATATTGCTATTTATCATAACTTTCAAGGTGTTAAGAATGCCTTTTATGGTACTTATGAATCTGCAACCTATAGTATCTCTGGTGCGAGCTTAGCTGTATTAGTAAATAGTAAAAATGTGGCGACCTATGAAGCGGTTGACACTGCATTAATAAGTATTGAAGGTAAAATGGCTCAAATTTTAGCCGCAGGTGAGCGTACGGAAAATCCTATTAAATTTGACCAAATCATTGGCCAATCAAGTAATGGTGTTGAGCGATTAATTGCTGAAAATGCAGTAACAGAGTTAGTAGCTTTAGATACCGAATTAGAGTTAATGGCCGAAGTGTTAGCATTAAAAAATATAGATACAGAATTTGACGGAGATTAAACGTTACGGTTTATCCCATTAAAATTAAGGCCTGCTTGTGCAGGTCTTTTCGATCGATATTAATGTTCAGGAATTATAATGAATAACACAGTAAATAAAACTATTTCACTTATCGCTATATGTTTACTTAGTTCTTGCGGTGGTGGTGGAGAAGATAATACAACGCCAGTACCTGTTGACGAAAACACGCTTATTGCACCGGCTGTTCCCGTCGAAAATGAACATTTATCAGGAGGAGAGGCGAGCATTAAAAAAGTGCAATCAGATGCCTTTTCAGAAAATTCTAATAATATGGTATCGGTTGAAAGAAAAAAAATATTTAACTTAGGAGATGATTTTTTTAATAATCCTTGGGTTGAAGGTAGTGCTAGCACATCGTCCCGTGATGGTTTAGGTGGACTATTTAATAATAACGCTTGTCAAGATTGTCATATTCGTGACGGGCGTGGTCATGCGCCTGTTGATGAAATCGACACTGACTTTGATAGTATTTTATTTCGAACGGCTACTGCTAATATTGGCTTCGAAGATAAAGACCAAATTTTACAATCGCTTAAAGCTAACGTTCCAGATCGTTACTTTGGTGGTCAATTACAACAGCACGGAGTATCAGGTGTATCGCCTGAAGTTAGTTTACAGGTAAATTATCAAGATAAATTGATCTCTTTTACCGATAATACCACTGTAACTTTACGTGAACCAAATTGGACAATTACCAGTTATAACCCAGAGATGGTTTTTGAAGCAGATACCGTATTTTCGGCCCGAGTGGCACCTCCAATGATAGGTCTAGGTTTATTAGCCTTAATTTCAGAAACCGATATCATTAAAAAAGAAGATATAAATGACAACGATGCTGATGGAATTTCTGGTAAAGCAAATTACGTGTGGAGCGTAAATAGCCAAAAAGTTTTATTAGGACGCTTTGGCTGGAAAGCCGGACAACCGACTATTTTAGAGCAAAGTGCAGGCGCTTTTGTGAATGATATGGGTCTAACTAATCGTTTACATAAGATGGAAACGTGTACAGAACAGCAAACTGAATGTTTAAGTGCTCCTAACGGCAACGGTGACAGTGTGAATGATTATGATTTTGAAGTATCAGACCCCATTCTAGATGCCATTGCCTTTTATAGTTCGCATCTAGCCGTACCCGAACGTCGTGACGCTTATTCCGAACAAGTACTTATCGGCAAAGCATTGTTCATGCAAGCGGGCTGTCAAGGTTGTCATACCGAAAGCTATACGACGATTATCGATCAAGATCAGCCTGAGCTTTCAGAGCAAACTATTTTTCCTTATACCGATATGTTACTGCATGATATGGGAGAAAGCCTAGCCGATTTTACCCCTGATAATGAGCCAGCTTCGGCTGATATGTTATATGAATTTTTAGCTACAGCGACAGAATGGCGAACGCCACCATTGTGGGGATTAGGTTTAACTAAAACTATTGATCCACAAGCAACATTCCTACATGACGGTAGAGCAAACACTATAATGGAAGCCGTTTTATGGCATGGCGGTGAAGCTGAAAATGCTAGGAACAAGGTATTAGCATTTAATCAAGAAGAGCGTGAAGCGTTGTTGGCTTTTTTAAATGATCTCTGAGTATTATTTATAATATATTTACAAGAGTCAAAGTGGAATTGAAAAATTATAACTTCTCCAGATGAAGTGGGCTTTGCGCAAAGCACCGCTTTTTCAAGGCGTTAAAGAGTTTCTTTAACGCCTTTTTTATGTCCGGTATGTTATGAATACATGAATTTGAGAGAGTGGCAAAACTCTCTCTTGTATCGTTGCTATTTGTTTATGTGATTTAAAAATAATGAACGTTAACTTGAAATGTTGGCTTAGGTTGTATTAAACACCACTAATTAATTGTTTTTTAATGATGCTACTCGATGATAATGCAAAGTTCTCGGGTAGCGCGGTATGTCCTGCTAATAAGTAAATAACCTTCTGACCGTTTTCAGCAAGTTCAAGCGCATGTTGAAAGTTGATTAAGATCGATGAGGTAATACTTTGTGGGTACTTCTCAGCATCACGGCGAATATATTCAATAAGGTCAATATTAACGTCATCATCATAAAATACCGCATCAGCAAATTGCATTTCTCGATGGGTTTGTAGCGTTAACTTATCCGGGTTGCCGTCGAGGGTGTGCACAAAAACGATTTCTCCTACGGGCGGCGTTATCTCTTGCTTAATGCTGGCGATAAGCTGTTGCTCAGCATCTTGTACATTGCCTTGTAAGATATTTTCACCAATAGGACCTCTTAATATACTTTCCCAAAAAGTGCGTCTATTACGAAGCCCTTTAACTCTTGCTTTTACATGGTCTCGAAACTTAAAGCAAAAATCTGCTAGCTTTCCATAACCATTGGGCAGCGTTTTTTCAATTTGTTCTCTCAGCATCCTTAGTAGTATAGGTGCACTACCAGAGCTTGACATGGCAATAATCATGGGAGTACGATCTATTATCGCTGGCGTGATATAAGTACAAAGTTCTGGTTGGTCGACTACATTGGTCAAAATGTTAAGCGGCTGAGATTCTGATGCAGCGGCTTTATTCACTTTGCTATCGTCGGTTGCCGCAATCACTAAATTAATACCACTTAAGTGCCCAGCTTGATAATTATGCTCTAACCATTTCAGATCATGCGCTTCAACCAAACGCTGAACACTCGGCGATACACTTTCAGCCATAACCGTTATGTTCGTTGTACTTTTTAGTAACAATTCAATTTTACGTGCTGCGACATCACCGCCACCAATGATCATTGCAGAGATGTGGTTAGCATCAAGAAAAATCGGGAAATATTTCATTTAAATAGCCTTTATTATTTTCATTGTTTCTGATATTTGCCTTTAAGTACAAATAAACCGTTAAGACGGAAGTGACAAAAGCGTATCACTGATAGCTAAGCCATTACTGTCACCATATATATAATGTCCAGGAATAAAATGAAGTCCAGCAAAAGTGATGGGAATATTCACATCACCAATACCGAGCTTTTCTGTCTTGATTGGGCAACATCCCAGAGCCTTAACGCCTAAGTCGAGTGTAGCAATAGTACCTGCATCACGAATACAGCCATTTATAACAATACCTTGCCAGCCATTTTTAACGGCTTTCTCAGCAAGCATATCACCTAAAAGCGCATGTGTAATACTGGCTTTACCGTCTACTACCATGACTTTACCTGTGCCATCCGTATCAATTAAGGCTTTGACTTTTGAATTGTCATTGAAACAAGCAACAGTGACAATTTCTCCGTAAAAGATTTTCTTTTGGCCAAAATCAGAGAATAAAGGCTGAGCCAGTGTTAATGCCTTAGGGTAAATGTCATATAAATCTGGAAGAAGATCGAGCATTGCAGAATTCCTTAATAAGCTGAATAGAATACTTGTAGTAAATACTCTATCAGAAGTCTATGTAGGTATTAACTAACAAATGCTAAACTAGTGAAAAATTTATAATGAGAACTTTTCATGCCTTGGATACAACTTCGCTTGAGTGCGAATGAAGAAACATCAGAAAAATATAGCGATTGGTTAAGTGCTTGTGGCGCACAAGCCGTAACTTTTATCGATGCTCAAGACACTCCTATTTATGAGCCACTCCCGGGTGATGAAGTTATATATTGGCATAATACCGTAGTAATGGGCTTATTCGATGCAAGTCATGATATGGATAAAACGATTACGTACCTCAAAAGCATTCATCCTGATAAAAATGAAATGGCTTATAAATTAGAGCAACTTGAAGATAAAGATTGGGAAAGAGAGTGGATGGATAACTTTCACCCGATGAAATTTGGTGATCGTTTATGGATCTGCCCAAGCTGGCGTGAAGTTCCAGACCCAGATGCAGTCAATGTAATGTTAGATCCAGGCTTAGCTTTTGGCACAGGTACACATCCAACGACCGCATTATGCTTAACTTGGTTAGACGGTTTAGATTTAGTCGGGAAAACAGTCGTTGATTTTGGTTGTGGTTCTGGAATTTTATCGCTGGCGGCGCTTAAGTTAGGTGCTAAAAAAGTAATAGGAATTGATATCGACCCACAAGCATTGCAAGCAAGTAAGGCGAATGCTGAAAGAAATGGTGTTGATGATCGTTTAGCGCTTTTCTTACCGAAAGACCAGCCAACGTTTAAAGCAGATGTTGTTGTTGCAAATATTCTTGCTGGCCCATTACGTGAATTGGCGCCAACAATTATTGAATTCGTTGCACCAAATGGCCAGCTTGCATTGTCTGGTGTTTTAGAAGAGCAGGCGAATATATTACAAAAAATTTATGGTCAATGGTGTGAAATGGATGCTATTGCTGTACAGGAAGAGTGGGTTCGTCTTTCTGGTAAAAAAAATTAATCAGAATTCTTGTTACAAATTGAGCAGTATTTGTTAGCTATTTGTACAAATACTGCCCACATCAATGGTTTGCAGAAAGTCAATATTAAAAACGCAAAAAAAAGCAAAAATTGTTCAATTTATATGCTTTGCAATTCAATAAAAAACACGTAAACTTAGCGCCCTTTTGAATAGTAGCTCAAAAAAACAGCAGCATGAAAATTGGTTCGTACACTTTAACAAGTAATGTAATGCTTGCTCCGATGGCCGGAATAACCGACCAACCTTTTCGACAACTGTGTTGTCAAATGGGGGCAGGGTTAGCCGTATCAGAAATGATTTCGTCTAATCCAAAAGTATGGCATACCGAAAAGTCAAAGCTACGAAGTATTCATAGTGAGTTCGCAGGTATTCGTTCCGTCCAGATTGCTGGTTCAGATCCTGAAGAACTCGCGTTTGCTGCGAAAGTTAATGTTGAAAATGGCGCACAAATAATAGATATCAACATGGGCTGTCCTGCTAAAAAGGTCAATAAAAAGCTCGCGGGTTCTGCATTACTAAAAGAACCCAAATTGGTTGAAGAAATTGTGCGAAGTGTGGTTGATGCGGTAAACGTACCAGTAACACTAAAAATTCGTACTGGTTGGTGTGAAAACACTCGTAACGGTATTGAAATTGCTAAAATCGCTGAACACAACGGTATTCAGTCTTTAGTGGTTCACGGCCGAACGCGTAACGACTTTTATAAAGGCGATGCGGAGTATGAAACAATAAAAGCGATTAAACAGGCGGTTAATATTCCCGTTGTGGCTAATGGCGACATTACCAACGCAGTGAAAGCCGCGCAGGTATTAAATTTTACTGGGGCTGATGCTGTAATGGTGGGTCGTGGTGCCCAAGGGAAACCTTGGATTTTTCGAGAAATTAATCATTTCTTGAAAACGGGTGAACATTTGTCTACCCCCTCATTGGAAGAGATTTGTCCGATAGTTATTGGGCATGTAAAGGAGTTACACAATTTTTACGGTGATTTTATGGGTGTTCGTTTTGCTCGTAAGCACGTCTCTTGGTATATGCTCGCGTATGACCAGGAGAAAAAATTTCGTTCTGTTTTTAATGGGTTAGAGTCAACTACCGACCAGATTGACGCATTAGAACTGTATTTTGATAATTTAAATTAACTAGAAAGAGTCTGAACTTTATGTTTGAACAAAATATTTCATCACCATTCGTTACTGGCAAGATCCAAACTCAAGCTGAGTATTCTCCATTACGTACTCAAGCTAAACAAGCTATCAGTAACTACTTATCGCAATTAAATGGTAATGATGTAGATGATATGTACGACCTTGTACTTTCTGAAATTGAAGCGCCAATGTTAGAAGAAGTTATGAAGTATACGCGTGGTAACCAAACACGCGCAGCTAACTTATTAGGTATCAATCGCGGTACTTTACGTAAGAAGTTAAAAAAATACGGCATGAACTAAAAAATAAGACAGGTTGTTCCTGTCAATCGAAAGCACCCTAGGGTGCTTTCTTTATTTCTAGCTAAGGGGTTTTCTTAAGCTAGCTGCTCTTCACAGGGTAGAGGATTTATTTCAAAAGAGATAATACCAATTTGATTAATCAAGTGATCTAGCTTTTTATGAGGGAAAACGGATAAATGCAAGGCATAAAATTTATTAAGTAGTTATTCTCCTTATTAATTTTATAACGTAGTAGTTATTTGTTTTAGCCATTAAAAAAGATCAGTAGATAAGTCAACTTGGTATAAAAGCCAAGGACAAATGTCAACGGCCAGACAATTAAACTAACTTTAAGGTTAACAATAAAGCAATGGATACTCCACGCCCAATCAAACGTGCATTATTAAGTGTTTCTGATAAAACAGGTATTGTCGATTTCGCTCGTAGTTTAGCGCAAAAAGGTGTTGATATTTTATCAACCGGCGGCACAGCAAAGTTATTAGCTGATAATGGTATACAAGTAACTGAAGTTTCTAAATACACTGGTCATCCTGAAATTATGGACGGCCGAGTAAAAACACTTCATCCAAAAGTTCATGGCGGAATTTTAGCTCGTCGTGGTATTGATGAAGCCGTTATGACTGAAAACGATATTAGTGCTATTGATATAGTTGTCGTTAACCTTTACCCATTTGCTAACGCCGTTAGCGATGAAAATTGTAGCCTAGAAAATGCAATCGAAAATATCGATATTGGTGGGCCAACTATGGTTCGCGCTGCAGCAAAGAATCATAAAGACGTTACTATTGTCGTTAATGCAGGCGATTATGACCGTGTATTAGCAGAAATGAATGCAAATGATGATTCATTAACTTACAAAACTCGTTTTGATCTAGCTATTGCTGCCTATGAGCACACAGCTGCTTATGATGGAATGATCGCAAATTACTTTGGTAAAATGCTTAGTGCTCACGGTAGTGAGAATGCTGAAGTTAAATTCGAAGAAAAAAATAAATTCCCACGTACCTTTAATAGTCAGTTTATTAAAGCTGAAGATTTACGTTACGGTGAAAACTCTCATCAAGATGCTGCTTTTTATGTTGAAGCGAACGCACAAGAAGCGTCAGTTTCAACCGCTAAGCAAATTCAAGGTAAAGCACTTTCGTACAATAATATTGCTGACACTGATTCAGCTTTAGAATGTGTTAAAGAATTTGACGAGCCGGCGTGTGTTATCGTAAAACATGCTAACCCTTGTGGGGTTTCAATTGGTGACAATATTTTAGCTGCTTACGAAGGCGCTTACCGAACTGATCCTACATCAGCATTCGGCGGGATTATCGCATTCAACCGTGAATTAGACGCAGACACAGCAGAAGCGATTGTTTCTCGTCAATTTGTTGAAGTGATCATTGCACCAAGTGTTTCAGAAGCTGCGGCACAAATTGTTGCTGCTAAACCTAATTTACGTTTATTAGAATGTGGTGAGTGGTCTACAAAAACGACTGAATTTGATCTTAAACGCGTAAACGGTGGTTTATTAGTACAAGACAGAGATCAAGGCTCAGTAACGCTTGATGATTTAAAAGTAGTAACTAAACGTCAGCCTACTTCTGATGAAATGCGTGATTTGCAATTTTGCTGGAAAGTAGCGAAATACGTGAAATCAAATGCGATTGTTTATGTAAAAAATAGTATGACAATTGGTGTTGGTGCAGGTCAAATGAGCCGTGTTTACTCCGCGAAAGTTGCAGGTATTAAAGCTGCTGATGAAAACTTAGAAGTTAAAGGTTCAGTAATGGCATCTGATGCTTTCTTTCCATTCCGCGATGGTTTGGATGCAGCAGCTGAAGCAGGTATTACTGCAGTGATTCAGCCAGGTGGTTCAATGCGTGATGATGAAGTTATCGCTGCAGCCGATGAACATAACATTGCCATGGTATTCACAGGAATGCGTCACTTCCGCCATTAATCGGTATGTTTGTCGCTGTGTAGCTCAATTTTGTGTCTAAAGTACTCACTGACTAACGTCAGCTCCGTGCTTTACCCTTTAAATAGAGTTACACAGCTTAAAGCATCCTAATTAGCGTAAATTAATAAATTATGATTAGTCTTATAGATAAAATGTTACATTCTATAAGGCTAAAATTATCACTTTTTAAACCCCTCAATCTGTTTCTTCTTTTAAAATCTGCTATAACATGTCGAGTTAAATTTTATTCTTGATATGGAAAACAAATGAAAACAATAAAAATATTACTATCTGCCTCAATTATTAGTTTGTCACTTGCCAGCGTTGCTGCTGGTGCTCACACTATGAAAGCTCATACACAATTAGAGCAAGCTGTTGCCAGCGAACATAGATCTGCTGCTAATAAAAAGCGTGATGAATACCGCAATCCACAACAAACGTTGGAATTTTTCGGATTGAAATCAACAATGACAGTTGTTGAAATTACACCTGGTGGTGGTTGGTATACAGAAATTTTAGCTCCTGCTCTAAAGGGTAAAGGCAAATTAATTGGTGCTCATTACCCTGATACAGGGGAAGACAATTATTACAGTAATTCGCGTAAAAAATTAGAAAAGAAACTTGCTAGTCATGAAATGTTTAGTGAAGTTGTGTTATCAAACTTTGTGCCCAAAAAAACCAGTAAATTAGCACCTGCAGGCACCGCCGATATGGTACTAACTTTTCGCAATTTACATAACTGGGGCGAAGAGGGAGTGAGTCAAGTATTCCTTGACGCATTCAAAGCATTAAAAACTGGTGGTATTTTAGGTGTTGTAGAGCATCGTCTACCAAAAGGTGCTACCCCCAATGATAATAATCGCGGGTATGTATCAATGGAAACAACGATAGCTCAAGCAGAAGCCGCTGGCTTTACATTAGTTGGGACTAGTGAAGTAAACGCGAACGCTAAAGATAAAGCAAGTTATGAGAAAGGCGTCTGGACATTACCGCCAGTGCTTGGTCTTGGGGATAAAGACAAAGAAAAATATCTAGCCATCGGTGAAAGTGATCGTATGACTCTAAAATTTGCAAAGTAGCTAAATAATCTTAAGACTTGCGTCATAACTTCCCTTATAATGACGCAAGTTTTTTAGCATATTTTCTAGCAAATAAAGTAGGGTTAAGATAAATGAATGTTTTAGTTATAGGTAGTGGTGGTCGTGAGCATGCATTGGCATGGAAAGCAGCGCAATCAACACAAGTAGAAAAAGTTTTTGTAGCACCAGGTAATGCAGGTACAGCTACAGAACATAAAGTAGAAAATGTTGCCATTTCTGTTGGTGATACACAAGCACTCATCGACTTTGCTAAAACTCAAAATATTGCCCTTACTATTGTTGGCCCTGAGCAACCTCTTGTTGACGGTGTTGTTGACGCTTTCCAAGCTGAAGGACTAACTATTTTTGGTCCAAGTGCCAAAGCTTCTCAACTTGAAGGTTCAAAAGCATTTACTAAAGATTTCTTAGCACGAAATGATATTCCAACTGGTTGGTACGAAAATTTCACTGAAATTGAACCAGCGTTAGCATATGTTCGTGAAAAAGGTGCTCCTATTGTTGTGAAAGCTGACGGCTTAGCTGCGGGTAAAGGTGTTATTGTTGCGATGACATTAACTGAAGCCGAAGATGCTATTCAAGATATGTTAGCGGGTAATGCTTTTGGCGATGCAGGTCATCGTGTCGTTATTGAAGAATTTCTTGATGGTGAAGAAGCAAGCTTTATTGTCATGGTAGATGGCAAAAATGTTTTAGCGATGGCAACAAGCCAAGATCACAAACGTGCATATAATAATGATGAAGGACCAAATACAGGTGGAATGGGAGCTTATTCTCCTGCTCCGGTTGTAACACCTGAACTTCATCAACGTATTATGGATGAAGTTATTTATCCTACCGTAGAAGGAATGTCCAAAGAAGGAGCACCTTATACTGGATTTTTATACGCAGGATTAATGATCGGTGCATGTAGCACACCAAAAGTTATTGAATATAACTGTCGATTTGGTGACCCTGAAACACAACCTATTATGATGCGTTTAAATTCTGACATCGTAGCCTTATGTTTATCAGCTTGTGCAGGTGAATTAGATAAAGCGACGATAGATTTTGATCCTCGACCTGCCGTTGGTGTAGTACTGGCCGCTGGCGGTTATCCAGGAAGTTATGGAAAAGGAAAAGTTATATCAGGGCTAAAAACTAATACACACCCAGATAGAAAAACTTTCCATGCTGGAACAACAGAAAAAAATGGTGATATAGTCACAGCTGGTGGTCGTGTTCTTTGTGCTACAGCATTAGGTCAATCTGTTACAGAAGCCCAAAAATCTGCCTACGCTTTATTACATGAAATTAGCTGGGAAGAAGTACAATTTAGAACAGATATTGCTTACCGAGCTATTTCTAGAGAACAAAGTTAACCTGTTCTTGTTACGTGTTAAAATAAAAGCCTCTATTAAGAGGCTTTTTTATTGACTAAAATTTACTAAATCTACTGGGATCTAACTCTTTAATTGACAAAGATCTTTGTAAAAAAAATAGCTGTTAATGTAGAAAAAAGTAGATCAAACAACAAGACTGTTCAAATAAACCTCAATAAACACGTGCTGTGTACGTTAAATGAACGAATGATCCTTTATTTCAAATTAATGACAAAAAAGGGTTGACGCCCAGCGAGAAATGTCTAGAATGCGCTCCAGTTCCAAGAGGTTCAGTTAAAACGAATCGCCAAACGGACGTTTTGATAAGTTAACTTCTCTTTATAAGAGCTAAATAGTTAACTTA
>ENA-OSET01003103-OSET01003103.1-sediment-metagenome-genome-assembly--contig:-NODE-3103-length-15467-cov-74.418519_pt1 | contig 15467 bp, 13 predicted proteins | sample MGYA00237882_ERZ534229 | MGnify/ENA primary metagenome ERZ534229 (study PRJEB26408, sample SAMN06266212) | sediment metagenome | isolation source: Hudson Canyon methane seep mesocosm | place... | reverse complement strand
GAACACTTGCCAACCCATAAAGGCCAGATTGCCTTTCCTGGCGGTAAAGCGGAACCAGAAGATGTAGATCTGGTGGCTACAGCGCTGAGGGAAGCCTTTGAAGAAGTCGCACTTAACCCAGAGGTGGTGCAGGTTGTGGGGCCAATGGGGCAAGTGTTATCAAGACAAGGGTTTGTGGTGACCCCTATTGTTGGGGTAGTGCCTGCTTCAGTCGTCAGCCAATTGACGCCCAATTTAGGTGAACTGGATAGAATATTTACCGTGCCCGTGCGTTTTTTGATTGATAGTAAGCCGGTCATGGACCCACTGCCAATAGCTGCAGGGGTTAAGCAGGTGCCAAGTTTCTATTATGAGGAGTATCGAATATGGGGCATGACGGCGTTTATTTTGGCTGAGTTTGTCAACCTAGTCTTTGACGGCCGTATTGATCTATATGTAGAGAACAGCCCGGCTTAAATCGGCTATTCTTAAGCGAATTAAGGTATTGAAGTGAAAATAATTTACAGCGAAGAGCATAAGTTACGAGACTCAAAAACCGAGCTTTCTGGAGGTCAGTTGGTGCCCCCTTTTGAATGTCCTGTACGGGCTGAATATGTAGTCGACGAACTCAAGCGCCGACAAGTAGGAGATATTATCCTGCCACAGCGGTTTGATAAGTCGCGCATGTTGCGAGTTCACGATGCAGATTATTTGCAGTTTTTGGAAACCTGCTGGCTTGATTGGCAGGCCGCTGGGTATAAAGGTGAAGCTATTGCCAGTTGTGCACCATCACGACGTATGACACGGGATGTACCACCCAGAGAGATAGATGGACGCATTGGCTACTATTGCCTTGCTGCCGAAACCTCGATTAACGGCGGCACATGGGAGGCTGCATATTTGGCCGCCGATGTGGCTTTAAACGGAGCTGATTTAATCAGCGCTGGAAATAAATCAGCCTTTTCACTGTGTAGGCCACCTGGACACCATGCAGCAACAGACATGTTTGGCGGCTATTGTTTTATTAATAATGCAGCGGTTGCGGCTCAGGCAATGCTAGATGATGGCGCCACCAGAGTGGCTATTTTGGATGTCGATTTTCATCATGGGAATGGTACACAATCGATTTTTTATGATCGCAGTGATGTATTGTTTTGTTCGCTTCACGGTGACCCAATGGACTCATTTCCATACTATCTGGGTGGCGACGATGAATTAGGCGAAGGTCAGGGACATGGTTATAATCGCAATTATTCACTGCCTCCCGGCACCACATACGATGTATGGTCGTGTGCGTTAGATGATGCCCTTAAAAAGATTACTGACTTTGGCACAGATGCGCTTATTGTGTCTTTGGGTGTTGATACTTTTGAACATGATCCAATCTCCTTTTTCAAGCTGAAATGTGATGACTTTACTGATTACGGCGCCAAAATTGCGGCGCTAAATATACCCACTCTTTTTGTTATGGAAGGCGGTTACGCGGTGGAAGAAATTGGTGTTAACGTCGTCAACGTACTGGAGGGTTTTGATGACGCATGAAGGCCCAGTGCCATCACCCTGTGTTAACGTATGTTACTTAGATGATCATGATATTTGCCAAGGCTGTTATCGTTCTGGTGAAGAGATAACAGCATGGATGCGTTTAGACAATGACGGCCGTAAGCAAATAATTGCCAATGTGCGTCAACGCGAATTGGCTAGCCCGTTTGTGACCATCGTTAAGGCTTAATGGACTTCGTCTTTGGGCGCTTCGATCCTACGTAATCGCACAGTTTTAATGAAATTGTCACGGATTTGTACGGTTTCTAAATAATACTCACCTAACCGCAAACAGACGTTAAACTGCGGAATTTCTTCCAAACGTTCCGTAATTAAACCATTCAAGGTTTTGGGCCCATCAATCGGCAAAGTCCATTTCAGGGCTTTGTTGATGTCTCTCACCGTAGTGGTGCCATCGATAAAGAACGAACCATCTTCCTGCGGGTGAATGTCCTCATTCTCATGGTCTTGTTCTTCGGCCATGTCACCCACAATTTCTTCCAATATGTCTTCTAAGGTGGTTAAGCCTTGGATGTCGCCATATTCGTCTACCACCAGACCCACCCACTGTTTACGCTTCTGGAAATTAAGCAATTGAGTATTCAGTGGTGTGCTTTCCGGGATAAAGTAGGGTTCTCTAGTCAACGCTAAAAAGTCTTCTTTACTCGGGTTTTCGGCATGCATTAGCGGTAGTATTTGGCGCACATGCACAATGCCCACTACATTATTCAATTCTTCCTGGTATAACGGCAGGCGCGTGTGTGGGCTTTGGCTAATGGTCGTGAGTATGACCCCAATGTCATCGTCAATATCGATGCCCACAATTTCGTTACGCGGAATCATAATATCTTCCACAGTCACCGTGTCTAAGTCCAAAATGCTTAACAACATGGATTGGTTACGTCGTGGAATGAGCGCGCCCGCTTCATGCACAATGGTGCGTAGTTCTTCGGCACTTAAGTGGTCGTTAGCTTTGGCAGCGGCGTTAAAGCCGAGTAAGCGTAATAGGCCATTACAAATAGTATTAACCACCCACACAAAAGGATACAGCAGTTTGAGCAGTGGCGATAAAATCAAGGACGCAGGAAAGGCCACTTGCTCAGGTTTGATAGCTGCCACCGTTTTTGGAGTGACTTCGGCAAATATCAAGATCACTAAAGTCAAAATGGCTGTGGCCACTGCCACACCCGCATCGCCCATGAGACGTAAAGCAATCATGGTCGCAATGGCTGCCGCTAAAATGTTAACAAAGTTGTTGCCAATAAGAATGACACCAATCAAGCGATCAGGCCGATCCAGTAGTTTGCTGGCGCGAATAGCACCACGGTGTTTTTGTTTAACTAAGTGGCGCAGGCGATAGCGGTTGAGAGACATCATGCCAGTTTCGGAACTGGAGAAGAATGCCGACAATAAAATAAGGAAAGCTAAGCTAGCAAATAAATAGCTTATGGGGATTTCGCTCAAGGCGGGTGTAACCTCGTATCAGTTATGGCTCTCAATTCTTATGCTTGAGCGTGTCACTGTCAAGTGGTCAGCTGTTATAAAACGAACTCCATGACCAACTTAGTGCCAAAAAAGGCCAAAGCCAGGTTGGCAAAACCCCACAGAGTCCAACGAATCGCTGTGCGGCCACGCCAACCTAAACGATAGTGCCCCCACAAAAGAATACTAAATATAACCCAAGCTACAAGGCTCAAAATGGTCTTGTGGGCCAATTGTTGAGCAAATAGATCATCTACATACACAAAACCCGTGACGAGCGCCAAGGTTAGAAATATCTGACCGGCAGCCAGTACTTCAAACAACAGACTTTCCATGGTTTGCAAGGGCGGCAAACTAGTGATGAAACGAGAGGCTTGGTGATGTTTAAGGTGGCGGTTTTGGTAAATGAGTAATACTGCTTGGCAAGCAGCTACAGCAAACAGGGCATATCCCAAAATAGAAGCGATGATATGCACCAATATCCCGTGGCTGTATTGGCGGCCTATGATGCTAGGCACACTGACGGTATCCACTGCAATTGCTAGGGCAGCAATAGGCGCCGCAAAAATGAGCAAGTTGGCCACAGGGTTACGCAAACTGCTGATTAAAATAACACCAATAACAGCCCATGCGGTCAGCGATAGCGCAGCGCCTAAATCTAACAACAAGCCAGCTTGGGTGAATAAATGCAAATACAGGTTGGCACCATGTAAGCCCCAACCCAGCAAGCTAAACAAATACCCATGCCTGGAGAGATGGTTTGCACTGGCTTTGTTTTGGCTCCAGGCACTCGCTAAATACAACAATAGGGCGCCAATACCGGTGATTAATGCAATCATTAGAATTTGTTCTGTAAAATAATTACAGCCATCATAGTCAAGCTAGCCGCTAATGCCTAGAGCTGGCCTTAAAAAAGGCAATATCAAGGTTAAATGGCACCGGTTGATGTGATGTTGATTGCTGCAGCATCGGGTATACTAGCCGCTTATTATTTGGTGCAGCATAGAGATTTACATGTTTGATAATTTAACCGATCGCTTAGGCAAAACCCTACAACACATTCGTGGCCAGGCACGCCTCACAGAAGACAATATTAAAGGCACCCTACGTGAAGTACGTATGGCTTTATTGGAAGCCGACGTTGCCTTGTCGGTGGTTAAAACCTTTATAGAACAAGTCAGAACTCGCGCCGTAGGCACAGAAGTTAGCCGTAGTTTAAGCCCAGGCCAAGTGTTTGTGAAAATTGTCCAGCAAGAGCTGGAAGCGATCATGGGCAGTTCCAATGAAGATCTAAATCTTGCGGTGCAACCGCCTGCCGTAATTCTAATGGCGGGTTTGCAGGGCGCAGGTAAAACCACCTCGGCGGCGAAGTTAGCTAAGTTTTTGATCGAAAAGAAGAAAAAATCGGTTATGTTGGTCAGTGTCGACATCTATCGGCCAGCAGCAATCAAACAGCTGCAAACACTTTCCGAAGAAGTAGGTGCTCACTTTTTCCCTAGTACGGTAATGGAAAAGCCCGTAGCCATTGCAGAAAAAGCCATTAATCATGCGCGCCAGCAGCACCATGACGTAGTCATAGTAGATACGGCAGGCCGCCTGCATGTCGATACCGACATGATGGACGAAGTGATAGCGCTGCATGCTACGGTGCAACCGGTAGAGACATTATTCGTGGTAGATGCCATGACCGGTCAAGACGCGGCTAATACGGCTAAAGCCTTTAATGAAGCCTTGCCACTTACTGGTGTGGTGTTAAGTAAAACAGACGGCGACGCCCGTGGCGGTGCCGCCCTTTCTGTACGTCACATTACCGGTAAACCGATTAAGTTTTTAGGTGTAGGCGAAAAGGTAGACGCATTAGAGCCTTTCCATCCAGATCGTGTTGCGTCACGCATTTTAGGCATGGGTGACGTGCTTTCCTTGATCGAAGAAGTCGAACAGAAGGTCGACAAGGTTAAGGCAGAGAAACTAGCCAAAAAAATCAAGAAGGGCAAAGGCTTCGACTTAGAAGACTTTCGCGACCAGCTGCAGCAAATGAAAAATATGGGTGGCATGGCTGGCCTATTGGACAAAATGCCGGGCATGGGTGGCATGGCCCAAGCCGCACAAAGTGCAGGCGCAGAAAAGAATTTTAATCAAATGGAGTCTATCATTAACTCCATGACCGCCAAAGAACGGGCTGTTCCAGACACCCTGAACGGCTCACGTAAGCGCCGTATTGCAGCAGGATCGGGTACCCAGATTCAAGACATTAACCGTTTAATTAAGCAGCACAAACAAATGTCTAAAATGATGAAAAAAATGTCAGGAAAAGGCGGCATGCAAAAAATGATGCGTGGCATGCAAGGCCAAATGCCTCCGGGCATGGGCAGTGGAATGGGTGGCAGTATGCCTCCCGGAATGCCTGGTGGCATGCCAGGATTAGGCGGCGGTTTCCCCTTTGGAAAGAAATAACACCGCTAATAAAATCATTCAAATTAATTGAAACTTAAGGCTTTTATTTCCCAAAAGGTTAGGGTAATATACGCGCTCTCTGCGGAGAGGTGGGTGAGTGGCTGAAACCAGTTCCCTGCTAAGGAACCGTACCTATATACTGGTACCGAGGGTTCGAATCCCTCCCTCTCCGCCATTTTTTATGCGCCCGTAGCTCAGCTGGATAGAGTACTCGGCTACGAACCGAGCGGTCAGAGGTTCGAATCCTCTCGGGCGCGCCATTTTATTTATTGAAATAGCATGCAAATCAACGGCTTACGTCGTTAATATCTCAATAATCGTTATCACATTGATTAACACATCTAGACGATCTGTCGATTGGAGTATACTCTAATGGTCACAATCGACTTAGGTCTGTATTCAATCGTTATGAAATATGCCCATTGCCCGTCAGCTGGCAAGACAATCTACTATCGCAGACGCATACCCAAGGGTTTGGAATCTCATTACGATGGCAAAACCTTCTTTGTTAAATCCACAGGCACAACTGAGCCTAAGTTAGCTGCTGCGATTCTAATAAGAATTAATACACAAACAGAAAGAGGCTGGAATCGTTTACGCCAGGGCTTACCTTTGTCCGTTTCAGAAGAAATGAATAATTCAGTAGGACAGGCCTTATCACCATTTGGACTCAATTCATTAGGGCGTGGCTCAGAAGTTGGGAAGGAGCTATTCATAGAGAGTATCTTTGACCAGTTACCCAATACGCTTAAGCATGAAGTAGTTGATAATGGGCTTGGAGGTGATCAACTTCACCAGGCAGTTGAATCTGTATTGCCTGCAAGCCTCAAAATTGCATATGGTCGAGTGAATGGTCGAATCAACCTATTGGCCTCTGACTACTGTGAAGAGTACATAAAAGAGCGGGGTAGATCTGGCGATAAAAAATTCTGCCAAGGCATTCGTCTGTCATTTCAGGTGTTGATTAATATATTAGGTGACCAGCGCCCTTGCGAATACTATAAACCAGATGTACGTACCCTAATCAAAGGAATGCAAACCCTTGGGTGGAAGTCAGCTACGATAAAGCGAAGGCTGCAAAACATCAGGGCAGCTTTCAATAAGGTCTCTGACTATCATGATATAGGCGATGACAAGGGGCACCCATTTAAGAATTTGGATATTCCTAACGAAGGTGAGGATGCTCATGAGCGTCAAGATTTTAGTATTGCAGACCTACATCAAATCAGGGAGAAGCTAAAAGGAGATGATACAGAGCTTGCTCTCATTATCGGGATTGTAATGGATACGGGTGTACGAGTGTCAGAGTGTGTTGGCCTGATGGTGAGTGATATTGTTTTAAACGTGGATATTCCATACATAAAAATTCATAAAAATTCGTTTCGCAGGCTGAAGACAAAAAATAGCACACGGTTCCTTCCTTTAGTTGGAAATGCTTTAGAGGCTGCAACCATTGCTGTTGCAAACGCAAAGCATGAGTTAATGTTCCCTAGGTACATTGATCAAGCTAAGGGCAAGGTTAAGAATGACGTTGCGTCTAATGCACTGAATAAACGGTTGTCTACTATCCTTGATGAGCGTAAAACCATGCACTCGTTCCGCCATACCATGCAGACTCGTTTAAGGGATGTTGAGTGTCCAGAAGATATCCGAAAGGAACTAATGGGCTGGCAAAAAGATGTTAGTAAGAACTATGGCAGTCCATCAGACTTGAAAATTAAGTATAGGTATTTAATAGAGTCTTTAGTCTGGGAAAGGCAAGGTGTTAGCCTTTGAGCTAAATCTAGTAATCGTTTCTTTAGCGAAGTACTTAATAAGTGTTTTGAAATAGATCAAGACGCTGCAGGTTGGACTTGACCAGCCGACCTTCATAGATCGGCTACACATTTTTGCGACTTAATGCTATCGAGTAACTCTTTCTCATTGGCAGTTAAGTTTAGACTGTATGATTCTACTATCAGGACAAACTGAGTTACGTAATTACAGTGAAATTTTGAGTCTGGGGGTAACCATAAGCTAGGACCCTTTGCTCCTTTTTCATGGTTAACGCTAGATTTAACAGCAAATAGATTGGTTACATCGTTTGCAAATACTTTTCGTTTTTCATCAGTCCAACCATTTGCCCCATGATCCCAGGCCCATTTAAGTGGCACCAAATGATCAATTTCAAGTTTGTTGGCCCTTGTGAATTGTTGGCCAGTGTAGGGGTCTTTCCAGCGGCCAGCTTCGATTAGGCAGGTTGTCTTGAACAAAACGGGTGTAGTGCTGAGAGTTAATAGCATTTCATGGCGAGTATTTAAGCAGTCACCGTCTTCATCAATCCAATGACTAAACTTATGTCGGGCATACTTTGGTAAAGAGGTTTTAGAACTGCTGTGGTTCTTTGGCATTCTGCCACCAGCTCCGATGCAGTCCTCGATCTTTTGATAGGGTGTGAAATACTTAGTTTTATGGTAGCTGGGGCTAGCCTCATCATGGCAAATAAAGTTCCGGCTTAGTTTTACAGTGTCAGCTGTTACGACGCCACTTAAGATAAAAGGGAGCAGTATCCAATGAAATTTAAATGTTCTCAAAATGTCTACTATACAATGATTTCAGTTACATTAATTGTGATTGTAAATGTAAGTAAGAGGTTGGCCAAATTCTAAAAGCAGAGCTATATGCCAAGTTTATTAGCAAACTCTAAGTTTGAGATGCGATCACAACAACAGCCACTAACAAGCCAGCTATCCACAGCCAAGGTACGCTTCCTGTCGAGTTACTTGAACTTGATGAGACTGGAGTCCAATCAGATACTTTTACCTCTGACCCTTCACCTTGTAGTCTTAGTTCAACGCTTTGGTTGCCCACTTCGATAATGTGCGACAATCTACTTATTGTCCCTTTAAGCTCATCAGAAAACTTTTCTTTTAATATTGGAATGTGCTGTTTTATTACTCGTTCACCAAGTTCCTTTTCCTGTTTTCTGATGTGAGATAACAGCTCTTGAGTTAACTTAGAGTTGTTCTCAGATAGCCAGTTAAACCGCTTACTCATACCATCGGGAATTACCCACTTTGTAGTTAAGTGACCAACTTCCTCTCTAAATATGTTCACAATTTCTTCACTTGAGGATTGGGATCCAGCTATAATTAATCTTTTCTTTTTAGGGCCAACGTGGTTCCATAAGCTTTCAACCAGCTCATACTTGGCATTAATAGGCATTATAGGTGGTAAAAGCTTAAACAGTCGACTAGCAACAAGCCCGCTCATTATCCGTTGTCCGGACTTCCATTTGGGGAAAGTTTCCTGGGCATACTCAAGTTTTTTATCCCCGTAGGCACTGCCATACAAGGACCAAACCTTTTTCATATCTGATTCTTTTAAAGAGAAAAACCATCTTTTGACATCTTGGTCAGTTCCGCCCAATTCCGCACTTAGTTCTTTAGCTTCTTCAATATGCTTTTTGGCTCTCTCTAAGCCAGATTTTCTGTTATTTGCTTTACGCACTGTCTGGCCTATTTTGTGAGTCTTTGTTTTATCATTTGTTAATCGCCATTCGTACTTTTTATTTTGAGTGACTATGCCTTTTGACTTTAGCTTGTGAAGTACGCTATTGATATCTGCATTAAGGACATCGCGTCCAGAGTTATCTATTAAGATACTAGTTAACCTTTTTGCCTTTACATTCGAATGAAGTGCAAGCAATTTAAGGACCTGCTTTTTTAAATCTTCGCTTTCCATTGCCTAAAAACCTTATTCCTTTTAACTTATAAAAAATCCATTAAACGGCGCAATAGATTTGGAGAGTCGAGCCTTCCAGTCAAGCTAACTGTATGAGTGCCATCACTCAAAGTTTGTGATTGGTGAAAACTTCTTTTATCACCAGATAGTGCGGCACTGCGAACCCTTTCCCTGATTGTTGAGGCGGTAGTTAACAGTTGTTCTTTGATGCTTGCATTAATTGGAGGCTTTAATTTAGTAATTTGACTGTCAATTTGTGCAAGGCTTGGCTCGTCTGGCAGTATATAGATTTTAAGTTTCATATCTAAGTAGCAACAATGAGAGCGATTATTATGGCAGCCACTCCCACAATAGCTGCAAGCTTAAGATTATTATCATCGAGGCCGGAACCAGATCTTGATATTTTTCCAGAAGCTGCTTTTTCTGTATTCCCCATTACTGCTTCAGTTCTGCCTGTCGATGTAGTTTGAGTGTGTGTTATCGTTGTCGATGTTCCGTCTTTTGTTGAATTGCGCACTATTTCGTTAAAGTTACTAAGATTCGCATTTGTGCCTTGAATATCGATTTGGGCTTCATCGGCTTTTCGCTTTATTTCAATCTTACCCTCTTGTGCTTTTAAGATAAGTTGTTGTTTATCTTCGGTTGAAAGGCCTGTTAAATCTAGGCTGTTAGGGTTGCTCAAATCAATCTGAGTATTGTCCATTGAAAGTAAGTCTTTATTGCCTATTTCGCTTCCTGCTCTAAGGTTCTTGTCATCGGTCATAGTCGTTCCATCTTATATTAAATTTTTAACATTCTTAGTCGATTCAGGCCAGAAGGTTTTGGATCCAGCTTAGCTGGAGCTCTAATGTTACCCTGCTAACCATACATACATAATCTATATATGTATCTAAGCAAAGTTCCTAATAAGTCAGCTTTCATCATATTTTTTGATGCATACATTAGCTCTTTTAAGTCATGCATGAGTAACATAAATATTACGCTACTAACATTACACAAATAATCTAAAAAATGTAACTAGACAGGGTTCTTTATTCGCCAGCACTTACTGAATCGATGATTTATAAAGTATAAAGGTGCGATGAATCAGGCATTGATATTTACATTGGAAGTGCATTGGATGTGAGCAAAGCCTGAGGATTAAGCAGAAGTATATGCTTGAATCTCTTGAGTGGAACAGGCAAGGTGTGAGTATGTAGATAGCACCCTCTGAGCGTGCCTCAGGGACGTCTGAATTAAGTGAATTAATGACCAATTAATAGCTAAATCATCACTAGATTACCAATGTGTTGTTATATTATTTTATTAGAAAAAGGTGACAGAAGTGACACTAGTGACAGCAAAAGTAAGGTTGTCCCTAAAAAGGGCCCTATAGAGAAAATGTTGTATTTGCTGTCAACCTGCCACCATCTGCCACTAATGGGTATATAGAACCTTATGATGCGATTGTCAGAAGTAAAACTAAGGCTAACAGAGCGCTTAAAAGTCGCCCTTCAGATTGATGAAGAGGAGCGAGAAAACCGCCTTTTCGTAACCGTTTCTTTTGATGGCGAGTACTCTGAAGAAGATGCTGGCCGGATCGAAAGTTACGGCATTGAATTGCCTGAAACTGAATTCCACATAAAGAACCTTAAGGCTGAACTACAGACTCCTTGTGGTGATTATTCCATAGAATTCGAGAAGTTTTGCGAGCACTATGACGTACCATGTAAGCCTGGAAGCAAGGATTACAGACTCTTCTACAGGGAGTTTATAAAAGCAGAAATCATATTATTGGAACGCCTGCTGGAGAGGATCAACGGCGAATACCCTGAAGAAGATCTATATGCTTCACCCGAATGTATAGAGGCACCTGAAATGACTAAAAAACAGGTTGCTCAACAGAAAGACAACATTGAATTCGCAAAGCGATCAGCCGCCGCAAGGCGGATCACTAATAATCCCCAATTTGAGCCATTCAAATCTGCCGTGCTAACTTTGAAGAAGAAAAATCCTCGTCTCTCAAATGCCGAAATTGCGAGGAGAGTGAGTGTGGATGTCGATTTAAATAGGGGAGTGCGCACAGTAGAAGGATATGTTGCAAAAATATTGGAGGGATCTGTTTAATAACAATTTATGACATGTTGCATGTTACGTTATGTTGCATGCCTCTAAATTGCATGGTCATCAGACATATAGTGGTTATGCGCTTTCAAAGTGCTTTAATTAATCAGTCAATAAGGTGTCTGTTATGAATATTGCAAATGAACACTGGGATGCTAGCAGCAGTGTCTTCCCTTGTGTGCCGAACACAAAAAAACCTCTCACTGCCTCTGGCTATAAGGATGCATCTAATGATCCTGACATAGTTCAGCAATGGTGGGAAAAAACGCCATCAGCCAATATTGGTTTACCTACTGGCACAACTAACGACATTGTCGTCGTAGATGTTGATGTAAAAAATGGTGCAGATGGTTTAAATAGCCTCCAGCAATTGCAGGACGATGCAGGAACGTTCAATACGTACACTGTTGCTACGCCATCAGGTGGATATCACTACTACTTCCAACACCCTGGTGTGCCTGTAAGGAATCGAGTCAACCTTCGTAACGGGATTGATATTCGTGGTGATGGAGGTTATGTCTTAGCCGTAGGGTCTATTATTGATAATAATCCTTATACAGCCATTGACCCATCGGTAGAAGTGAGCCAGCTACCCCAAAAGCTCCGCGAAATACTAATAAGCAATGTGCCGGCCAATGATGCGAACTATCGACTGCCTATAAGAACCTCGAAATATGAGGTTTCTCAAGGTGCTCGAAATGACACGCTGTTCCGATTGGCGTCATCATTGGTGGGGCGGGGTGTGGAGTATGAGCAAGCAAAAGCCCTTTTAATTGAGGCCGCAGACAACTGCAAGCCAGTACTCCAGCGTACAGAGGCTCTCCAAGTATTAGATAGCGCATACGCACGATACCAGCCAAATATTAATTTAACTGACGCTGGTAACGCTGACAGGCTTCTTCGCATGCATGATGGCAATCTGCGTTACGTTGCTGAGTATGGAAAGTGGATTCATTGGGGTGGTCATCGCTGGTTATTTGATGATGTAAATAAAATCATTAATCTGGCAGAGCTTGCTATAAAGCAAATAGTAACGGAGGCACAAAGCATTAATGACGAAGACACAAGAAGGAAGCTCATTGGTCACAGCCTTAAATCGGAGAGCAGGCGCTCTATTGAGTCTATGGAGTACTTGGCTAGATATAAAGCAGGCATAACGGTTAGGCAGTCAGAGTTAGATGCTAGTTCAATGCTCTTGGGCGTACAAAATGGTGTGCTAGACCTGAAAACTGGACTGTTACGAGACGACGACGCTCAAGCTGAGCTGATCACAAAGCAGGCACTTGTGGCATATAGTCCGATGGTTGATTGTCCTAACTGGCTCAGCTTTATTGACCACGTAACTGGAGGTAATGTTGAATACGCAAGATATATTCAGCGATCAGTTGGCTACTCACTTACTGGTGATACCAGAGAGCAGGTGTTGTTTTTTCTTTACGGTATTGGGGCCAACGGCAAAAGTACTTTTATCAATACGTTTCAAAAGCTATTAGGTGATTATTCGCAACAAAGTGCTAGCTCTACTTTCATGGCTAAACAAAGGGGATCTATAAACAATGACATTGCGCGCCTAAGGGGTAGCCGTATGGTAGCTACCACTGAGACAGAAGAGGGTTCACGCTTTGATGAGTCTCAATTAAAGCTGCTAACTGGTGGTGATATGGTTACTTGCCGTTTCCTACATAAAGAGCACTTTGAATTCTACCCAGCCTTCAAACTTTGGATTAGCGGCAACCATAAACCATTCATTAAAGGTAGCGATGAAGGAATTTGGCGCCGTATTAAGTTACTCCCTTTTGAGTCCAGTGTGGCGGCAGAGGATCAAGACAAAGAGCTTCCTAACAAGTTATCTGCAGAGTTGTCTGGGATCCTTAACTGGGCTATAGAGGGCTGCTTAGACTGGCAAAAAAACGGTTTGGGAAGCTGCTCAATTGTAGATAGCTCTACCAGCGCCTATAGAGCTGATATGGACATCATCCAAAACTGGATCGGCGAGTGCTGCAGCGTTGTGAAAGGCGCTAAGGAACGTGCTTCAGGGCTATATGAATCGTACCGGAACTGGGCAATAGAAAGTGGGGAGTGGCAAATGTCAGCTCGACAATTCAGCCGTAAACTTATAGACATTGGGGTTGTAAAGGGCAGAGACAATAGTGGCAGCTACTACACTGGTCTTAGTTTGAATGTGGGCAATGAGCATTTTTTTTAGTACCGATGTGTTGGAATTGCTTAACTTAAACAGTTCTGAACCACTATGAGTATCTTGCCGCTTACCATGGAAGCGATCACCTGACACCGCCCAAGCGTCTTAGCCTAAGTGTAGAGACGTTATGTGGTTTTAGAGCTTCAGGTGGCGAACGCCTTTAGATATTGGTATTATTGTGTCAATTAACAGTTGACGGATTTTTTCATGGTTGCAAAACTAACATTCGCATCACGCCTCAAGGCCGTCAGGGCAGACAAGGGTGTCGGTGTCCGAGAGCTCGGTCGCCTTATTAGTAAGACTGGTCAGCACATATCAAACATCGAAAAAGGTATCGCTAAGCCCAGTGCTGAAGTGGTGGTAGCTATCTCAAAGGCCCTGAACGCTGATGTCGATGAATTGATGCACCTAGCAGGACAAATCGACCCTGAGGTCGTGGGTGTTATTCAGTCTAGCCCTTCAGCTATACCGTCATTTCTTAGGTCAGCGAGTAATCTAACGGAAGCTCAATGGGCTGAGATGGAAGCTTTTGCTAAGAAGTTGTCAGATAAAGGTTAGGCGCTATGCAGTTTGATAACCTAACCCCCTGTGAGATTGAGGAGCAGGCTAAGCGGCTTCTAGAGGGTTACTTTGCCAGTCGTAAAGTACCCTTGTCATTACCTGTACCCATAGAGTCTATTGCTGAGCATTACCTAGGCTACGATATTGAAATCTCTGATGATGGTGTCTTTGCTAACCCTTTGGTTTTAGGTGGCATTCTCTTTGACCAAAAGAAGATCATGATCAACGCTGTCGCAGAGGCACACGAAGGCAGGTACTCGTTCACACTTGCTCATGAGGTGGGTCATCACGTTCTTCATAAGGCTATATTTGAGGCGTCCGATAGTGAGCGCATGGTGTGCCGTGAGGACGCTAATAAGCCCCTTGAGGAGCGTCAGGCAGACCACTTCGCAGGTGCGTTATTAATGCCTGAAGAATGCGTCAGGTGGTTCTATAGAGACCTCAAGATACCCCAGCGACACTACTCAGGTAAGGCTATGAAAGCTGTTGCCAGAAGAGTCATGACTGAAGGTGTCTTCACTAACGTATCAAACCAAGCCATGATTGTGAGACTACATCAGTTAGGTCTTACAAAAGAAACAATTGTGCAGCTTGTATACAGAAAACTGATTCAGTTGTTCAGATAGCCACATCCCACTTTCAACAATCTTCCTAATTCATTCAGTTTAATTACACGCACAAATTAAAGTGTCAATTTACAGTTGACATGTGTAAGGTGTCAATTTACACTTACCATGCTTTAATCAAACGGAGTATGAAAAATGATTAGTTCAGGTTCAATAGGAATGCCACTGCATTTCGGTAAAGTCCCCAACTTCCTCACAGAGCGTATGGGTAACATGGGTAATGCCATCATCGAGTCGATTATCTACAACTACGGCAAGTCAGAAGTGCTGACTCGTATGTCTGACCCCAACTGGTTTCAGGCACTGGGTGCTGTGATGGGCATGCATTGGAACAGTTCAGGTGTGACCGCCACAGTGCTAGGTTCTTTGAAGCCGCACATCAACCCTAAAGCCCATGAGCTGGGAATCTATATCCTCGGCGGCAAAGGTAAAAACGCCTATAACGTCCCTAGGCAGATAGACCGTATGTCTAACCGTCATGGTTTAGATGGCAAAGAGCTCACGAAGTCAGCACGAATGACCACACGCATTGATAACAATGCCATTCAGGATGGATTCGACCTTTATCAGCAGCACTTTCTAGTGTCTGACGAAGGCGAGTGGACAGCTATATCTCAGGGCATGAACAAGAGTAACCGCAGGGCTAGGCGTTATCACTGGCACTCACCTACGGTCAGGTCGTTCATAGAAGCACCGCATACAGGCATTGTGGGCATTGAGGATCAGAGTGTTTTGAACCTTGTTGATCCATCAGCTAGGGGCCTGCAAGAGAACATGATGGCTCTAACCAAGGAGAA
>ENA-OSET01003100-OSET01003100.1-sediment-metagenome-genome-assembly--contig:-NODE-3100-length-15469-cov-138.335109_pt1 | contig 15469 bp, 15 predicted proteins | sample MGYA00237882_ERZ534229 | MGnify/ENA primary metagenome ERZ534229 (study PRJEB26408, sample SAMN06266212) | sediment metagenome | isolation source: Hudson Canyon methane seep mesocosm | place... | reverse complement strand
CCTCAGTCATAAAACACTCTCAATTTTCTTATAATTAAGCTCAATTTTATACAGAAAAAACTGTTTATACAAAAAACTACCTAAATTACCTTAAGGTGAACATCAACATTAGCAACTATTCAAAAGAGTCATTTAGTTTTGGCATAATCGCCGCATGCCATTCATCAATATGATCTGCAAGCATATAGTGTTGTAACACCCACTCGCGCAATAATTGACCTTGTCTTATTAAATTATCAGGTATTTTAATAAGTTCTTGTATAGCATCTATCCATAACTGACTTTCATTTGCCAAATACATAACAGGAGGGGTGTTGTCATGATATGACGCCAAATCACTACAAATAACAGGCCACCCCATAAAACCATACTCCAAAAGGCGGATATTACTTTTCGTTTCATTAAATTTATTGGCTACTTGTGGAATTAAAGCCAAATCGAGGTCTAAGTTTGCAAGATTTTGGGGGTAACTAATCATTTCAATATTTGGATTCAACTCAGGTAAACAATTACCTATAAAAACCCAATCTACTTCTGTCTTCAGGGCATTTAGAACAGGGACAATAAAATCAACTTCACCAAGCTCTTCCGTACTATTAGTCCAGCCAATGCGTAATTTTTTACGCATTGGTTTTTCAGGTATTTTCACCCCCTTCCACCAAGCATTATCCAGATAATCTGGCACAATCAGAATTTCACTATCACATAAAGGCGCAAGGGTCTCAGCTAAGATCTTGTTGCTCACAATAATGCGATCCACATACTGTAAGTGATCGGCTAAAATATTATTCAAACTATCAGGCGGAGTTCCAGATAAAGTATATTTTCTAAGTAAAGTTTGTTCGAAGTCATCAATACCACAAATTTTAAAAGCCTTGCTAAATTTCACATAATTCTGCCACCTAGCATTAATAGGGGCAAAAAATCCATTTTGCAACCAAATAACGTCAGGATCAAGGCGCTGCATTTCAGTAATGCTAGGCATGATTAATTGATTGTGATTATTTGCCAAACTACTTTCAATAAGCCCCTTGGCACTAAGGTAACTAAGTGGTGCTCGTACACGATATTCACCGACACGACGACTATCAAAAGGAAAGGCATAAATTTTAGGTTTGTCTTTAAAATCAGGGTTCCAAGCTAAAGGAAACTGCTGTTCTACTTGGAAATTTTCAGTTTTTAAAGATAAATTACGGTTATAAGTAAAATCATGGGCTAATTGTGGCAGCCATTTATCAAAAATAGTCTCATCTACTGTTGTATCAATTACAGACTCGCTGTTATTAATAACAGTACTAAACGGTGTCCAAATAATTTTAAAGCCTTGAGTTTGCGCCTGTAAACAAACATCAAGCAAACTAAAAGTCTCTGTAAATACTGAATTAAACCCCTCTAATTGTTGATACAACGCACGATTTAAAATAAAACATTCATTAGAAACCGCAGAAACCGCCTGTACTACCTGTGTACGCGAAAACTCGCTAGGCTCAGTCATCGGTTTACCACGGTATGCAGAACCTACAACTCCATTTTCACCCATACCTAATATCAAACCAGCATTTTTTAAACAATGATTTTCATCAATAATACGGGGTGCCACGATTACAACTTGCTCTTGTTGTATTTGCGCTAATAAAGCATTTAACCAATCATTCTGAGTAATTAAGTTTGCCATATCAAAAAATAATAGATAATCTGAGCTGGTTTCTGCTAAAGCTATTTTATAGATTTCAGTGTTACTCATTGCAGCGCTAACTGTTACAAATTGAACCGAAATCGGACGAATAGTTTTAATATAATTTTGCAAAGCAACACTTACGCTCTTATCAGGAATAAGTAACAAACTATAATTTTTATAGTCAGTCTTCTCAATAATCTGTTGCACACACGCGCGTAATAATTCTAAATGAGTCGCGGCATAAATAACAATCGTTACTTCAGGCTCTCCAATAATAGGATATTCAATATAAAAACTATCGGAACTACGTTGAAAAATAATAGGTGCAGTGATGACATTACGTTGTAAATGTTGTTCTAAAATATCAGAATATACCGTTATTCCAGGTTCATAATCAAATTGTAAAGTCGGTTTAGACCATAATAATTCAGCAATATGACCAATAGCCCGCGTACCAAAATGCTCATATACCTTAAAAATTAAATCATAACTTAAAGCGGCAAGCTGAAAATCATCTAATTGCTGTAAAGCATTGGCAGAAACCAGACAAAAACTACTTAAATAGGATTTAGAGCGTAAATATTCTAAATTAAAATCGGGGCGATAATTTAATTTACAATAATCACCTTTTTGATTAAAAGTCGCATCATCACTGTAAATATAATGCCATTCAGGGTGTAAAGCCATATAACGCTGACAATGTGTTAAAAAGTAAGCAGTTAAACACATACCCGGCGTAATAAAAGCTAACCAAGCAGAGCTGTCTAATTCTGAAACGACTGATGTTAAAGCGGTTGTTTGTAATTGCAGCGCATCAAATTCTAACCAATGCAATTGGTCTATTTCTGAAAAAATAGGATTAGGGCAACTTAACTCAGAAAGTACGATTAATTGCCAATGAATATTTGATTGTTGAGCCAAGCTATCAATAGTATTTGCTAAAGCGTCTAATTGGTGTTCTTTCACCTCAACAATAAAATAAATCCAAGGATATTGTTTGTCAGTTTCTTGGACTTGCTCATAACTTAAAGCGGGTTGCGTTTGGTTTGCTATATAATTTTTAATATGTGCATCTGTTGATGCAACACAATGACCTTCCATTACCTGTACAACACTATAAGTCGCATTACCTTCAAAAGCAGGAGAATAATATTGTGGGTTATTTCTTAGGTTATCTATATATTGTTGACGTTTTTCAGGCTGAGTTAGAAAAGTAGTGATTGTTTCAACAATATTTTCTTCTGTTAGATTGATGATACCATCATTGCCACCGATAAAAGGACCATAGTACCACCCCATAGGCCTTGGGATATTAATTGGTGCATTACCTGCAACAATAGCTTCTGCAGAAATAGTTGAATCAAGAGAAATAATTAAATCTGAATAAAGCAAGAAATCTGCAGCATTACCATTGGTATAAATAATTTCGTTATTATCTAAACCAATAGAATGACATAGCTCTTGCAGCAATTCTTGATTATTTCCAGCCCCAGCACGATCTTTAATAATTAAATTAAACTCTATTTTTTCTTTTAATGATATTTTAGCTTTTAAAATCAGTTCAAAACCTTTTTTCAGTGTATCTTTTTCTAAAATATAAAGTTCAGAAAAATAGGCCACCCAAGTTGTAAAAAAAACAACAGTAGGTAATTTAGAATCTAAAACATATTTATCTTTCCATAGTAACTGATTTGAAGGAGATTTAATTACGCTTGCCATAGTATCCCAACTTGGCAAACCTGTTATAATGTATTTTTTATTTATCTTATCTATAAAAGAGTAATAATTACTAAATCTTTCTCCTGCAATAAAATACAAATCAGCATAAGAAGTAGAATGAACAGTATAATTAACTCCCCAAGCAGCTCCATGAGATATATAAAATGTAGTTATTGTATTATTTTTAGAAAATAATACAATAGCACGCGCTAAAGGTGTATATTGTTCATTTACTATACATAGACTGACATCGAAATGACTGATAGCATAATTTAATGCATATAAGGTGGTAATTATATTGTTAGCAACAGAAATACACCTTTCAGTTCTCGCTTTATTATTAGTTAATTTAGCAGACAAAAGAGATTTTTTAAGACTTAACAATGATTTTTCTTTTTCATTATCAAGCTTATTATCATAAATTTCCTCAAAATATATTATATGATACCCTCTACTTTCTAAAGACTTTCTAATAGATTTAGATATAAATATTTCAGAAGATATGATATAGCAACTTACATTTTTTTCTAAAAAACTTTCTATTACACTTATATTGCTTCCCCATAAAGCATAAATAATAGCATTTCTATTCATTATTAGTTTCCAAAATAAGGTCTTCCATTATTAAATATTCTAAGCATTCATTTAAATTAACACCTAACACATCATTATTTAAATCTTTATACCAGTTTTTAGAAATATTATGTTTATTATCATCTGAATTTAACAAATAAATATGTAAATTAACCTTATTTTTCACTTCGGCACTAAAAGGTAAATATTCTATAATATTTATTCCAAAATAATTATCGTAAAATCTACAAATATCCACTAGTAATGCTAATACCATAGGCTCTTCCATTTGATGCTCAATAGAATACTCATTGGAAATATTTTTTGTTGTATCTAAAGTTCCATTGAAAATAAACAGTTCAGCATTACATGGTATAGATTCACTTATATCATTAAATAAAAAAATCAAAGAATAGATAAATTCATTTAATTTTATTGTAGATTTTCGCCATGAAATAAGTTGCTCGTGAAAAAATAAATCTCTACCTGTTGCTTTTTCGTACAAATTAAATGGATAAATATTAAAAGTATCAAAATACTTTAAGTTAGGGAAGAAATTTTCTTTAGTAATGTAATCAATCGGATAATGAATAAATAAGAATACAGGAACACTATTGGTCTTTGACCATGATTCAATATTTGAAAAATTATTTTTAATTTTTTTTTCAGAATTAACTTTAAATATAAAGTTAGTATCTTCTTTAAAGTTAGTATCAATATATTCAACTATATTAACTTCATCATAAATTTCTTCATCTAAAAAAACATCTATATTGATATATAGTTTATTTTCTACTTTAGTTTTACTTAAAATAAGTTCGATACAGCTCATATAAATTTCCATTATTTAATTTACTTATTTTAATAATTTTATTATTTCATTATATGGCAGCCTATTCTTGATATTAATAGGTAAACAGCTATACACTTTCTTATTTGCTACTAATGCCACCACTAGAGCCATGCTTTCACAGCCTGCTATAATGTCAGATGATGCTATATCTTCCAATAAGTCTGAATGATTACTTATAGAGATTAATTTTTTATTTTTTTGAATAATATCTTTGTATTTATCTTTATTTTCTGATGGGTGTAGTCTGATATTTATATGATTACAGTTTTTATTCAAAAAATGTCTATTGTCTAAAAGAATTTTCAATCCATCAAATTCTGTATAGCCAAAGTAACTCTCATCTCCATAAGTTCTTAGAGAATTACCTGATATATTTTCACTCATATATAAAATACTATTAGGAATACAGTTTATAATTTTATAATCTTTTAATTTATCTTTTATATCTAATAAATATGGGTTATTTATTAATTTTACTTTAGTATCTGGAAAATCTTGCAATGCCTTTGACTTAGCATATTCATCAGCAACCCAGATTTCATCTGGCAAGTATTGAATATTATTCCTTAAAAATCTTTGAGTATAATTAACCCAATGATCTAAAAATGAAACAACCTTGATATTTAATTTTTTCGCACGTTTTACAACTAGCCACTCTAATTCTGATTGCCAGCTAGTGCTGCATAGACACCACTTACAGTTTTTTAAGCCATCCTCCATTGACACAAGATTTAAATTTTTGCCTAAACGCCTCTCAAACACCTTAATAGCGGGGCCTTCAATAAGATACAAACAAGATAGATTATTTCTAGCAATATAACTCGCTAGTAATTCAGCTCCGCCTGCATCATGGGCAGCAACTAAACAATCATGACTCATCTTTAAACTTACAAAAACATATAATATCTACTTCTTTGTTTTCAAATATCTCTTGTTTTTTTCGAATACACTCAATTTTCATTCCTGCATTTTCAAATACACGAATCATTGCAGAATTACAACTTAATGTTCCACCCGCTATTTTTCTAATATTAAATGAAAATAAATGTTCCATCAAAATTAACATAGCTTCACTAGCAAAACCTTGGTTCCAAAAATCTGGAGATAGCATAATACCTATATCTGCTGTCTGATGTTCTTTATTTATATAGCTAGTCATTGTACCAATCATCTCTTTATCTAACATAATAACAAGAAATAAATTATTTGTTTGAAAAAAAGATTTAAAATAACAAATACTTGAGTCATAATTATGCTCTTTAAATCTTTGATTACTATATTTAACTACTTTTGGATTATTTAACCAAGACGAGTATTCAGTAGTTATATTTTCTTCTAAAAAAAGTTTTAAAGTAAGTCTGCTACTTTTGATCGGAAAAGATTCTGATATTATCATTTATATTAACTACTTCATATATTTAAAATTATTCCACACTTTAATAAATGCACTAATAATCAAACCAATATCATTATTAGTTAAATCATTTAAGCACATTTGATAACCTAAAAAAGTAGATTCATGTAATTCTTCAGCTATAGGACAAATGCCTTTATCATAACTAATATTACTTGTATAACTGTCAGAAATCCAAGGAAAGCCCTTAGAGCCATAAGCTATTTTTTGTTGATACATAGGTAATGTATGTAAATTAACATAGCCTTGAATTAACCCTTGGACTCCCTCAGCTACTAAAGCATCATAAATACACGCTCGACTAACACCTAAAATTTCTAAATCTAATATCATAGGATAAACATAAAAAACATGAGAGCATTCAGGCTTAATAATGGGTAGTCGTAAACCTTGTAATTTAGATAAACCCGCTGTTAATATTTTAGCCACTCCTTGTCGGTGAAAAACTAGCTTATCTAATTTTTTTAGTTGTTCTATACCAATGGCACTTTCAATCTCACCTAGACGAAAATTATAACCAATCATATTAGATAAGTTAGATTCTTTTTTAGGCCCTACAACTGCTTCTGCATGATTACGAATTAGACGCATCCGCTCAGCATATTCATCATTATCTGTCAGCATAATACCACCTTCACCCGTATGAATATGCTTATGATAATTCAAACTTAAACCGCCAATATCTGCCCATGTTCCAGCAAACTTATTATGGTAATAAGCATTAGGTGCTTGAGCTGTATCAGAAATTAATTTTAAACTATATTTATCAGCTAACTCCCGCATCGCCAAAATATCTGCAGAATGCCCAAAAATATCGACTACAATAATAGCTTTAGTCCGCTCTGTAATATTTTTTTCTACTGATTTAGAGTCTAAGTTAAAAGTCTCAGATTCAATATCTGCAAAAACAGGAATAGCATTCCAATGTAAAATAGCAGTTGCAGTTGCACACATTGTCCAAGGACTGGTAATAACCTCATCACCTGGCTCAATCCCAACTGCACCTACTGCAGCAATCAAACCAGATGTTAAGGAATTCATCGTAATAGCATGCTTAACACTAAAATAACTTTCACAATAGCGTTCAAATTCTCGAACCTTTGCACCACCATAAAAATCTTCATGCCACGCACCTAGGAATTTAGATAAAACTCCCGACTCTAAAACATCAATTGCCGCTTTTTTTTCTTCTTCCCCTATCGAGTTATAAGGTTTAAATGTTGTATTGATGACTTTATCACCACCTAAGATGGCTAATTGATTATTTTTCTTAATATTATCCATTAGTTAATGCCATTTTTTTTATTTGTTCACATAGTGACTGAACTTTTAATGCATCTGTTCCTGTTTTAAATAATGGCTCATCATAGAAAATTGCATTATAGAGATTTTCTACTGCTAATGACATTGACTGTTCATACATACCTTTATTTAAAGTTCCTTTATTTAAAAAATTATATCCAGAAAATGTTTGACTAGGCTCTACTTTACGCTCTCTCCAAGTAAAACCACCTTCTTCCATAGTTAAAACACCTTTGGAAAAAATAAGCTGCAATTCAAATAAAGCATAATCTTGTGCATGAGCAGTCACTAGCTGTATAGGTACGCCACTAGAGCTTTCTAAAAACATAGGGACAGTAGGGTCATCTTCAAAAAAATCAAACACAGCTTTGCCTACAGATATTAACTTAATATCATTTACAATATTATAGATAAGATCTAGCATGTGCGAGCCGTTATTTAGAATCCCTTTATTATAAGTTCCAGAAATAGACCTTAACTCACCCCATTTATTAGATATAATATCTTGTTTTAGCTGTAAAACAGAAGGATCCCAAGATCTTGTATAGTTAATAGCCAGTAAAATATTTCTTTTTTCACACTCATAAACTATATTTTGACTCTCTTTAAGTGAAGTAGTCACAGGTTTTTCACAAAAAATGACTTTAGGGTGAAATTCTAAAGCGATTTGTAAATCTTGGTAATGATATTTAGTGGGTGAACAAATACTAATAACATCAAAATTAAGCATTGAAGAATCAATCTCATTTAGCGTAGAAAAACCAAACTCGACATTCCAATAACGCATAAATTCTTCACGCCTTAACTCATTAGGCTCTACACAAGCTAGTATTTTAAAACGTTGATCAAGATGATAAGCACCTGCATGGGTATAAGGTAAAGTATTATTTTTTTTCTCATCAAAATACCCAGCTATATTCCCACAGCCTATAATTAAGACTAAAAGACTCATAAATTAAATATTAGTTTTTCGCATTAAAAACCACATAACATCACTCATAATAAAGTTTTGATCGCGAGCATAAGAAAAACCATAATTAACTAATGAAACATCAGGGAATTTATCCATAAATTCTCCTGCAAAATCTCTTTTATATAACTTTTCTTTATATCCTCTGTACTCGACCTCAACTGGGGTAGAATTATAATATTCACATATTAATATATATTTATTTGATGAAGTATAAAGAACATCATATACTTTATTTAACATTTCTGGATTAATATGAATAAGTACCGTTTTAGTAAAAACTAAATCCGTTTTTATTTTTGGCTTAAAATCTAAAATACTACCTTTAAATATATTATTATTCGGGATCATATTAGCTAGTTTTTCAATTGCACTTTCATTGATTTCAACTGCATGCTGTTCTTGATTTGGAAAAAGCAGTTTGAGTGCCTTTAAGTTCAATCCGATATTAGCACCTAATTCTGTAACAGAATCAATTTTTTCAGATTTATTAAGAATTTCAGAAAATAAATTTAAATTAGCTGCTAATAGATCATCATTATTATTTCTATCAATATAATCAACGCCAAACTCTCCTGCCCAAAATTCTTCCTGCTCTGTTTTATATGTCATAATTTCTCTCTTTTAATAGTCTAAATAAAATTTCAGCCATTTCCCAGTCATCAAGCGTATCAATATCTTGAACAAGATAAGAAGGTAAAATATATGGTACTGATATTTCAGATAAAAATGGTTTTTCATCTAAAAAACTAAATGATTTTCCCCAGTATAATTGCCCTGCATCTTGATAGGCTAGATCTAAATCTTGAGATCTAGCATTATAGTTTTCTGGCTGAAACATAGCGACTCGGCTATTTTCTAATATTTTAAATGCTCTTTGAATAGGAAATGAAAACTTTGCAGCAGTGAAACAATATCCTGCATTATTGTTCTGCATTAAAACAAAAGCTTCTTGAATTATTTTTGCTGTGATAAAAGGAGCTGTGGCATAAATACAACATACATTATCTGGCTTATCATCATGCGTAGATAGCCAGTTAATCGCATGTTTAATAACAGGAACTGTTGGCGTATAATCATTTGCTAATTCTTCCGGGCGAATAAAGGGAGTTTCAGCCCCATATTCATTAGCAACACCGGCAATTTCTTCATCATCAGTAGAAACGATAATTTTATCGAAACATTCGCTATTTAATGCGGCTTCAATAGAATAAGCAATAATAGGCTTATTATAAAAAAGTTTAATATTTTTACGCGGAATACGCTTACTTCCACCTCTAGCAGGGATAATACATACATTTTTCATAAAGACGAATGATAACCTCGGAAATGATATATTGTTTTAAATAATGCGACCAGGATACGAAAATTAGCTTGAAATACTTGGCCATACCTTGAATTATCCTGCCTATCTTTTACGATAAAATCAATTTGAACGACTTTATACTGTTTTAAAGCACCGTAAAATGCAAGCTCACTGCCTACAGATTGGTAAGAGTCAAAAAAACCGAGATCATTATAAACATTCATTCTATAAGCTTTCATGCCACATAGAGGATCTTTTATGCCACATTTAAGATGACTATAAAAGGCAAATAAGCGTTCAGAAAGTCGAGGTACTTTATTTCTAACCCCTAAAACTAAGTCATTACCTTGTTCTAATTGCTGTAAGAATAGGGGAATTAAATTGGGATCATGTTGACCATCAGCATCTAAAGTGATGACTGCATCAACACCTAGTTGACTAGCCTTTTTAAATCCTGTGTTTAATGCCGCTTCATAGCCTAAATTTTCTATATGTTCAACTACGATAGCTCCTGCTTGCCCAGCTATTTTACTGGATTTATCTATAGAGCCATCATCAACCACAATTACACAGCCATATTGCTTTATGTTTTTAATAATTTGATAGATAGTCTTTTCTTCATTAAGGCAAGGTATGACAAAGCCTATTCTAAGTTTGTCCATTTTATATAGTCACCTTTATGCAAATTTTGTCTTGTTTTCATGCCTATTAATTTATCTAATTCGTAGGGAGGTAAAGCATCATGGGGGCATGGTCTTAACATTTCTACATCATTTTTACTTAGAATATGACCTTGAGCTATATCGCGTTTTAATCGAATGGCACGGCGTTGTAAAATAACCGTTTCTTGCTCATTAACTTCAATTTTCTTTATACCGCATCCTAAAGAAGCCTCTAATTCTCTTGATCTATCAATCATTTCACGCCAAGTCGTTGAGTCCATAGAAAAGGCATGATCAGGTCCCATTCTTAACATATCATCAGTAAAATGCTTTTCAATAACTTTAGCACCTAGTGCTATTGCACCTAATACCGTCGCATGTTTTGGTGTATGGTCACTTAAACCTAAAATAACATCAGGATACATATTTTTAAACGTATTCAATACATTAAGTTGAATATGCTTTAGATTCTCAAGACTAGCTGTGTAGTTTGTATTACATTGCATTAAACATAGTTGAGAATTAATCTTTAGCCCTGCATTAACGGCTCTAGTAACATCATCAAATGTAGATGCCCCAGATGCAATAATATAGGGTTTATTTTTAGATGCTATATATTCAATCATTTCCAGCCATGTAATATCACCAGAACCGATTTTATATGCAGGTACATAATTATCTATATAATCAACTAAATCAAATGCATAAGGACTTGTGAAAAAGGTAATGCCTACCTCATCACAGGTTTCTTTTAGGGTTTGCGTCCATTCAAGATCAACGGATGCATCATCATAGACTTCAAAAACAGATTTAGCCCATTTTCCTTGATGAGATTGTTGCGCCCCTAATGATTTAAAACCAAAATCACTTACGATACTTTTTGCTTTGAAATGCTGAAATTTAGCGGCATCTGCCCCCGATTCAGCCGCAAGATAAATTAAATCTTTAGCCCTACTTAAATCACCATCATGATTCGCCGCAATATCAGCAATAAAATAAACAGGATGATGATTACCAATTCTTTTTGAATCGATAGTGATTTCAATTTTTTTATTCATTTCGGTACTCTTGAGCAACTAATTTTATTTCATCAGCTAATAATGGTTGTGCCGCACTAAGTGCATGTTCTATTTTATTAACATCCATTTGCATCCCTTTGGGTCTATACGTTTTAATAAAATCAACCTGATCAATACTGCATTTTTTTATATTTTTAGTCGGTAATGACATTTCCTCTGCAAAAGAAAAAATAAAATCAGCTTTACTCATAGCATCTTTAGCGCCTAAATTAAATACACCCTCTAGCCTTGTATTTTTTATTGTATCTAATTTCTTTATCAGTGTTGTCATGGATAAAGGGTTAAAATAAATATCATCAAAAGCTATAATTTGTTCTTCTGCCATTATTTTAGTCAGAATCCAATCGGTAAAACTTACCCTATTTTTAATTAGGCTTTTACCAAAAAAATTAGTTCTTAAAATACAGCTAGGTACTAACTGAGCTACTTTTTCACTTGTATATTTTGAAAAAGCATAATAATTTTTCAAATTAACATCTGATTCACAATTATATTTAGATACATCATCGTAAATATGATCTGTTGATATATGAAGTAAATAACTATTTTTATTGTTATTTAACATGACATCTACAATATTCTCAGTTGTTTTAACATTAACCTGATAGGCATCATAAATATTTTCACAGCGCTCGACATCCGTTAGAGCAACACAATTTAAGATTACTTGGGGATCAACGTGATCCCATAATTTTTTTACCTGTATAAGATCTGTTAAATCCGAATAACATTTACTATCAGGATTTCTAGTATGCAAAAACAAATTATTTTCTTTATTATTTAAAGCAATAGATGCTTTACTACCTAATAATCCATTAGAACCTAAAATTAAAATATTATCTTTACAGGAGTTCATATTCAATTTCTTCTTCAAAATCCTTAACTCATTTTAAATCAGGTTGTAAGGTTTTCAGTCGATTAGCTGTTAATTTGAGATGTCTTGCCTCTTTTTTCGTTAGCTCAACAAGTTGATTAACCAAAAACCAACGTTCTTCTTGTGTTATCTGTTTCATAAAACAATCCCATAGTTGATAGCATGTTGATAGATTGGTTTCATTTTAGTTAAAGAGTCTTTTATTAAGATATCTACTTTACACCCCCCTAACTTTATATAAAGGCGAGCTGCTAATCGGCATTCCATTTCAACACGATTTTTTAATTGTTGAGGGACTTGAATAAATAAGTCAATATCTCCCCCTTTTTCACTATCACTTATCCGGCTACCGAATAGTGTAATACGACTATCTTTACCCAGAAGATTGTATACTTCTGTTCTAATTATTTTTTGTGCTGTGTCTGCTAATCTCATTTTTGTCTCAAAATAAGTCATTTTTATTCGATGGCATGCTAAGTAACGGCTGAGGTTTATGTTTCTTTATAAGTACCGGTTTCTGAAACCATCGCTAATAATTGCTCTGCACTTAACCATTCACTATTACGCCCTGAATTATATTCAAAGCCTTCTTCAACCGTGTGACTGGTTTCACCTAATTTATTAATTTTAAAATCAGTATGACCTGTCATTTGAATTGTTGGGCAAATAACATAATGATTAGAAAATTCTAAAGTTAAATGACTATCATCTGCAGGGCACATGGTTTCATGTAATTTTTCACCTGGACGAATACCAATTATTTTATGTTTTAATTCTGGTGCCAGTGCCTTGGCTAATTCAGTCATATACATAGAGGGAATTTTAGGGACAAAAATCTCACCGCCTTGCATACGCTCAAAATTCTTTAAAACAAATTCTACGCCTTGTCTTAATGTAATCATAAAACGCGTCATTTCTGCATGGGTAATCGGTAATTCTGTTGCGCCCTCTGCAATCAATTTTTGAAAAAAAGGAATCACTGAACCACGAGAACCCACTACATTACCATAACGCACCACAGCAAAACGAGTTTTACGTCCTCCCACCATATTATTTGCGGCGACAAATAATTTATCACTGGCTAACTTTGTTGCCCCGTAAAGATTAATAGGGCTGGCGGCTTTATCGGTTGATAAAGCAATGACTTTGCACACATTATTTTTAATGGCAGCTTTAATAACATTCTCCGCCCCATATATATTAGTTTTAATACATTCCATAGGATTGTATTCAGCCGCAGGCACTTGTTTCATGGCTGCCGCATGAATAACGTAATCAACACCAACCATTGCTTCTTCTAAACGGCTTAAATCACGTACATCACCAATAAAATAACGCATACAGGGATCATTAAAATGCTGTTGCATTTCAAATTGCTTTAGTTCATCACGCGATAAGATAATGATTTTTTTAGGCTGGTATTTTTGTAACAGAATCTGGGTATATTTTTTACCAAAAGAGCCTGTACCACCCGTTATAAGTATACTTTTATTATTAAACATATTTTATATACCTATATTATTTAACATTTACTCTTCTTATTTTCTAATTTAATCCTTTCCTTTATTTTACTCCAATCACTCTCAAATACACCAAGAGTATCATTTAAACCCTGCTCGACCAGCCAATCATAATTTTTATTTTTATAAATTGCGATAATTTCATCATAATTATCTTCTAGTATTGTATTTTTAGGATCTAAATTGGAAACAACCCCTAATCCAGTTGGGCTTGCTGGAATAGTAAAGCAAGTCAAATCAGGCCGGTAGCATCTTAGTATCGCCATTACTTTCCAAGTATCTCCTGACCAAAAATTAGTGGTACGCTCTGCTTCAGATGATAAAGCATCTAATGGAAGGCAATCGTGTATTGCAATCACTGTTTCTGAGTGACTAAATTTTTCTACATTAATAAAGTCTCGTAATGCTTGATCAAATATATGTAAGCCATCAATAAATGAAAAATCTATCGAGTTTTCTTTAAGAATTAATTCTTCTTCATTACGCTTAAAAAATATATCACTCTCTACATCATAAACCTGCGTCTTATTAGAAAGAGGCACACTAATCACTGGGTTTGGATCAATTCCTATCGCGATAGTTTCTGTTTGCGCAAGCGCAAGCGTTGCTCCAGTTTCCACTCCAATTTCCACATAACATCCTGGGTTTATCCATCTATGAAATTGAGTTAAAAAATACCCATAGCTTTCCCCTGGCATTAGGGCTGCAGACAGGCTATGGTAGGTTGCCAAAATATCTTGATTTTGTTTTTGTTGAATGCTTAATGCACTGCGTAAATAAATTTCAGCTTCTTTATTTCTGCTTTGATGAACTAAAGTAACCCCCAGTAGTATATTTGATGCTAGATGCTCTGGTGATGTAGATAAAGCTTGATTTAATAATAATTCAGCATCAATGAGTTTATTATTATTTAAATATTGCTCTGCTAATATTGAAAGCAACATTTCACTATTAGGATAAGTTTGCAACCCATCTTTCAATGATTTAATTGCTAAATCTACTTTTCCTATAGAAATTAAAGATAAACTTAAAATGCGCACAGCATCTGGCAACCTGGGAGATTCGTCTAAAATTTCTTCACATAAAGCAATCGCTTGCACTACATTTTTCATAGCTAATAAGCCATTTGCCTCTACAAGCATTTGATCAATATTTCTCATTTTTGCCTCCAATAATGTTTTATCTATCCATTTAATTCATTACTTACTTTTATAGTAAACGCCTGTAATTTAAGGTACATTTTACCTACAACAATAGCCTTTATAACTTTTTCATCTAAATTCAAGTAATCATGCACTATTGCGTTTCTCATACCTATTATACGTTGCCACTCTTCCGCATCATCTGAGGAGATTAACTGTAAGTCCATTAATTTCTCAAATACAGAATAGGCATCAACAGGCAATATTTTATCCTGTTGTTTTAACCAATGCTTAGACAAACCAATACAGGCTTCAACTAAAGTTTGCAGTAACCTTTCTGCTCCTTTGCGTTCAATTCTTGTCCAAGATCGTTGCTG
>ENA-OSET01003099-OSET01003099.1-sediment-metagenome-genome-assembly--contig:-NODE-3099-length-15471-cov-5.785501_pt1 | contig 15471 bp, 11 predicted proteins | sample MGYA00237882_ERZ534229 | MGnify/ENA primary metagenome ERZ534229 (study PRJEB26408, sample SAMN06266212) | sediment metagenome | isolation source: Hudson Canyon methane seep mesocosm | place... | reverse complement strand
ACTTGTTGTTCTAATACATAGAATAAGTGTACTGGATTTGCAGCGACTTCAATATTATCGAAATTAAAAACTCGTGATAGGATCTTAAAAGCAAAACGTGTAGATAAACCTGACATCCCCTCATCAATGCCTGCATAATCTTTATATTCTTGGTAAGATTTTGCTTTGGGATCTGTATCTTTTAACGTTTCACCATCATAAACACGCATTTTTGAGTAGATGCTAGAGTTGTCAGGATCTTTTAAGCGTGAGAGCACTGAAAATTTTGCTAATATTTCTAAAGTGTCGGGTGCACATTGCGCTGTTTTTAATTCACTGTGTTCAAGTAATTTTTTATAAATATTTACTTCTTCAGAAACTCGCATGCAATAAGGCACTTTAACGATATAAACTCTATCTAAAAATGCTTCGTTATTTTTGTTATTTCTAAAGGTTTGCCATTCAGATTCATTAGAATGTGCGAGCAAAATTCCATTGAAAGGTAGGGCTGACAAGCCTTCTGTAGAGTTATAGTTTCCTTCTTGTGTTGCAGTTAATAGAGGATGTAATACTTTAATAGGGGCTTTAAACATTTCTACAAATTCCATCATGCCTTGATTAGCACGACATAATGCACCTGAATAACTATAGGCATCAGGATCATTTTGTGAAAAGTGCTCTAACTGTCGAATATCAACTTTACCAACGAGGGCCGAAATATCTTGATTGTTATCGTCGCCAGGCTCTGTTTTTGCAATAGCGATTTGATCAAGAATAGATGGATACAGTTTAACGACTTCAAATTTAGCAATATCACCTTTAAATTCATGTAATCTTTTGGCGACCCAAGGAGACATAATTGTATTTAAATAACGTTCTGGAATTTTATATTCTTTCTTTAATATTTTTCCATCCTCATTAGCATCAAATAAACAAAAAGGGTGATCGTTTACTGGGCTTCTTTCACCATTAGCGCTGAGCACATAAATGGGTTCTTGTTGCATTAGTGCTTTTAATTTTTCAGCGAGCGAAGATTTTCCGCCACCGACAGGACCTAATAAATACAGAATTTGTTTTTGTTCTTCAAGGCCTTGAGAAGCGTGCTTAAGATAAGCAACAATTTGCTCTACCGCTTCTTCCATACCATAAAAATCTTTAAAAGCAGGGTAACGTGCAATAACACGGTTTGAAAATATACGGCTTAAGGTAGGTTCAGCAGAGGTATCTATCATCTCTGGATCACCGATGGCGAGTAATAATCGCTCTGAAGCTGTTGCGTAAGCGAGTTTGTCTTTTTGACAAATACTTAGAAATTCTTGAATACTAAAGCTCTCTTCTTGAGCTTCATCGTAACGGGATTGATAATGCTGAAAAATACTCATAACTGCCTCCATGAAGGAAAAAATTTGCAGATGAGTAAAAACTTATCGTGAAAAAATTTTGATATTGTTTAACTCACTCAAATAAGACCGAGAAACTATCGATACCTACTTCAAATACACAGATATCTTCAATTGAAATGGGTATGTCTATGCTTAAGTTTAGACGGTATTTTTTAAGTTATGAGGATAATTATAGAATTTTTTGTAACAGAGCAGTGTAATAAAAGGCCTTGGTATTGATAAATATAGAAAATTTATTGTTAAATTTTACGTATAAAAAAACCAGAGTATAGACTCTGGTTTTACTAAAATGCGGTAAAATTATTTAATAACGCGTTTTATACTAAGCGAAATTTGCAGAAGCAAAATCCCAGTTAGCTAATGCCCAGAAACCTGCCATGTAGCTTGGGCGAAGGTTACGGTAATCAATGTAGTAAGCATGTTCCCATAAATCTACTGTTAATAACGGTGTAACGCTATCGTCAGTTAATGGTGTTGCTGCATTTGATGTATTAACAATCGCAAGGCTACCGTCAGCGTTTTTCACTAACCAAGTCCAGCTTGAACCAAAGTTGTTGATTGCACTGTCAGTGAATTTAGTTTTAAATTCATCGAAAGAACCGAAGCTTGCATTAATTGCATCAGCTAAAGAACCTGTTGGTTCGCCGCCGCCATTTGGGCTTAAGCTGTTCCAGTAAAAAGTATGATTCCAAATTTGTGCTGCATTATTGAAAACGCCTGCAGATGAAGTTTTAACGATGTCTTCTAAAGACTTTCCTTCAAATTCAGTACCCTCAATTAATCCATTAAGTTTTACAACATAAGTGTTGTGATGCTTACCGTAGTGAAACTCAAGTGTTTCAGCTGAAATGTGTGGTGCAAGTGCATCTTGTGCATAAGGTAATGCTGGTAATTCAATAGCCATTATTTTCTCCAGAAATGGGTTGTACAAATTTATTTTTGCGCAAAAATAAAGAAATTGTTTGCTGTTATTTAAAACTCAGTTAAAACCTAGTAAACTAGTCAAGTATTATTCAAGCTTGCATAGTGTACTCACTTATATAGGTTTTGCCACTGTAAATATCAAGCTTGTTATTACTTATAAGACTAAATAATGCTTTTTAGTCTTTATTGCCTTGATTATTTTAGTGCTGACTCCATTGATCAAAGCAATAAACATTAAATTTTATATTAAAGGTCGATATTGTTTCGGTCGCATTTAGAGGTATCCCATGGACACTATTGAACGTATTAAAGAACAGATTTCAGAAAACAGCATATTATTATTTATGAAAGGCTCACCTAAATTACCGAGCTGTGGTTTTTCGTCTCAAGCTTCACAAGCATTAATGCAATGTGGTGAAAAGTTTGCTTACGTTGATATCCTTCAAAATCCAGATATTCGCGCTGAATTACCAAAATATGCTGACTGGCCAACATTCCCGCAATTGTGGGTTGATGGTGAATTAGTAGGTGGCTGTGACATTATTATGGAAATGTTTCAACAAGGTGAATTACAAACCTTGATCAAAGAATCTGCAGAAAAAAACATTTCTGAAGAAAAAGCTTAATCAAATAGAAAACTGATGAATTTAACTTTTTTATCGAAAACGATGAAAATAAGTTGAAAATCAGCTTATTGTCTCAATAATAGGTGTAATCAGTTTTTAGTTTAAATCAATTTAATAATAATATTGGAGAATGAAATGAGTGTATTAGTTGGTCGTTCAGCACCAGATTTTACTGCAGCAGCTGTTTTAGGTACTGGCGAAATCGTTGATAGCTTTACGTTGTCAGAAGCTATTAAAGGTAAAAAAGCCGTAGTATTTTTCTACCCATTGGATTTTACTTTTGTATGTCCATCAGAGCTTTTAGCTTTTGATCACCGCATGGAAGAATTTAAAAACCGTGGCGTTGAAGTTATCGGTGTTTCTATCGATTCACAATTTTCACATAACGCATGGCGTAACACTCCAGTAAATGAAGGTGGTATTGGTCCAGTTCAATACACTTTAGTTGCTGATACTAAGCACGAAATATGTAAAGCATATGACGTTGAGCATCCAGAAGCTGGCGTTGCATTTCGTGGTTCATTCTTAATCGATGAAGAAGGCAATGTACGTCATCAAGTAATTAATGACTTACCATTAGGTCGCGATGTTGATGAAATGATCCGTATGGTTGATGCATTACAATTCCATCAAGATCACGGTGAAGTTTGTCCTGCTGGCTGGAACAAAGGCGATAAAGGTATGACTGCTTCTCCTGAAGGTGTTGCATCTTACTTAGCTGATAACGCAGATCAACTTTAAGTTCTTGCGCAGTATAGCAATGGGATGATACTCATTTTAAAAAATAAAAAACCGCATTAATGCGGTTTTTTTATATGCGTAATTTATCGAAATAGCTCTTTAATAATCAATATACCTAGTTAACAACCAAAAAATCAAAGTTAAATCACTAGAAGTACTGAAATAAATAAAAATCGATCTACACTTAATTTATTACCTTATTTATTGTTGGAAAAGATTTGTTTTTACCCAAAGTTGTTTATGAGAATTTACCCTATGTTTATTTTATTTTTAGCGGTTTTTTACTCACTTTTGAAATGACATGGCCAATATTGTTTTCAGCCAGTCTATTTTATAGTGCTGGATGTATTACATTAGTATCGCGTTCAGCACACCGTAGACTCGACAGACAAAAAAATCTCGGTATTAAACATAAAATACCTGAGCTGCTTTATGAATATTTACCCTACATTTATAGTGCGATTGGCATTTTTACGATAATGATCACAAAAAATGCACTTTTTCAATTTTGTGCATTTACTTTACTTGTTTTAGCGGTTAGAAATTTACTATGTCGGCACAAAAATCGTACGAGTGCAGTGAAACATTTTTAATCATTATTAGAAGGTTCAGCGTGTAGCTGAGCTTCATCATCTATGACTAAAGGCCAGCCACCCATTTTTTGCCATTTATTGACAATAAAACAAAAAAGTTCAGCCGTTTTTTCAGTATCATAAAGTGCAGAATGCGCTTCACTATTATTGAACTCTAAACCCGCAGCCAAACATGCTTTAGCCAATACTGTTTGCCCCAGCGCTAAACCAGACAACGTTGTAGTATCAAAACTAACGAAAGGGTGGAATGGAGAACGTTTTATCAAACAGCGTTCAGTAGCAGCATTGACAAAACCTAAATCAAATGACGCATTATGAGCAACCATTACTGCACGTTGACAGCCAGCAGCTTTCATCTTTTTACGAATTAATTTAAATGTTCCTGTTAAAGCGGTGTATTCATCAACAGCTCCACGTAAAGGGTTTGTTGGATCAATACCTGTAAACTCTAATGCGGCTTTTTCTAAGTTAGCACCTTCAAACGGGTCAACGTTAAAGTGGATAGTTTCATCAAGCGAGAATAGTCCGGTTTCTTCATCAAGTAATAAAGTTGTTGCGGCTATTTCTAATAATGCATCTGTTTGCGCATTAAATCCTGCTGTTTCAACATCAACAACAACGGGAAAGTAACCTCGAAAGCGTTGGGCAAAAGCACTTTTAGCATTTTTATCGTCAGAACTATTATTTTTATTTTGAAGGCTTTTACTCATAGTTACGTCTTTTTTAAGTTAATATTCAATTACAATAAGCAAATTATCGCAGAAATAAATTGGAAACACTATGCGAACACGGCGATGTGGCTTGAAAATTATGAAAAAATTGTTGATAACTGCTAAAGTTATAAAATACATTGTCGATAACAGATACGTGGCAGGATAAAAAGATAAATATTTTATGAAAAAATCTATCATCTCAATATTATTATGCGTATTTGCAAGTCAAGCTGATGCTGGTATTCGTCAGTATGGTGCAGATTTGGAGCATGCTAATTGGCAATTAACCAATAATTCTCGATTGCAGTGTACGTTATCGCATCAAATACCTAATTATGGCGAAGCAAAATTCTATAGTACGGCTAGCCGTAAAATGAATATGGAATTTGAACTCGATATGATGCGCTTACCTGATACTTATTCCCTGGCAGAAGTTCGCTCTGTTGCTCCTAATTGGCGTCCGGGCAAAAATGGACGGACTATTGCCGACATGAAACTTCATAAACAGTTTACGCCAACCTTACCAAAAAAGGTTGCTTGGAATATGCTGAATGAATTAGAACAGGGTATGAACCCAACTTTTTACTATAACGATTGGTATAGTGAAAATGAACTGATTTCAGTAGGTATATCTACAGCAAAATTCAACCGTGCTTATCAAGAATTTATTGGCTGTGTTGGTAATTTACTTGATTATAATTTTGATGATATTTCTTACACGGTTTTGAATTATCAATTTGGCGGTGACAGCTTAACTAAATCGTCTAAAAAACGTTTATCGATGATTGCAGAGTATCTTACTTTAGATCAAGACCTTGAATTAGTACTTATTGACGGTTATACCGACAGTTATGGTGGCAGAAACGATAACTTGAAAATATCTAATCGACGTGCAAAAACGATTCGTGAACATTTTGTAAAAAATGGTATTGATCCAAGCAGAATTGAAGCAAAAGGTTATGGTGAAAAACGTCATGTAGCGTCGAATAATACTATTATTGGTCGAGCTCAAAACAGACGTGTTGTTATTCGAATGGAACAACCGTAAAGACGAATTTACTGTTAAAAAATATATTTTATCAATAATCAGTTGAATAGGCTGGTAGGTTATCTTAATCTACCAGCCTATTTTTTTATTGGATCTTCTATAATGCGACCATTGTTTAAATCGTTATTCGCTTTGTTGGTTTTAACAAGCTTTACCAGTTTGGCAAAAACTAATGATGCATATACTTATGCTAATTACGACCAAGTAAAAACAACCCATATATATTTAGACCTAGCGGTTAACTTTGATGAGAAGTCGCTTTCGGGCTTTGCTGAATTATCATTAGACTGGTTAAGCAAAACGTCGAAGCCGATTATTCTTGATACGCGTGATTTGATTATCCACCGTATTATGGCGCAAACAACCTCAGGCCAATGGCGTGGTGTAAGTTTTAAACTTGATGAACGTGAAAGCGTTTTAGGTTCCAAACTGACCATTAACAATACATTTAAAGCACAGAAAGTTCGTATTTATTATCAATCTACTGAAAAAGCGTCAGGTTTACAGTGGCTATCTCCAGAGCAAACAGCGGGTAAAAAGCATCCTTTTCTCTTTAGTCAAAATCAAGCGATTCATGCTCGTTCATGGATCCCCGTACAAGACACACCAAGTGTACGTGTAACTTATACAGCACGTATAACCACTCCGGATAATTTATTAGCTGTAATGAGCGCAAACAATGAACCTGATACTGCTCGTGATGGTGATTATTTCTTTAGCATGCCTCAAGCTATTCCACCATATTTGATTGCGATTGGCGCAGGTGATTTGCAATTTAAGTCAATGAGCAAGCAAACCGGAATTTATGCTGAAGCAAGTATTTTAGATGCCGCAGTTGCTGAATTTGATGATACTCAAGCGATGATTGATGAGTCTGAAAAATTATTTGGACCTTATCGTTGGGGTCGTTATGATTTACTCATTTTACCGCCTAGCTTTCCTTTTGGTGGTATGGAAAACCCACGTTTGTCTTTTATTACGCCAACCGTTATCGCAGGTGATAAAAGTTTAGTTAACTTAATTGCTCATGAACTTGCTCACTCTTGGTCTGGTAATTTAGTTACCAATGAAAGCTGGCGAGACCTATGGTTAAACGAAGGCTTCACCAGTTATGTTGAAAACCGCATTATGGAAGCTGTATTTGGTGAAGACAGAGCTGTAATGGAACAAGCGCTTGGTGCACAAGATTTAAACTATGAAATTGCAGAATTACCCCCTGGTGATACTCAGCTTTATATAGATCTGAAAGGACGAGATCCAGATGATGCCTTTTCTGGGGTGCCTTATGTTAAAGGTCAATTATTTTTAATGTTTTTAGAAGCTAAATTTGGTCGTGAAAAATTTGACTTATTTATTCTAGATTATTTTAATAGTCATGCTTTTGAAAGCTTAGGAACTACTAATTTTGTTATATATTTAAAGAATAATCTCACACATAAATACCCAAATATTGTAAGTGATGAAGAAGTAAATGAATGGATATATGAGCAAGGTTTACCAAGTTATGCGCCTAAGCCAACATCAAGTGCATTTACGACTATCGATGGCCTTATTAATCGTTTAGTTGGTGATGAGATAACTTTAGCTAAATTACCTACTAAAGCATGGACACTTCATGAATGGTTGCACTTTATTAATAACTTACCTGTAACATTACCTACTGAGCGAATGAGCGCACTTGATAAAGCCTTTAATTTAACTTCAAGTACTAATGCTGAAATTGCTCATGCATGGTATTTATTAGCATTAAGAACTGGCTACGATACGGTTTATCCTGCGATGTCAAAATACTTGATTTCAATTGGTCGACGTAAATTAATTGTACCGCTGTATAAAGCGCTAGCTGAAACACCTGAAGGAAAAGCTTGGGCACTTGAAGTTTACGCAAAAGCACGTCCGGGTTATCACGGTTTAGCTCAAGGTACTATTGATGGAGTTCTAAAAGGTAAGTAATCAACTTTATATATTCGCTTTTTGAAATGAAAACGCCACACTAAAATTTATTAGCGTGGCGTTTTTTATACTAATTGTTCACATGTTTTTTCAGTTATTTATTCGAACTATCTTCAACAATCACATCGACTTGTCTCATGTTGTTTTGATGTGAAATAACCACACGAATACTCTGCATTTCTTGATTGAAATTTAACGTTAAACGGCCACGCTTTCTCTCTTGCCCTAACGGTTGACCGTACTCTTTTTGATAGAAAGAAATAATATCTTCTTCCGTACTTTTAGAAAAGTAATTAACCACCGCAGGAATTTCATCTTTAAATTCGGCAAAAATACGTGCGTCACTCATGGTTGGAATTGTTACGATAACTTTTTCATCCGCAACGGCCAAGTTGACGTTTAACAAAGTACAAGCCAACAAAATTGCACTAAATGAAGAAGCTGATTTTTTGTATGTTTTTGAAGCGAAATTGTTAAACATAGATTTTGATCCTTTCATGATTCTCCTCAATTTAGTTTGTTGAAACGTAACTATCAAGGTTATTTTTAGCAATTTGAAATTTATGCGTATTAATCCATTGTTTAATTAATAAATAGCAACAGGTTTATTAATCATCTAATTGTATAAATATCAATAACTATATGATTAATAATTAATTAACCTGAACGGTCAACAAAATCATCACGATAGTGGTCAACCCATAGTGCCGTGGCTCCGCAAATAGCAACAGGCATCACAACTAAATTAATAATAGGGATCATTGAAAATAATGCGGTAGTGATGCCAAAACCATAGCTTAATCCTTGTTTCTGCTTGAGGGCGTAACGCATTTCATCAAAGTTAATTTTATGGTTATCAAAAGGGTAATCTTTATATTGAACCGCCATCATCCATGCTAAAAAAAGAAACCATAGCACTTGGCCTATAACAGGCAATATCCAATAAAGAATAAAAAAACCTAAAGCGCGAGGCAGATAATAACGTAATTTACACCATTCCCTAGAAAGCAATCGGGGTACATCTTTTATTACATCCATTGTTGAAGCTGGAGGAATAGTTTTACCACAGAGTAATAGTTCCATCTTCTCTGATAATAAACCATTAAAAGGGGCTGCAATCCAATTTGCTACAGCACTAAAAACAAATGAAAACATCACTAAAAAAAAGAGAAAAGCGATGGGCCATAAAAAGGTACTTAACCAAGAAAGCCAATCTGGCACCCAGTTATCTAACATAGACATATAAGTGTCTAGTTCTAAGAACAAGCGATAAAAAGCGAAACTAAACAAAACCAAATTGACGAATAGTGGTATCAAAACAAACCGACGAATGCCTTTTTTTCTGACGAGTTCAAATCCTTTGATAAAATAACCTGCGCCACTGTTAGCTAACGGCTGATTAATATTTGTATTCATTGGTCGTTTTTTATCCTTACACGCTGTTTTAACTGTGATTATAGAATATATTCATAAATAGAACAGATGTTTCATGTTACAAAATATAGATAATTCTGGTAAAATTTTCCTGTTAAGAAAAATTAGAATATAACATAAAAGGTTTCTCCACTTTATGCGTTTAAAGCATATAAAACTAGCGGGTTTTAAATCGTTTGTCGATCCAACCAAAGTGCCATTTGAACAACAAATGACTGCTATCGTTGGACCAAATGGTTGTGGGAAATCTAATATTATTGACGCTGTTCGTTGGGTGCTGGGTGAGAGCTCTGCAAAAAACTTACGTGGCGATGCGATGACCGATGTTATTTTTAATGGTGCAGCTACGCGTAAACCGGTAGGACAGGCATCGGTTGAACTGTTATTTGATAATGTTGACGGTCGTATTCAAGGGAATATGGCAGACCGTAATCAAGTATCAATTCGACGTGTGATCAACCGAGATAGTCAAAATACCTATTATTTAAACGGCACTAAATGTCGTCGTCGCGATATTACGGACATCTTCCTTGGTACCGGCCTCGGTCCTCGTAGTTATGCGATTATCGAGCAGGGTACTATCTCAAAACTTATTGAATCAAAACCTCAAGAGTTACGGGTTTTCATTGAAGAAGCTGCGGGAATTTCAAAATATAAAGAACGCCGTCGAGATACTGAAAATAGAATTCGTCATACACGAGAAAATCTTGAACGCTTAAACGATATCCGTGTCGAACTTGGCTTGCAAATTGATAAATTACACCAACAAGCAGAAGCGGCAAAGCGTTTTAAAACATTGAAAACCAAAGAGCGAAAATATCGCGCTGAGTTTACCGTTTTGAAATGGCAAAAGTTTGATCTACAGGCTAATCAACAAAAAGAGCAAGTGAGTAAATACCAAACTGAAATTGAAGCGTTGGTGGTTGCACAAAAACAAATCGACATCCAATTGTTTAATGCTAAGCAGCAAATGACTATAGGTGGAGAATCTAGCGGTGACCTTCATCAGACAAAATTATTATTAAGTAATAATATAGCTCGTGCAGAGCAAAACATCAAACATTTAAAACAACAAAAACAAAAAGCCCAACACGATAATAGTGTTACACAACAACAGCTAATTAATGCTCAACAATTAGTGTTGGTGGAGCAAAAAAATCTACAACAAAGCACGTTGAATATTTCAGAGCATGAACCAGAACTCGAATTAATAGAGCAGCAATTAACTGAAAGCCAAATACAACTAGATGATTTTTTAGCGCAACAGCGCAGTGAACATCAACAATGGCAAACTATACAATTGCAACATAAAGAATTAAATGATCAAAAAATTGGTGTAAAACAAAAAATATCTCAATTAAGCGAACAAATTAATCAACAACAACAACGACAACAATCTTTAACACTTTCATTAGCAAGCTTGTTTGATGAAAAGCTCAGTGAAAATAATATCAGCATAAATGATGTTCAATCAAAGCTACTCGAGCAAGAAAAACAGCACAATACGTTGTTAAAGCAATATGCAGATAATGAAATTTTACTGCTCGATATAACGAAAGAAATCAACTTCACTTCGCAACAACAAGCCCAGAATAATGGCGAGACCTCAGCATTAAATTTATCGTTAGAGCAGTTCACCATTCAACAGAATGAACAGGCTGATTGGAGCCTTAAACAAAAACAATGGCTAACCGAACAAGGGTTCAATACCTTGGGCTCAATTTATCAATTATTGAATGTAGAAACTGAGTGGCAGGCAAGTGCAGAGTTAGTATTACATCATTGGTTGCAGGGAGAGTTGGTTGAGCGTTTTCCTGAAGCGTTAACCATAGAACCTTTATTTTTAGTGCTCAATGAACAGAACAATAAAATATCCCCTCTTTCTTCTGTAACTCCTAAAGCGGGAACGTTAGCCCAGAAGGTTAACGGTCTTGCTGCGATTACGACCTTTTTAAATACTATTTTTCTCGCTGATGATTATCAACAAGCGCAAAAAATGATTTTAACACTGGCAGATCATGAATCGGTTATTTGCAAAGATGGTACTTGGTTAAGTACGTACTTTTTGAGGAAAGGAAGTGCAGATAACCTAAATGCAATGCTTCAGTTAACCGATAGTATAACTCGTACATCAGAGAAAGTTGCACAATTACAACTCGATATAACAAGTAACTTAGCCAAAGAAACCCAGCTTACTCATCATAAAGAAGCGTTAATAATTAAGGCTAAGTCACTTAAAGGCGCTATCGATAAATCGTTAACTCAAAACCAATCTTTAAAACAACAAATAGCATTAATTAACCAAGCTTTGCAACAGCGTGATAAACAAAGTGCTATATATCAAAAAGAACTTAATGCCCTTGACGCTTTATTGATTGAGAACAGTAAAATGTTATTGGAGCAAGAGTCCGCTCTAGAACGATTACCAAAAAATGATGCTAATCAGCTTATTGATATCAGTACAGCACAAGAACGTCTGCAAAGAAAAATTCAAGATAGCCAAGCAAGTACTCAGAACTTTCATCAAAAAAAGCATCAGCAAGCACTGATTATTGAAAAATCTAAACATGAGCAATCTCAAGGTAAGTTGTCATTAGCACGTGCACAAGAAAGTATTCAACAATTGACTGAACAACAACTGACGCATCAAAAGGTCATTGAAGATTGTGCATCTCCGTTACAAATTGATGAGCAAAAACTACAAACATGGTTAATTGATTTAGCAAGTCTTGATGAAGAGATAAAGAAAATCAAACATGATACAACGGATACTCAAACGTTGATTAATGAAACTGAGTCAAAAGTTCAGCAAATAACTAAAAAATTAAATAATAAAAAAGAACAAATCAACGCTGTGCATCTTACGGCAGAAAGTTATCGATTACGTGCAGATGCAGCACTTGAACAATTAAACGAGATGCAAGAAAACTTATTGGCTGTACAAGCAACTATGCCTGCTCAGGCTAAAGAAGGGATATGGCAAGCTCATATTGTGAATTTAGGAAAGGATATTGGTCGATTAGGCGCAATAAACTTAGCAGCTATTAATGAGTATCAAATACAATTTGAACGAAAAACATACCTTGATCAACAAGATGAAGATTTAACCCAAGCCATTAATACGTTAGAATTAGCGATTGCTAAAATAGATAAAGAAAGTCGTCATAAGTTTAAAGATACTTTTGAAAAAATTAATAGTGATCTCAAAGCATTATTTCCTAAAGTATTTGGTGGCGGTAGTGCATATTTAGCGTTAACAGATGATGATATGCTTGAAACGGGTGTTACTATTATGGCTAGACCGCCAGGCAAAAAAAATAGTACGATTCATTTATTATCTGGTGGCGAAAAAGCGCTGACCGCATTATCATTAGTGTTCGCGATTTTTAGATTAAATCCAGCACCATTTTGTATGCTTGATGAAGTAGATGCACCACTTGATGACGCTAATGTCAGCCGTTTTTGTAATTTGGTTAGAGAAATGTCTCAAACCGTACAATTTATTTATATTAGTCATAATAAAATAGCGATGGAAATGGCGAGTCAGTTAACGGGTGTAACTATGTTTGAGCCGGGCGTTTCAAGAATGGTAGCAGTTGATATAGATGAGGCCATTGCAATGGCTGAACTTGAATAAGAATAATAATAATAAGTAAAAGCTAAACAAAGCTGAAAGTAGAATAATAAAAGGTTATACGATGGAATATAATTTAAAAACAGCATTAATTGTTATTAGTGCTGTGGTGATCACTGCAATATTTGTTCATGGTTTTTGGACGATTAGAAAAAACAAAAACCCATACAAATTGAAAGCAAAATCTAATAATGAAAACGTTGAAACACCGCATCGTGGTTTTGACGGTTCAGGATTTGATCAAGACGGTGTGAGCAAACCTAGAGTTGTAGAAAACCCACTCAATGACGAAGTTTCGCATCAAGAAATCCCCATGCCTGCTTCGAGTGATTATGAAGAGCAAGCGAGCTCATATCGAGAATTTAATGCAGAAGATAATGAACCAAGCTTAGGCGACATGTCTTCTTTAGATAAAATGACTAATAATAAAGAAAACAATGTACCTGATTTACGTGCACAAGAAGAATCATTGTTTGAACAAGTAAAAGCAGAAGAAGCACCTGTTGTTAAAAAAGTTGAAAAAAGCCTTTATCAAACTCCAGTAACAGCAGCTAAACCAACAATAAAGGCTTCATCTTATGTGGCTAAAAAAGCGCCTGTTAAACGAGATCAAATAGAGCTTAACTTTGATGACACAGTAAATAAAAGTGCTTCATCAGTTAAAAAAGATCCTGTACTGACCAAGCGTAAGAAAGTAAATATCGAACCTGAAGTGCTGATTATTTCAGTCGTTATGCCTGAAAGCCAACAAATGTCTGGCGCAGCACTTTTACCAACTTTGTTAACCTTAGGCATGAAGTACGGTGATATGAACATCTTTCATCGTCATGAAGACAATGCCGGTAATGGTAAAGTTACCTTCAGCTTAGCAAATATAATGAACCCAGGTACATTTGATCTAGACAATATGGAAAGTTTTACTACACAAGGTATTAGTCTCTTTATGACATTACCTAGTTGCGGTGAAGCTTCTGTAGTATTTGATCAAATGTTAAATGCCGCTAAGCAGTTGGCTTTAGAATTTGGCGGTCAATTATTAGATGACAAACGTAGTGTGATGACCAAACAAACAGAGCAGCATTACACCAGTAAAATTCGTGAATTTGAGCGCAGAAACTTAATAGCCTCAGCTTAAGGTTAACTAAACCACCGACAGGTTAATTGAATAAATTAACCTGTATTTTCAATTCTTTCAAAAGTAAATAATCTTTATGTCATCAACTGATAACACTATTCGCGTAAAAGAACTTCATCAACAAATTAATCAATTAAATCATCAGTATTACGTGCTTGATGAACCTAGTGTTCCTGATGCTGAATATGATCGTTTAATGCGCGAACTTATTTCGATTGAAATCGCTGACCCTGAATTGAAGTTATTGGATTCTCCTAGCCAAAAAGTAGGAGGACAAGCGTTAAAGTCTTTTACTCAAGTCACACATCAAGTTCCCATGTTATCGCTTGATAACGTATTTTCGGCAGATGAATGGCAAGCATTTGCTAAACGTGTTCAAGATCGACTTTTGTCAAAAGAAACAATTAAGTATTGTGCTGAGCCAAAGCTTGATGGTTTAGCGGTGAGTTTACGTTATGAGAACGGGGTATTAGTACAAGCAGCGACACGTGGTGATGGTGCTATTGGTGAAAATATTACTGAAAATGTTAGGACCATCAAATCAATACCTTTAAAACTATTGGGTGATAATTACCCTGAAATATTAGAGGTTAGAGGCGAGGTTTTCATGCCGAAAGCGAGTTTTAATGCCTTGAATGCCCATGCTTTAAAAAAGGGTGAAAAAGGTTTTGCTAACCCTAGGAATGCAGCCGCAGGTAGTTTACGTCAACTTGACTCTAAAATTGCTGCGAAACGTAACTTAGCTTTTTATGTATATGGTATTGGTTATGTCGAGCAAGCGTCTAGTCAAACATTAGGTGAGGAGTGGTTAGACAATTCACATTATCATCGTCTTTGTCAGTTGAAATCACTTGGTTTACCTATGTGTCCTGAAGTGAAGTTACTGGATGATTCGACGCAAGTTGATAGTTTTTATCAATATATTATGCAAGAACGCGACAATTTAAGTTATGAAATTGATGGCACTGTTTTTAAAGTTGATGATATAGCCTTACAGCAAAAGTTAGGTTTTGTTGCACGAGCGCCTCGTTGGGCAACCGCTTATAAATTTCCAGCTCAAGAAGAAACCACACAATTGCTTGATGTTGATTTTCAAGTAGGTCGAACAGGGGCAATCACGCCTGTCGCGCGTTTAAATCCTATTTTTGTGGGTGGCGTAACTGTGAGTAATGCTACTTTGCATAACCAAGATGAAATTGACCGTTTAGGAATTAAAATCAACGATTTCGTTACTATTAGGCGCGCTGGTGATGTGATCCCGCAAATCGTGAGTGTTCAACTGCAAAAA
>ENA-OSET01003098-OSET01003098.1-sediment-metagenome-genome-assembly--contig:-NODE-3098-length-15476-cov-22.433989_pt1 | contig 15476 bp, 13 predicted proteins | sample MGYA00237882_ERZ534229 | MGnify/ENA primary metagenome ERZ534229 (study PRJEB26408, sample SAMN06266212) | sediment metagenome | isolation source: Hudson Canyon methane seep mesocosm | place... | reverse complement strand
TCGCCTCAAATGAACAAAAAAACTGCCTCAAAAGGGCTTTCCCTCGCGACGATTTCTATTCTCGGACAAGCTCCTAGATATCTTCAGGAATGACGACTTATATAATTTTCAGTTACTTTATCTTAATTTGTCAGAGAATCAAGGGTGAGCAGAAAAAGGAATTATAGTTTTAGATTGGATGGTTTGTCGTCAAGTGGCGACACATTAGAAGGTCTTAATTTTATTACTAGCAAACATAGTATTGTTTTATTTTTCAGTTATATACACAGAAATACTTTTTTTTAAATTACAAAGAACAGGATAAATAAAAATAACCCGAAATTACCTTAAATAATGTCTGGTAATAACGACGTTTTCGGCATATCTTTCCTGTTAGGCTAGTGGCAAAAGTCATGTCTTTATTTGGGGGTGTTATAAAACAAGGGATATTTAACCTTTGGCTTGTTATTTGCGTTTATCAAAGCTATCTAATGTGCTGTTTGTTTTCTAAGTAAGTGATGATTAATGAGATGACTGTTGTTCATCCTAGGCAAACAGTGTTTTTTCTAATTCCCCATGACCTGGAGAAAATGTGAAAAAGTTAAATGAAATTCCTGTCCATGTCGAAATCACAAAGCAAAGCAGCAGTATGTTGCAGCCCATATTGCATGAAATGGTAGTGATGCTTAAAACCCTTATTTCATCGGGGCAGTGCAATATAATCGATTTAACACATGAACCCCTGGATACAAAAGACATCGCAGATTTAAATACGCTTTTAGGGCAAGGCGAAATTAATACTGATTTTAATGCCTTAGGGACCACAAGCAATATCAGGGAAACTAGCGTATCGGGTATCTGGTGGATTACTCATTTCAATCAGGAAGGTGACAAATTTAGTGAGTATGTAGAAATTACAACTTGCCCTGAACTGCTTAAAACAGTACCTGAAGATCTGCAGTCAGCATTGTCGCTTTTACAGGACAAAGTTTCTCAACACACTAATCAACCTGACTCCACTGAAATAGCTGAACGATTACAAAAAATGGGTTTTCATCCCGATAAGATGGCTACAAACAATTTTAATTAATATTGAATGTGAGGTTTTCTCTATGTCAGAACAAGACACAATTCAAAAACACCTAGAGCGACAAGGTGTTTCTCGTCGTTCATTTCTCAAATTTTGTACGCTAGCGGCATCAAGCATGGCTTTGCCGCTTAGTTCAGCCTCCGTTATAGCCAATGTCCTGGCTTCATCCGCTCGGCCAAAAGTGATCTGGTTATCGGCACAGGAATGTACGGGCTGTAGCGAGTCATTATTACGGGCTTATGATGAATATCCAGTCGAAAGACTGATACTGGAAATGATCTCGCTTGATTATCACAATACCTTAATGGCGCCAGCAGGGGCGGCGGCAGAAAGTTCGCGTATTGAATCCATTGCGGGTGGAGGCCATGTTGTTGTGGTTGATGGCTCTATTCCACTAAAAGAAAATGGCGCCTGGTCGGTTGTGGGCGGTCGCACAATGCTTGATGTGCTACAGGAGACTGTTGCTGATGCGGCTTTAATCTTAGCGGTAGGAAATTGTGCTGCTTTTGGCGGCTTACCAAAATCTGCACCTAACCCTACCAGTGCAAATGGAGTTGATGAATTGATTGCCAGTGGTGAGCTTATAACGAGTGCTCCTTTGGTTAATCTACCGGGTTGTCCACCCATTCCTGAAGTTTTAACCGGGGTGATTGTTAATTTTATTCTCAATGGCGCACCTGATCTGGATAGCCTTAAACGCCCGCTGACTTATTATGGAAAAGTGGTGCACGAAAACTGTTCTCGCTTGCAGCATTATAGAAACAATGAATTTGCCACGAGCTTTGATGATGCAGGTGCTAGGCAAGGTTATTGTTTAATCAAACTGGGTTGTAAAGGGACTATTACTTTTAATGCCTGTACTACCAAAAAATGGAATAACGGCACCAGTTTTCCCATGCATTCTGGTCATGGTTGCTTAGGTTGTTCGGAACCAGATTTCTGGGATCGACAAGGTGGTTTTTACAAATCCTTGTTATAGCCATCTTTAACTTAACAAAGCCATATCCAGGAATTAAGAGGAATAATTATGAGTACAGTTGTTGTTGATCCAGTTACCCGTATCGAGGGACATCTTAGAATCGAGGCGGAAACAGACAGTAATGGAATTATTACCCGCGCCTCCAGTGCTGGCACCATGCTGCGTGGAATAGAAATTATTTTAAAAGACAGAGACCCGCGTGATGCCTGGGCTTTTACTCAACGTATTTGTGGTGTGTGTACCTCATCTCATGCCATTACATCGGTACGGGCAATAGAAGATGCCTTGCAATATAAAATCCCTGTCAATGCACATATCATTCGAAACTTGATTGATGGTGCGCAGTTTATCCATGATCATGTGGTGCATTTTTATCATTTGCACGCGCTGGACTGGGTGGATGTAGTTTCCGCATTAAGTGCAGATCCTGCTGTAACTGCTGGTGTGCAGCAATGTATCAGCCCTGATCGTGAAGAAAATAATACCCCAGCCTATTTTGCCAGCGTTAAATTAAAGCTGAAAAAATTTGTAGATTCAGGTCAGCTGGGTATTTTTAAAAATGGTTATTGGGGACATCCAGAATATAAACTGCCTCCAGAAGTTAATTTAATGGCTTTTGCTCATTATCTTGAAGCTTTGGCTTGGCAGCGCAGTGTTGCTCGTTTACATGCAGTCTTTGGCGGTAAAAACCCTCACCCCAATTTTGCTGTTGGGGGCATGCCTTGTGCTTTTAGTGAAAATGAGGGGGATACCCGAATTGATAGCACAGGATTAGATTTGGTTGCTGAAGTTATCCAGCAGATGCAAGATTTTGTTAATCAGGTTTATGTACCCGATACCATTGCTATCGCGGGTTATTATAAAGACTGGTTTACAAAAGGTGAGGGGGTAGGGAACTTCTTGACCTATGGTGATTTCCCGATTACAGCCCCTGGCGACCCAGATAGTCTTATTGATCCCGATAAATTATTTATCCCTCGTGGAGTTATTTTAGATAGGGATTTGTCAGTGGTCCATTCACTGGATATGAATGACCCTAAACAGGTGCAGGAGTTAGTGAGTAGTTCCTGGTATGACTATAGCGGTGGTAAAAATGCTGCTTTACACCCGTTTAAAGGTGAAACAAAGCCTAATTACAGTGGTCCGCAACCACCTTATCAAAATCTTGATGTCGATAAGTCTTATTCCTGGGTGAAATCACCACGCTGGCGTGGCAAAGCCATGGAAGTGGGGCCGCTTTCCCATGTATTGATGCTTTATGCCAAAGGGCATGCGGGTACACAGGAACTAGTCAACAAAACCTTAACCGATCTTAAGCTGCCATTAACGGCATTGTATTCCACAATGGGACGAACTGCGGCAAGAACATTAGAAGCTAAAATACTGGCTGATGAAATGGCGGGCTGGTTTAAACAACTGACGGATAATGTTGCTGCTGGTGATAAACGTACTCATAACGCCCAATATTTTGATCCAGCAAGCTGGCCTGCACAAGCTTCTGGCGCAGGTTTTCTTGAAGCGCCTCGAGGTGCATTAGGCCATTGGGTGGTGATTAAAGATGGAAAAATTGAAAATTATCAGGCCGTTGTTCCCACAACATGGAATGCAGGACCTCGTACTTTTATTGACAATACTGAAGTTCAGGGTCCATACGAAGCGGCTTTACAAGGCCACAAATTACACAATGCCGATCAACCGCTGGAAATTCTGCGCACCATACATAGTTTTGATCCCTGTATGGGCTGTGCGGTGCATGTGATGGATGAAAATGGCGAAGAACTTATTCAAGTTAAAGTACTGTAACGGACTTTTTAAAGAGACTTGAGTATTCATAAATTTGGGGAAACACTATGTTAAATAAATCTTCTTTCAGTTGCTTAATTTTGAGCGTGGGATTATTGATTACACCTGCAGTACAGGCTCATAGTTTATTAGCAAACGAAACTTCATGGTTAGCAGGTATTGTTCATCCCTGGCAAGGTATGGATCATTTGTTAGCTATGCTTGCGATTGGCTTGTGGGCAGCTCAGCAGGGGGGGAGCCGTATTTGGCAATTACCTCTGACCTTCATCAGTATGTTAACGGTTGGCGTAGTGGTCGGGCAAAACGGATATGTATTACCTTTTATAGAATCGGGGATTGCCAGTTCATTATTGATAGTCGGATTGTTGCTTGCATTTGCAATACGCTTGACCGTAATACCCAGTGTTCTGATGGTAGGCTTGTTTGCCTTGTTTCATGGCTATGCGCATGGGACAGACCTTACACAAACTACAACGATGATCTATGTCTATGGGCTAGTGTTTTCCTCTTGTGTGATACAAGTTCTTGGGATTGCAATAGGACTTCTGAGCCAATATAGGCTGAAGCAAAATATATTGCGTTTAGGTGGGCTGGCAATTGGTTTTACAGGAGTCTGGTTATGGATTTGATAGTAACGACAAAACCTTACGATATAAGCCAAATAAACGAATTAAGCGGAGACCGAAATGCTTAAATATATTAAAGTCCATACTGCCTTGATGTTTTTAATCTGGGCTGTACTGATTACTTACATACCTAGTGTTGCTGCTCAGGGTTCTTATGGATCGACAGTTGATACTTTCTGTTTAGGGTTTAATGGTACGGAACCTTATGTTGATTACCAATCAACAGCAGAAGGGCTGGCAGATAAATGTACTTATTGTCATCAACCAAAACCAGCATCAAAAGGGGTAAGAAAAGATCCTGAATGGGGTTGGTGGCAGAATCAATTTACTCAAATGAGTAATTTTTGTCCTCCACAAACTAATCAGGCGCCAGCTGGCAGTATTACAGCACCAGCAAATAATGCTACTTTCAATGTTGGAGAGACCGTCAGTTTTAGTAGTATCGGGACTGATCCTGATAATAATACACCACTAAGTTATACCTGGGATTTCGGCGGAGCAGCAGCAAATATAAATACACAGAATCCTTCCTTAGTGCTCAATAAGGTAGGCACTTTTACGATTTTATTAACAGTGACAGACAGTTTGGGACGTGTTGACCCTACACCTGCGTCAATACGCATTATTGTTCAAGACCCTAATGCGAATCGCCCACCTAATGGCGAAATTACTAGTCCAGCGAGTAACATGACTATTATTGTAGGTGACAGTCTTGAGTTTAAAGCAAATGCAACAGATCCTGATAATGCCAATGAAACTATTAGCTATCGATGGACCTTTGGTGGTGCCGCGGTGGATTCAGTCCTGCAAAACACTGCGCTGACATTTGATGCCGTCGGTATATATACCGTTATGCTTACCGCAACAGATAGCCAAGGCCTGAGTGATCCCACACCTGATACGCGTATTATTACTGTAAATAGTGTGAGTTCAGCAATTTGTCCTGATCAGGATAATGACCAGTTTAGTGCTAAAGGCGGTATCTGTGGACCCATTGACTGTAATGATTTTAATGCGGCTATAAACCCTGGAGCGATAGAATCCTGCGGTGATCGTATCGATAATGATTGCAATGGTGATATAGATAAAAATGATAGCCAATGTAATGGCTCTGATTGTATAGCTCAGGTACTTAAGCAGGTTGAAATAACATCAGCGGTCTGGGATCAAGATGATAGAGAGCTTAAGGTCAATGGATTTTGGACTACTGCTGGCGAACGAGTCATATTAACTGATCCAATTACGGGTGCAGTACTCGGAACCACTACAGTTAAAGGTGATGATGACGATGATGATAAAGAACGTGATCGTCGTGGTAAAGCCAAAAAACATGACGACGATGAAAACTCGGATGATTCAGATTCGGACGATGACGATGACGATGACGATGACGATGATGACGATCATGGCAACAAGCAAAATGAATGGAAATTCAAATTAGAAGATCTTGCTGTTGTTCCTTGTCGTGTAAGAGTTGAAATTGATGGTCGTTTTGGTGAACGTGATGTGACTTATGCCCCTGTTAATTGCAGTGGTAAGCCACCTGTCATTAACAATCCATCCGAGGCAAAAGATGATAGTGCGAGTACCATTCAAAACGTAGCTGTAGAAATCAATGTACTTGCCAATGATACCGATGCGGATAAAGATGCATTAACAATCGTGGTTTTCACTCAGCCTAAACAGGGAGTTGTCACTAGAAAAGATGAAGTGTTGATTTATCAATCAAAACGCGGATTTAAAGGCACCGACAAGTTTACTTACACAGTTTCTGACCGCCATGGTGGTACTGATAAAGCTATCGTTAGTGTTACGGTAGAAGCTAAGCCTGTCGCTGTTAAGGTTAAAGTGGACAAGGTTAAGTGGGACAACAAGCGGAAAGAATTATTAGTGCAAGGCAAGGGAACACTTAAAAATGCCTCGGTGAAAATTCTTAATGCGGCAACTGGGCAAAGCATCGACCAGGGAAACACCAATAAAAAGGGGAAATGGAAGGTGAAAATCAAGCAATTATCAGAGGTCCCTTGTAAAGTCCGTGTCGAAATATCAAAAGATACACAAACGGGGGCTGTGGAGAAAATGGTAAGAAAAGCACCAAAGGATTGTAAATAAGAAAAAGGGGTAAAGGGTGAGGCTTATGTCTTACTTTAAGAAGGTGTACGAATTAACTTAAGCAATTGTTCGGGGCGCAGGTCTTCAGCCTGCATTTTAAAAGCAGCCTAAAGGTCTGCGCCCCAAAGTTGCCTACTGTATTTTATGCGTATTCCTAAGCTGGCTGGTGTTGTAGGCAAATTAATTAAACAAATAGAATTGGCAGAAAAAATGAATACTTTAGTGTTAGGACTGGGAAATACCTTGCTAGGTGATGAAGGCGTTGGGGTACATATTATAGAAGGTCTGCAAAAAAAATATGCTAATCTCAATAATGTAACTTTTTTGGATGGTGGTACCCTAAGCTTTACATTGGCTAGCTATATTGAAGGCACTGATAACCTTATTATTATTGATGCAGCACAATTGAATCGAACATCGGGTTCTATTTCTGTCTATGAAGGCGAAGAGATGGATAAATTTGTTTCCTCTAATCGTAATAAAAGTGTGCATGAAGTCAATGTTACCGATATTTTAGCATTGGCTCACCTTACCGAGCAGTTACCCGTTCGAAGAGCTTTAATCGGTATTCAGCCGCAAATTATTGACTGGTCAGATTCATTAAGTGATGCAGTGGTGCAAGCCGTGCCTAAAGTCTGTAATATGACCTTTAAACTGATATCGCGCTGGCAACATGATTCGATGCCGAATTCAGCGAGTGCTCTATAATAGTGATATGTTATTTAGGCTAAACAGACTGGAGAAAGTTTAATGTGTCTTGCCATACCTATGCAGGTAATGAAAATTGAGGATTTTACTGCACATTGTGCAGCTAAAGGCGTTGAACGTGATGTCAGCCTATTTTTACTGCAGGATGATGCTGTTGAAGTCGGTGATTATGTGTTGATTCATGTCGGTTATGCCATCCAGAAAATTACTGAAGAAGAAGCACTATCAACCTGGGAGCTACTAGATCAAATGCTAGAAGAGGATGAGTTAAGTGCATGAGCTGTCCTTATGTGATGATTTACTCGGTCAGGTAAAAACCATTGCTACGCAGAATAATGCACAGTCGGTCGAAAGTATTACCGTGCAAATTGGTGCGTTATCGGGTGTAGAGCCTATTCTGCTAGAAAGTGCTTTTGATTTGATAAAAGTTGGCACCATAGCAGAACAAGCTAAATTGATTCTACAAACATCCGCTGTTACCGTATTTTGCAGAGTCTGTGGTGCTGAATCAGAAGTTACGGTCAATAATTTGCTTTGTAATGCATGTAAGAGCAATGAGACTGAAGTGATAAAAGGTGATGAACTGATACTGGCCAGTGTAGCGCTTAATTGTCCTGAACAAAATAGCGCGATGCTTAGTTAATGTCTTATTGTAGGGCGGACTTTAGTCCGCCAATACCTTATGGATAGATTTTTGGGGCGAAGGCTTTAGCCTTCATAAGGTATACATATCAAAATAAGAAAAGTTTTCACACAAAGGCACCAAGCCACCAAGAACAGCGATTTCTTTTCTTTGTGTCTCTGTAACTTTGTGTGAGTATAAAATTTTGTTAGATTTCTTAACTTAATGGCATTGGCTCTAGCCCCTATACTTATAGCTTTATGCTTAAAGAATTAAGCAGTTAAACAAACAAGAGGTAAAGAATATGTGTGATACATGTGGTTGTAATATAACGCCTGGTAACCGCCCGTTTGTTGAGGCAGAAAAACCCCAAAATGGTGTGACGACCGTTTCTGTGTTGCAAAACCTGCTAGCACAGAATAATCATCAGGCAGAGCATAACCGCTCGCATTTTGATGGTCATAAAGTATTGGTGATTAATTTAATGTCTTCACCGGGTTCGGGTAAAACGGCTTTACTGGAACACACTATTCAGCGCTTACGCGAATCGTTAAATATCGCAGTGATAGAAGGTGATCTGGAAACTGAAAATGATACTCTGCGTATTCAGGCCCAAGGCGTTCCTGCCTATCAAATCACTACAGGCTCCGCTTGTCATTTAGATGCACATCTAGTGCATAATGCCTTGCACCATATGAAACTTGATGGCCTGGATGTTTTATTTATTGAAAATGTCGGTAATCTGGTTTGTCCTGCCAGCTTTGATCTCGGTCATCATCGGAATGTGGTGTTATTATCGGTGACAGAAGGGGATGACAAGCCCGCTAAATACCCTGTTATGTTCCGTGCTTCAGATTTAATGCTGATCAGCAAAACCGATTTATTACCTTATCTGGATGATTTTTCAACAGACAGAGCAAGACAAAGTCTGCATAATCTGGCGACCGATGCGCCTGTTATTGAACTAAGTTCTAAAAATGGTGAGGGGTTTGAGGTCTGGATAGACTGGCTGAAGACTGAAATAGCAAACTATCGCACCCTATTGCAAGATAATAAAACTCAACGTCCAAAAATTCAACAAGACGGTCAGGTACTTCATGCTCAAACAGCACAGACAAAGTTCACCCCTGTCACTCATCATCACGTCCATCCTTAAAATATTCTATGTCAACTGACGCCAAACAATATCTGGAAAAAATCAGACAATTACCGTTACCCGACAAAGTTCGGATTATGAATGTTTGTGGTGGACATGAACGTTCAATTTCTATGGCGGGATTGCGTACTGCTTTGCCCGCTAATATTGAATTGATTCCAGGTCCTGGCTGCCCCGTTTGTATTTGTCCAGAAGAGGATATTTATCAGGCAATACAGCTGGCTGTTCATGAAGATATTATTCTGCTGGCTTTTGGCGATATGTTACGGGTGCCTGTTAATGTACCCAAAACAAAATACCGTACTTTGGAGCAGGCTAAGGCTGGCGGTGCAGATATAAGGCCAGTTGCCTCGCCGACAGAGGCGCAGCAAATAGCTCTGCAAAACCCCGATAAAACCGTAGTGTTTTTTGTCGCAGGCTTTGAAACAACCTGTGCACCAGTGGCAGGTATGCTGGCTGAAGGTATTGCTGATAATTTATTGCTGTTAATGAGTGGTCGATTAACCTGGCCTGCTGTTGCGATGTTACTGGAATCAGATACCCCTGCATTTGATGCACTGATTGCACCGGGTCATGTAGCGACTATTATGGGTGCAGAGGAATGGCAGTTCGTCGTTGATCAACATCATTTTCCCGCTGCGGTTGCAGGCTTCACAACCGATAGTTTGTTGGCAGCAACTTATTCTGTATTACGTCAGCTGATAGAGAAAAAAGTATTTTTGGATAATTGTTACACCCAGGTTGTAAGGCCGGGTGGTAATCAGAGGGCTAAACAGCTTTTAAACTCGACTTTAAAGATTGTTGATGCGCCTTGGCGAGGGATAGGTATTATTCCTCAATCGGGTTATGAACTGAGCGAACACCTGGATGCACATAATGCCAGACTACACTTTTCTGCTTATGCTGATGAAGCCCGAAAAAGAGCAGGTGAAATGCCTCCAGGCTGTGATTGTGCCCAAGTGGTGCTCGGCAGAATAAAACCAACCGAATGTCGTTTATATGGTTCAGCCTGTGTGCCGCGTAATCCTGTTGGTCCTTGTATGGTGTCTGATGAAGGGGCTTGTCGTATCTGGTGGGCCAGTGGGCAACGCTCAGAAAACCAGCTAGCTGACACTTTAGTTTAAATGCTTGTAAAAAAATAAGCATGCTAAAGGCTGTTCATATTGTGATTACAGGTCGAGTACAGGGGGTCGGTTTTAGACCTTTTGTCAGTCGTCTTGCTCATGAATTCAGCTTGACTGGCTGGGTGCGTAATCGTAGTGGTCAGGTGGAAATCAGGGTAGAAGGTTCAGATAAACAATTGGCTGCTTTTTCTCTAGCCTTATATGAACAGGCACCGCCATTAGCTCAGCCAGATCATCCCGTTATCTCCAGCGTATCTGCTGATGGTTACAGTGCTTTTACTATTGAAAAGAGCGCAGCGGGTGAAAAACCAGATACTCATATTCCACCCGACTATTTTGTCTGTGATGATTGTCTTGCCGAAATGCAAAACCCTTTGCAAAGACGCTACCGTTACCCCTTTATTAACTGTACTCAATGTGGTCCTCGGTACACGCTTATCGATAGCCTGCCTTACGATAGACCGAATACCACGATGGCAGAGTTTGAGCTATGTGATGAATGTCGAGCCGAATATCTGCAACCATTAGATCGGCGTTTTCATGCCCAGCCTTTGGCTTGCTCCAAATGTGGCCCCAATCTAACGTTTCGTCAACCAGGCTATCCTGAGCTGAACAGTAATGAGGCGGCATTATCAGCCTGTTTGCAGCGTTTGCGAGATGGTTTAATCGTCGCTGTTAAAGGTGTAGGTGGCTATCATCTGTTTTGTGATGCCACAGATGCCGTGGCTGTAGACCGACTTAGGCAACGCAAGTCACGGCCTGATAAACCCTTGGCCGTACTTCTGCCGTGGCGTGGTGAAAATGGTCTGGAAATGGTTGAACAAACTGCTGAGCTGACTGATGTAGAAAAACAGCTGATATGTTCTCCCTTAAGGCCTATTGTACTGCTGCAAAAGAAAGCCAATTCAATATTGGCCACAAATATTGCTAAAGATTTGTCGGAAGTCGGCTTGATGCTTCCTTATAGTCCCTTGCATCATTTATTAGCAAATGATTACGCAATGCCATTAGTCGCCACTTCTGCCAATTTATCAGGTGAGCCTGTATTAACCAGTGAACATGAAGTGGAGCAACGCCTGTCTACCATTGCTGATGCATTTTTGCATCACAATCGAGTGATCCGTAGGCCCGCTGATGATTCAGTTTTTAGGCAAATTGCTGGGGAAATGCGCCCAATCAGAGTGGGGCGTGGCGTGGCGCCTATCGAGCGAAAATTACCTTTTCAACTTGCAAGACCATTATTAGCGGTAGGGGCAGATCTAAAAAACACCATCGCTTTGGCTTTTGATAACAGGGTTATTATTTCACCTCATATCAGTGATTTAGGTTCCTTAAGAAGCGCGCAAGTTTTTGAACAAGTGATTGCTGACTTTTCAGTGCTTTATGGGGTCAAACCAGAAGCTATCGTTTGTGATGCCCATCCTGGGTATCATTCAAGCTTATGGGCAAAGAAGCAAGTGCTCCCCGTTTTGCCTGTTTATCACCATCATGCGCATGCTTCTGCCTTGGTTGGGGAGCATGGTTTAGATAGGCAGATGATGGTTTTTACCTGGGACGGGACTGGCTATGGTGAGGATGGAACTATCTGGGGTGGAGAAACCTTATTAGGCACAGCTGGTGCGTGGAAGCGTGTAGCCTCGTTTAAACCTTTTTCTTTATTGGGCGCTGAAAAGGCCGGCAGGGAACCTTGGCGTAGTGCCATGTCAGTTTGCTGGGAACAGGCGCTGGATTGGTCTGCCGAGATTGATGATATTGATTTGTTAAGGTATGCATGGAAACAAGGCATAAATTGCCCAAGGACCAGTTCAGTCGGACGCTTATTTGATGCAGCTGCTGCTTTGATAGGCATAGACCACTATTCCAGTTATGAAGGACATGCCGCAATGAGGCTGGAGGCTATGGGCCAGGCAGGTGGGCAAGCTATAGATTTACCTCTAAATACAAACTCAGAAGGTCTGTTGATTAGTGACTGGGGACCTCTTTTGCCATTTTTAATGGATAATAAAGTCAGTGTGACTGAGCGTAGTTCTGTTTTTCATGCCAGCCTGGTCGCTGCAATAATAGCGCAGGCGAAGGCTATTAGAAAAAAATACAATATATCAACCGTTGGTTTCTCTGGCGGTGTATTTCAAAACCGTTTGTTAACTGAGCAAGCCTTGATTGAGTTGAAACAACAAGGCTTTAATGTCTACTTACATAAACAAATTCCAAGTGGTGATGGCGGAATTAGTTTTGGGCAGATTATTGAGGGAGCAAAAATTGATGTCAACTGTTATCGATAAACGAAATCTAGTTTGGTTGACGGTAATTCTTGAGCAAGATATTGTTTGTCTGGGTAGGAGGGGCCTTTGGCCGCGACTGGAACAAAATCGAGATCAAGATCAAGAGCATTCGCGGCTAAAAGCCCCTCCTACTTTTCCACAAACATTCTGAGTGGTAAGAAGGGGATAAGAATTAACTCAACTCCAAGCTGTTGTTTGTAAATATCTATGTAGATTAAAGCTTCTCTTTGTAGGAGCGCCGCTCTCGGCGTGATTTTAAAAAAAGCTATTACGCAATGAGATTGCTGACTGAATTTAGCCGGCAGTGAATTTTGAGTGTAACTCTAATGTCGTTAAGTTAAGCAATTTTTATCTTTTGTAGGGTGGATGAGCGATAGCGTCATCCACCATTTTTCAAAGAATTGTCAGGTTACGCTGCCGCTAACCCAATCTACATTCCCCTTAATTTAACGACATTGGTGTAACCCCTTGTAAGTTAAAAATTTAACAAGATTTTATACTCACACAAAGTCACAAAGAAAAGAAATTGCTCTTCTTGGTGGCTTTGTGACTTTGTGTGAAAACTTTTTTTGATCTTGTCCTTAATGGCGATATTGGCTGTAAGTTCTTCAAAAACGTTTTAAGGCTAATTCATACCCTATTCAGCATCGTGGGCGTACTCTGTAAATAACAGTACAGGAGAACGTCATGATGAATATTCTGAAAAAATCAATTACATTGCTTATAGTGCTTTTTTTGAGCGGTTGCGCGCATCATTCTGGATATTATTCAGCCCGTTCTAACAGTGCAGCTGTAGGTGTCAGTGTCGATGCTTATCTACCTTATCGGTCTTATTCTAATTATTATGACCATGATGTTTATTTACGTAGGCCTGATAAGCATGTTTATAGGAATTCTAAGCCTTATTTTCGCAAGCGTGATAGATATGATCATCGTTACTACGATAAGCAGGCAAGAAATGACCATAAACATGAGTCAAGGTATAACTATAAGCGCCGTAATGATAAGCGTGATAGGAATTATGCGTATTCAAAAAAAGGAAAGGGTAAAAGAAATCATATAAACCGTTGGAATGCACCCGCTACCCGATATGATAATCACAGACATAGATAAATCAAATAATATTGAACTTAAAGCCTAATTGAGGATTTATAGGCATGACCCTGGTGAGTGAGCTAATATTATAAAAAAGGCGTTAGCTTTCACATCATGAGGTTTTTGTATGGATTATCAATATATTCGTTTTTTTAATGAAATTGGCATTGAAGATATTCCCTTGGTGGGTGGTAAGAATGCCTCATTGGGTGAAATGTATCAAAAACTGCAATCTCAGGGCGTTAAAGTACCGAATGGGTTTGCCATTACTGCTGAGGCTTATCGTTATCTATTAGCGGGGACTAGCTGGGATGAATTACTGGCTACCTTAGACGAGTTAATCCTGGGTGATGTGGATAGTCTGGCCCAGTGTGGCAAAAAGGCTAGAGAAATAGTCTACTCTGCAACTATTCCTGCTGATCTGGCAGATGAAATAAATCGTGCATATCGGCAGTTACAACAACAGTATGGTTCTGAGTTAAGTCTGGCTGTACGCAGTTCTGCAACTGCGGAGGATTTACCTACTGCCAGTTTTGCAGGTCAGCAGGATACCTATTTAAATATTACAGGTATAGCTGATTTATTAGAGTCCTGTCGTCGTTGTTTTGCTAGTTTATTCACTGATCGTGCAATTCATTACCGAATAGACCATGGCTTTGATCATTTTAGTGTTGCACTGTCTATCGGTGTAATGAAAATGGTTCGTTCCGACCTTGCCAGCAGTGGCGTGATGTTTTCCTTAGATACCGAGTCTGGTTTTCGCGATGTGGTTTATATTACTGGTGCTTATGGTTTAGGTGAAAATGTGGTGCAAGGGAGTGTCGACCCTGATGAATTTTATGTGCATAAACCTACCTTCTGTAAAGGACATCGTTGTGTTTTAAGGCGCGTGTTGGGGCCGAAAAAAATCAAGATGATTTATAACGACGGCAGTACCCGAGAAGCGACCAAAAACATCACGACTTCAACTAAAGAACGAGAACAGTTTTGTATAACAGATAAGGATGTTTTAAAACTGGCTGATTACGCCATTAAAATTGAACACTATTACAGTCAGGTAGCAGGCAAAGACAGGCCGATGGATATGGAGTGGGCTAAAGATGGATTGGATGGCGAGTTATATATCGTTCAGGCCAGGCCAGAAACGGTTAGTTCACAACAACACAGTTTATTGTTAGAGCAATATCAATTACAGGGTAGTGGAGAGGTTATTTGCACAGGTCATGCAGTGGGTGGAAAAATTGCTAAAGGGATGACGCATGTTATTAGTAATTCCCAGCACTTGTCTGATTTCCGTGCAGGGGAAGTTCTGGTTACCGATATTACCTCGCCTGACTGGGAGCCGATTATGAAAATAGCATCGGCGATTATTACCAATCGTGGTGGACGCACTTGTCATGCCGCTATTATTGCTCGTGAATTAGGCATTCCTGCGGTTATCGGTTGTGATGATGCGACTGCGAAAATTAAATCAGCTACTGAGGTAACGGTTTGTTGTGCAGAAGGGGATATAGGGAAGGTCTATCGAGGTGATATTCCTTTCCATGTAGAGCAAACTGATCTGACTAATCTACCTCGCCCCAAAACCAAGATCATGCTTAATTTGGGTAACCCTGATTTGGCTTTTAAGTGTAGCTTTTTACCTAATGATGGCGTTGGCTTGGCTCGCATGGAGTTTATTATTAATGAATACATTAAGGTGCATCCTATGGCCTTATTACATGTCGATCAGGTTCAGGATAATATAGAGCAACAACAGATCAAAGATTTATTGTCAGGCTATAACAATCCTGCTGATTATTTTGTACAGCGATTGTCAGAAGGGGTGGCTACCATTGCCGCTGCTTTTTATCCCAAACCCGTGGTTGTGCGGATGTCAGATTTTAAAAGTAATGAATAT
>ENA-OSET01003096-OSET01003096.1-sediment-metagenome-genome-assembly--contig:-NODE-3096-length-15483-cov-23.647670_pt1 | contig 15483 bp, 13 predicted proteins | sample MGYA00237882_ERZ534229 | MGnify/ENA primary metagenome ERZ534229 (study PRJEB26408, sample SAMN06266212) | sediment metagenome | isolation source: Hudson Canyon methane seep mesocosm | place... | reverse complement strand
GTTAGCGATCATGATGATGTGCAAGTACGGGCTCAAGTGGTTGAGCGGCTCGTCGATATTACGCCGGTTTCAGAATTTATAGTGCAAAGTACTCTCAAAAGTGGGCTTGATTTAAGCGTACTTGAGCCGAGTGACATTGCGTTGCTCCGTGAAAAGGTAGGTGCGCTTGAGCTAGCACAAAGCGAGCAGAGCGATATTTCGACTATATTAAGTGAGCTGGAGTATCAGTTAGGAAGGTATGTAAAGAATGAGCTTGCCCTCATGAAGAAAAAAGCAAGCACCGCTGACCTGGCTCAATTTATTGCAGGCAACTATCAAGCTACGCAGTCTAACGATAATGCCGATAATACGACTGAAACCGCAACCCGCTTTCTGCGTCGAGATACGTCAAATAATAACTTACGTTTTACCTCTCAAGAGGAAAAACTTTTTTAGCATTTCCAGCTTTACCCCTCCAGCCTTTATTTTGTACTTTGCTAACGAATCACCAATTTTGGTGATTCGTTAGCCTTCGGTTGTTGTTACAGTTTTTCTCGAGAGAGTAGGTATTCATATGGATTCGTGAATAGCGCTTAAAAATAGGTTCTTTGGGGAAATTCACATGTATTTCACGCGTTTAATTTTTATTCTGTCGTGTTTGTTTTTTATCGGATGTAGTAGTTCATCCGATGACAATGACCAACCTGCGCAGGTGGAAGGTATAGAAATATCCGGCACGGCAGAGGCGCCAAGCGGTGCGGTCGCCTCTTATGAACAGCCTAGTATTTTTCGTGTAGCCAGCCAATTTTTTATTACCCCCGTGGCGGCGGCACTGACGGGCCTTGAACCCATTGAGGGTGCGTTGGTGGAATTAATCAGAGTTGATAATAACGGTGAGCAGGTTGGGGACGTATTAGCCACAACCACTACCTCTATTACGGGCGACTATAACTTAACGCTGCCAACCGGTGTTGATTTATCGGGGGATCTAATCACTCGAATTACGGGGCGCAATGATGCACAGCTGCGGGCTCAGGTGGTTGAAGCGAGCGTCAACATAACGCCGGTGTCTGAATTTATATTGCAGAACTTTGTTGAAAACCGTACCGATTTAAAAGTCATTCAGCCGGGTGCGGTGGTGACTCTGAAGAGAAAGGTAGAGGAGTTCGATTTAGTGGCATCGGGTGCTGTGGACATTGCCGCTGTGCTCGCCCAACTAGAGCAGGAACTAGGCGACTATATTGATAACGAAATAGCAATTATCGGTGAAGAGCCCGCCTCCGCAGACGCAGTTCAAGCACTCGCGGGTGGCTATAGATCGGTGTTATTCGACCTTAAATTTGAAGATGAAGATGATGGCACAGATGGTATTCTTGGTAGCGATCTCGCGCTAGCGGAGTTTACGTTTAGTGCTGAGGAAAGTGGAGAGCTGGGGATAACATTTTTATCTGATGAAGGATTATATGCCTCAATTTTTGGTAACGATTCGAATTTTTTTACATATGTTGAAGCGTTTTTTTCTGACGAAAGCGAATCATTTCCGTCTGCTAGTCTCAGCGATAGCGGTATCGTGAGTATAGCGTTTGGTTTCGAGGAGGATATATATCCTACAAACACCCCCCCTAAGGGAGAACGTCGTCCAGCTGGTGTGTTTATTTTACAAAAAGCACTTGATGACAATTATTTCGTCAATACAAATGGCAGTGCGGCTGTGATTTATGGGTTGACAGAGAATGATGCGCTCGACCCTAGCAATAAATTAGGCGATTCAGTTGACCGTGAATTCGAGCTCTTTGTTCAGAAGCCAAGTAACTTATCAGCATCGGACTTAGACGGCGATTATGGTCGCGTGTATTTTTCCATCGAGAATAACCAAGACGAAAATTTACTCGAGATTGAAACCGAAGTTAGTGTGATTAGTTTTGAGAATGAAAAGTTGAGTGCAGGTGCAGCGGTAACTAAGGTGCTTACAAAACTAGCCGGCGATGTGAGTTACGAAGAGGTTAACGCGCCCGCTGAATCTGGCGTGCCTTATGAGGTCAGTGCTGATGGTGATTTTGAATCGCTTGATGGCGACCCCATAGATGGTTTTGTGGGCAAAGATGGTAAGTTGTTTGTTATAGCAGGGAATGAAGGTACGAATGAAGTAGGCGCTCAGCAGTCGTTAACTATGGCTTTGAAATTACCAACTGAAACACCCTCGTTAGCAGGCAAAACCTTCCGTTTTATGTTGCTAGCGCTTGAGTTAGGTGACGCGAGCATGTCTCTTGTTAGTAATAGCTTTAATACCTTATTTACTATGAATTCTGAGAGTAGCGGTGTTTTGAACGGAACCGGTATTTTTCCCTTCAAAGAATCGAACGAGGCGTTTCCGAATTGTGATGGGCTGAATTGTCAAATTGATGTTTCACGGGAGCCAATAGTCGATCTCGCCGCAAATATATCGGTGGGCGATGATAAAAAAGTAACGATCACTATTGATGATGATGGCGATCAGTTCACGTTAACCGGCTGGATGAACGAGACAAGCTCGTTTGGCATTTTTAATACGAGTTTTGGCGAGGCGGGTGGCGATATGTCTGAGCTTGGTATCGCGACCCTTGTAGAAATTAAGTAAGTTCTCATCGCCTGTTATAAAAAGCCCCATGTGATTGGGGCTTTTTAAGCGGTGGAGTTACATCGTCGCTTATTGCCAGTGGATTGAATTTTTATGAATGAACTCTAGGGATGCAGTTCAGGCGACTTCTGCTACGTCTCGTTGACTGGCTAGGTACTCGTCATAGTTACCTTGGAAATCAAGCATCTGCTGATCTTTGATTTCAACTACACGGGTAGCCAGTGATGACACAAATTCTCGATCATGACTGACAAAGATTAATGTACCATCGTAGGCTTTAAGGGCCACATTGAGTGCGTCAATGGCTTCTAAATCTAGGTGGTTAGTAGGCTCGTCCATAATCAAGACATTAGTGTCCATCAGCATGAGTTTGCCGAACAATAAGCGATTTTTTTCTCCACCAGAACAGACGCGCACCTTTTTGTGTGCATCATCCGCTGTGAATAGCAAACGGCCTAGCATGCCGCGTACCGCAAGATCGTCATGCTCGGGTTTGCGCCATTGGCTCATCCAGTCGAACAGGGTTAAATCCGAGTCAAAGTCGGCGCTGCTGTCTTGTGGACAATAGCCAAGTTGTACATTCTCCGACCACTTTATGACGCCCGAGTTGGCCGCGAGTTCATTCATCAAACAGCGTAAAAAGGTACTTTTTCCCACGCCGTTTTCACCGATGACGGCCAGCTTAGCACCGGCTTCTAGAATCATGTCGCCACCCATAAATAAGGTGTCGCCATCAAAACCGTGGCCCACACCCTCAAGCACTAGGGCTTGGCGATGTAACTTTTTGTCTTGTTTGAGTTGGATATAAGGCGATTTACGGCTGGAGGTTTTTACCTCGTCTAGTGTAATTTTTTCCATCTTTTTCGCGCGTGACGTCGCTTGCTTCGCTTTTGATGCATTGGCACTGAATCGGTTCACAAAGGCTTGTAGTTCTTCGATTTCGGCGCTCTTTTTAGAGTTTTCGAGCAGTAATTGCTCACGAATAAGGGTCGAGGCTTCCACAAAGGCTTCGTAGTTACCCGGATATACACGCAGCTCGCCGTAGTCAATGTCGGCCATGTGCGTGCACACGCTATTCAAGAAGTGTCGATCATGAGAAATAATGATCATGGTCGACTTTCGTTGATTAAGTACACTGGCAAGCCAGTCAATGGTATGAATGTCTAGGTTGTTGGTCGGTTCGTCAAGCAGCAGAATATCTGGGTTAGCGAAAAGTGCCTGCGCCAAGAGCACGCGAACCTTATAGCCCGGTGCAACTTGCTCCATCAAACCAAAGTGAAGTGCTTCTTCAATTCCGGCCTCTAACAATATCTCGCCCGCTCTGCTTTCAGCGCTATAGCCGTCCAATTCGGCAAACCGAACTTCAAGTTCCGCGACCTTCATGCCTTCTTCTTCGCTCATTTCTGGCAGATTATAAATGCGATCGCGCTCAGATTTTATTTCCCACAGTTCGCTATGCCCCATTATTACTGTGTCAATAACGCTGTACTGCTCAAAAGCAAATTGATTCTGGCTCAGTGTGCCTATCGTGCAACCCGGCTCAATAGAAATATTACCTGAAGTGGGTGCGAGCTCCCCACTGAGGATTTTCATAAAAGTAGATTTGCCACAGCCATTTGCGCCAATTAAGCCGTAGCGGTTGCCATTGCCAAATTTAGCTGAGATGTCTTCAAACAGGGGCTTGGCGCCAAATTGCATGGTGATGTTTGCGGTAGTGATCAAAAATAGTTTCCTAGGGCAAAATACGCCACGTTGGTGTGACGGGTGATTTCGATTTGGGTAGGCCCATAGCGGCGGCAAGTCCTCAATGAGAAAGGCAAGTTACCAGCTAAAGCAATCGGGGCTTCCATTAAAGGCGCGCACTATAAAGATTTAGTGCGGCAATGTCGAGAAATTCGCATAAAAAATAAACAATTAGTGCGGAGGAAGACGTGTCAACGTGTTGAACTTGCTAGACGTGTTGGCTGGCATTTTAGCACACGATTTTGTGATGTTTAGAGGACATCTATGGCCGTTTAGCTTTCTTAAACAACAGGCTTAAGAACCGTTTTGCACTATACAGCGCCTAATCTTTATAGCAGAATCGAAAACCGCAACGTTGCGATTGTGACATTACAATAATAGCGAGGTCTCATGTCTAAAAGTTTTGATGATTGTCAGGTTAGTATTGAGGTGCCCATCGCGTGGGGTGAAATGGATGCCTTTCAACACGTAAACAATGTCGTTTATTTTCGTTATTTTGAGAGTGCCCGCATTGCTTATTTTGAACGTGTTGGTGTATTCGAATTGATGGAGGCGTCAGGTGTCGGTCCTATTTTGGCGACCACCTCGTGCCGGTTTAAAGCCCCGTTGACTTACCCGGATACCGTCACTGTTGCCGCATGCGTTGAGTCACTTGAGTCTGATCGGTTCACAATGCGCTATTTTGTAAAGAGCGCGAAAAGCGGACGTGTCGCGGCTGAAGGGGAAGGCTTAGTGGTATTTTATGATTACAATAATAACTGCAAACACGCAATTCCTACCGATATCTATGAAGCGATTACAAAGGTAGATGTTCTTCAATAATCGGGGATTGTGAATATGCGCTCAGGCCAGGAGCACAGTAAATGAAGGTTCCGGATAATAGTAATTTGGTTATTTTTGGCGCGTCAGGTGATTTGACCTTTCGCAAGCTTGTGCCTGCGCTTTATCATCTGTTTCAAACCAAACAGCTTCCCGATTGCTTTTTTGTCTTGGGGGTAGGTCGAAGTGAGTTTAGTGATGAGGCTTTTAGAGAGCGGTTAGCCGTGTATTTACGGGATGAATATGCGCTTTCTGATCAAGATTTATCTGGATTTTTACCACATTTACATTATCTGGCATTAGATACCCAAAATGCGCAGGCTTATGCTTCGCTGAAGCATCGCCTCGACGTGTTATATGAGCATTACAACACCCCGCATAACACACTATTTTATTTGGCCACGCCACCCAGCTTATTTCCAATTATTCCGCGTTGCTTGGCGGCGCATGGCTTGCATGAAGAGCATAGTGGTTGGAAGCGTTTAATTGTCGAGAAGCCGATTGGCTATGACTTGAAAAGCGCTATTGCGTTAGATGATGCCTTGCATGAAGTTTTTCGTGAGGAACAGATTTACCGTATTGACCATTATCTTGGCAAAGAGACCGTTCAAAACCTGCTTGTTTTCCGATTTGCTAATGGCATGTTCGAGCCGTTATGGAGTCGAAATTACATTGATTATGTAGAAATCACGGGAGCCGAGAATATCGGGGTCGAAGAGCGTGGTGGCTATTATGATGGTGCGGGCGCGTTACGAGATATGTTTCAAAATCATCTGTTGCAAGTATTAGCCATGGTGGCAATGGAACCCTCTGCCGCAATTAACGCGGATGCAACGCGAGACGAAGCGGCCAAAGTTCTGCAAAGTCTGCAGCCAATACAAAAAGACGACTTGCAAGAGCGAGTTGTTTTGGGGCAATACACCGCCTCAGTGGTGCGCGGTGAATCATTAGACGCCTATCGTGATGAATTGCATGTAAAACCTGATTCGCGCACAGAGACTTACTTAGCGCTTAAGTTATTTATCAATAATTGGCGTTGGCAAGATGTTCCATTTTATGTGCGTACGGGCAAGCGCATGCCGACGCGTGTAACCGAGGTGGTGATTCACTTTAAGTCTAGCCCGCATCCTGTATTTAGAGAAAACGCCCCGCATAATCGTTTGATTATTCGTATTCAGCCCGATGAAGGTATTTTGATGGTGTTTGGTTTGAAGAAGCCCGGCGCTGGTTTTGAAGCGGAAGAAGTGTCGATGGATTTTCACTACCAGGATCTAGGTGAAACAAAGCTATTGACCGCTTATGAACGCTTGTTGATGGATGCAATGAACGGAGATGCAACGTTATTTGCCAGAAGCGATGCTGTCAAAGCCTGTTGGAAGTTTGTGGAACCGATTCTCGACTATAAAGCGCAGCAACCCGCGGTCTACGGCTATGCCAGCGGTACCTGGGGCCCACGCGAGGCCGATGAGCTTTTAAAGCGAGACGGACGAGAATGGCGGTTCCCATGTAAAAATCTCGCTAATACTGATTATTGTGAGCTTTAAATACGTGCGCACTGAATCACTATGATGATTGTTGGAGTCGGGTTGTGAATATTCAAGTTTTTGCCGAGGTGGCTGAGTTATTAGAAGGGTTAAGCGAGCAACTCTTGGCTTACAGCTTAAGAGGTCAGCCCAAACATATTGTGTTGTCTGGTGGTTCAACGCCAAAGCGTTGGTTTTCGTATATGGCGAGTAATGCGTTTGCACAAGAAATTGAATGGGCCAACTTACATTTTTGGTGGGGGGATGAACGTATGGTGCCTGCCAGTGATGTTGAGAGTAATTATGGTGAAGCGATGCGTCTTTTGTTTGATGAAGTGGTGATACCCGAGAGTAACTTACATCCCATCCATGGTGATGCTTTAGTTAGCGAAGAGTTGTTGCGGCTTGAGCGAGAAACCACCCCATTTCTGGAGCCGCCTTATCCCGAGAGTATTTTTGATTGGGTTATTCTCGGCGTTGGGGAAGACGGCCATACGGCATCATTATTTCCTGGTAAAACTGATTATGAAGATCAGCGAACGTGGGTGCCGGCGGTGCATCCACAAACCTTACAGAATCGTATTTCATTAAGTGCAAAAGCAATTTCTGCAGCGAGCCGCGTCACGTATCTTGCAATGGGCTCAGGCAAATCTGAAGTGGTGGATCAAGTAATGAGCGGCGCAGACATCGACTTGCCCGCCGCACGCATAGCCGCCTATAACGGTGAGACGGAATGGTACTTAGATCAATCTGCCTACGGACTGCGATAAGGTTTGGTGATGCCTTGGGGTAGCGTGAGTAAGCAAAAAATTAGGAGATGTGCATGTTAGCGGATATTGGTGTAATTGGTTTAGCGGTGATGGGGCAAAATCTCATTCTTAACTTAAATGATCATGGCTACAAAGTGCTTGCGCACAATCGGACTGAGCAGAAAATTACTGACTTTCTCGAGGGCTCTGCACGCGGCACCCACATTCGGGGTGCTATAACGCTAGAGACGCTAACCGCTGGGCTAGAAAGCCCAAGAAAAATTCTATTAATGGTGCGTGCGGGTGAGGTGGTTGACCAGTACATTAATCGCTTGATTCCGTTATTAGATGAGGGTGACATTATCATTGATGGCGGTAACTCAAATTATGCAGATACTTCGCGCCGCGTCGCACAACTCAGCCAACATAAGCTGCACTTTTTAGGTATTGGCGTGTCAGGGGGCGAAGAGGGCGCGCGCCATGGCCCTTCCATTATGCCTGGCGGTGATCAGTGTGCATGGCCGTATCTAAAACCCATACTGCAAAGTATTGCAGCAAAAACGCCAGAAGGTGAGGCTTGTTGTGATTGGGTTGGATCTGGCGGCGCGGGTCATTTCGTTAAAATGGTGCACAATGGAATTGAATACGGCGATATGCAGCTAATTGCCGAGGCCTATCACTTCATGCAGGCGGGCTTAGGGATGTCGTATCCCGAGATGAGCGCCTGTTTTGCTGAGTGGAATAATACGGAATTAGACAGTTATCTTGTCGAGATTACAGCAGATATCCTCGCATTTAAAGATAAGCAAGGGGAGCATCTTGTCGAGCATATCTTGGATGCGGCCGGCCAAAAAGGCACGGGTAAGTGGACCGGAATCAACGCACTAGAGCTCGGCGTGCCGTTAACGCTTATCACAGAATCGGTGTTTGCTCGTTGCTTGTCTGCATTGCAACCCGAACGTGTATCCGCAAGTGAACATTTCAAAGGGGCTGACGCAATCGTGCTCGATAGCGCTGAAGCGAAAGTGAAATGCTTAGATGATCTTCGGCAAGCACTATTGGCGTCAAAAATCATCTCTTATGCTCAAGGTTTCATGCTCATGCGAGAGGCTTCAAATGAGCATAACTGGGATCTGAATTATGGCAATGTAGCATTGATGTGGCGTGAGGGCTGTATCATTCGGAGTGCATTTTTGGGCAATATTCGCGATGCATTTGCGAAGTCTCCGGACCTTTTATTTTTGGGCTTGGATGACTATTTTAAAAATCTACTAATACAATGCTTACCGGCATGGCGGCGGATTGTCTCCCAAGCGATGCAGCATGGTTTACCTATGCCCTGTATGAGCTCAGCTTTAAATTTTTTGAATGCCTACGCCAGTGAGCGATTACCTGCGAATTTGATTCAGGCCCAGCGAGATTACTTTGGTGCACATACTTACGAGCGTCTAGACCATGCAAGAGGTGAATTTTTCCATACAGATTGGGCGCAGACCGGGGGGAATGTGTCGTCCTCAAGTTATGAGGTTTAGTAAACGCGCTCGATACGGAGCGCCTTATCTGCAAATTCGATTGTATCGCCTTGGAACGTGCCCATGATCGCGATGCCTAAAGGTGTGTTTTGGCTGAGAATTTGTAACGAAAGGTGCTCACTGGATACTTCGAGTCCGCCAGCAACAGGGCTTATAAAAAAAGGCAGTTGAAAGTTTGTAAGCGTTACCAGTGCACCCAATGCTATCGGTGTGTCTGCATAAAATTCGCGGCAAAGCACCATTTCATTGCGTTTAAATAGATCAATATTTGTTTTGTATTCATCGACTCTCCGCGATTGCCCCTCCGCAAGATACGCCGCTTCTAAACCCAGCGTGTCATATTGGTTTTCTGCTTTACTTTCTTCATGCGTTGCGGCCTCTCGGGCTGAATGGGCCGCGCATTTGGCATCATGCAGCTGTTCTTGCAACGCCGCCAGTATCATGTCGTATATTGCTTGTTTATTCATATCTGGCAGCTTTTTGTACATAAAATGTCAATGAATTAAGTGGAGGGTAAAAACAGACAACCGGGACATACCCTTTGGAGAATCAGTATAGAGCCAGACAATTTCGGGGCAAGGTAAAAAAATGTGCTTTACTAACAGTACAGTTTTGACTTTTTTACAACCAAATTAACGATGAGGACGCCTCTGTGTCATATGAAAATTTAAATGCCTTGGGTTTAAAAGATATTGAGAATATTGACTACTACACAGTTCGCACAGAGCTTGATCAAGATGTGCTGAAAGTCTACTACCAGAAAGATAAAGCATCATTTTTTCACCGCAGTGAGAAATTTAAGTTTCATCGTTCCTCGCGCGCAGTGCCGTCGGGTGATGGTGCCTCAAATACGGAAATGAGTGAGATCTCGCCGCATCTTGTTAAAGTGATGTCAGAGTTGGACCACGTGACCAAACATCATCGTACCGAGCAAGATATCAAACAGAAGGTTCTAGAGGATTTGCGCCATTTACAGAAGGTGGTTTCCGCTAAAGTGGCGCAAATTGAGGCAGATTTAGAAAAACTCTAGTCGTTTAATTGAACCCAATCAGCTCAACATCGAAGATGAGTACTGAGTTAGGTGGAATTTTTCCAGCGGCACGCGCACCATACCCTAAGTTTGGTGGGATGAAAAATCGTCTTTTTTCGCCTACCACCATCAGCTGTAAGCCCTCTGTCCAGCCGGGGATAACTTGATGCAAACCAAACTCGATCGTCTGACCTCGATCAACCGAACTATCGAACACCGTCCCATCTACTAAGGTGCCATGGTAGTGCACTTCGACGCGTGACGACGCCTTGGGATGTGAATCGCCTGAGCCTGGTTCAAGCAGTTTGTGTTGCAAACCGGATGGCGTTACCTCGATACCCTCCTGTGATTTATTTGTCTCTAAGAATTGCTGACCTGCCTCGGCGGCGAGGCCTGCCTCCTTTTTGTTTGTATTCATTCTGTTTACGATAAAAAAGGCTAAAGCAATAACGACGATAACAGCAATTATTTTCACGGGAGCTCCTTTGGTTAAATGATGTACCTAATTTTGCATATTTTCGTTATTTTACTGGGTATTACTAGCTAGCGCGAAGATAGGGCCTTTGGCAGAAATTTGATTAGTAAGTTTGCCGAGTAATTTTTGTTCTTTGACTAACATATGATAAAAACGTTTAAAGCGCCTAGGCAAATAACGCGCTGAGAAATCTTGAACATGATTTGATTTCTGCATTTTTTGAATAAGGCTTAGCAGGTATTTTCTCGCCGACTCTTCACACTTTTCTCCATTGTGTGAAGTCATATGGATTGCAAGATTAATGAGTTCTTCAGACGGACCCTGTTCTGTAAAAAATATATTTGGTTCATTGATTCGATATTTTAGTAAGGCGGCGTCGCGCGTAATTGTAAGCTTGTAATTACGCTGTAATTTTTCTGCCATTGCCCTCTCTCGCTGATTAGTAATAATAAATTCAACACGTTTGCTCAAGTTTAGAAAATGGCTATCTGACGGATCAAAATAATTATAATTTACAGCGTGCGTCATCATATCGAGTCGGCCATAAGATATAAATACTTGTTCACCAGGGCGACATGATTTTTTCGCAACAGCGGTTATATAGTCGTTTCGACTATCAAAAAAATCACCATATTCGCTAGAGTGATTGAAACCCTCAATGATAGGAATGAAGCCACTTTTTCCAATTGCTCGGCTTTTGAAATTTAGTATGCAGCGTAAATAAAGGTCTTTATCAACGGTTGAATCAAAGTCACGCAAGGCGCCTAAGATAGCATCAGTTTCGTTGTTTTGTTTCTTTATTTCGTTCGCTAGTGTTTGACTGAGCTCTGCAATTATTTTCAGCTCTTTCTCACTAATAAAGTAAGTTGACAATTTTTCCAAAATATATAATGGCTCAAGCATTAGTAAGCTGATAGATTCTTTCTCGTTCGCTGCATCCGACAATAACTTCGCAGAAGCGTATACTTGTCGGACGGTCAGTGATGTGTTGGTAGGGAAGTCATGAGCTTTGTGGTTAATCGCTAGAGACTTTGGGATTTTTACGAGTGTTTCACCCGCATTGATTGTATCGTTAGCGTAAAAGCCGAAAATACCGTCAGGCGCTTGTCGACTGATCTTTTTGTTTATTTCTGCGCCATTTGAGACTGCCCAGTCTAATTGAGCTTGGTATGTGTTCATCACCATATCTTATTTTATTTCTCTCTGTTAAGCGCAAGCTAATCTAATGTGCCGCATAATTTTGCAATTAAATGACGAAGAGGTTTATAACTTTTATCGACTTCAAGTTAAACTCCTATTTTGGCATGCAAGTTTGTTTTCTTGCTTGCACTAGTCGTTGTTTTTCTTTTTTTATATGTTTGTACGAATGGTTTCCGTGTCTTTAGGCTTGCGTTATATGCTGCTCAGTGCATTAGGATTTGCATTAATGGCAGTATGTGTAAAATTAAGTTTTGCGGAGGGAATTCCCTTATTAGAGATTGTGGCGGCGCGCGCGTTGGTATCCATTTTCTTGAGTTACCTTGATGTAAAGCGGAAAAATATCCCGATTTGGGGTGAGAATCGACCACTTTTATTCGCGCGAGGTTTAGTCGGAGCCTTATCTTTGATCTGCGTGTATTACGCAGTCATTACGATGCCATTGGCAGAAGCCACCGTTATTCAGTATCTTCATCCGGCCTTTGCGGCACTGCTTGCGTTCCTATTTCTAGGTGAGCACCTAAAAAAAGCAACCTTCGTTTCCATTCTTTTAAGTTTTGTGGGCATTTTACTCGTTGCGAGGCCCGTATTTTTGTTTGGATTAAGTGATGCGACCCTGCCAACCTTGAGCGTCATTATGGCCGTTTTGGGAGCGTTTGGGAGTGCGATCGCTTATGTGTTAGTGCGACGGTTGAGCCAAACAGAAGACAGCTCCGTTATTATTTTCTACTTTCCACTAGTTGCATTGCCGATAGCAGTGCTTGGACTAGGTGATCAGTTTGTAATGCCCATTGGCATCGGATGGCTATATCTGCTGCTTGTCGGTATTTTTACGCAAGTAGGCCAAATTGGTTTAACGAAAGCAATGCAAACGGAAACAGCTGCTCGTGCGACAGCATTCTCTTATACACAAGTGGTGTTTTCAGCCTTATTGGGTTGGTGGGTATTCGCGGAAGAGCCAGCCTTAAATGTGTATGTGGGCGCCGCGCTTATTATTTTAGGCGCCTACATCAATACCTTTAAAAAGTGACCGATAACGCGAATATACAGTGCGTTGTAGGTGGATTAGTGACTAGTCGTTAAACAAGGAGCATGATCATGCCTGTTGAACAAACGGAGTTTCAATCAGATTTCTCGCAATTATCTTCTGCTGACGAAGTGGCTGATTATACATTCCTCCATAAACTCCCAAAAATTGAGTTGCACTTGCATTTAGAGGGCTCTTTAGAACCCGAATTGATGTTTCAACTTGCTGCGCGCAATCAAATTGATTTGCCATATGCCTCGGTTGAAGCGGTGCGAGCAGCATACGAATTCACAAACCTTCAAACCTTTCTCGATATTTATTACCAATGCGCGGCCGTCTTGCAAACTGAACAAGATTTTTACGACTTAACTTGGGCGTATCTAGCCAAATGCCACGAGCAGAATGTGATGCATGTTGAGCCCTTTTTTGATCCACAGACGCATACACAAAGAGGGATCGATATCGGCATAGTGGTGAGAGGGATCGATCGAGCTTTAAAGGACGCGCGCGATCAATTCGGTATGACAAGTCGCTTAATTCTTTGCTTTCTGCGCCATCTTAGTGAAAAGGAGGCAACAAGTTGCTTAGCTCAGATGGAGCCTTATTTGTCATACATTCATGCTGTTGGTTTAGATTCTTCAGAGTTAGGGCACCCGCCCAGCAAGTTTGAACGGGTCTTTGAAATAGCAAGAAGTAAGGGGTTGTTAACCGTTGCGCATGCGGGTGAGGAAGGGCCGCCAATGTATATCGAGGAGGCTTTGGAATTGTTGAAAGTAAGTCGAATCGACCATGGGGTGCGCTGTATTGAGAGCCCGGTATTGATGCAGACTCTAGTCGAAAAGAAAATACCCTTGACCGTTTGCCCGCTGAGTAACATAAAGCTCAAAGTGTTTGAAACCCTTACTGAACATACTATTCTTACCTTGCTTGATGCAGGCGTTTGCGTGACGGTAAATTCTGATGACCCTGCTTTTTTTGGGGGCTATATGGAGGAAAACCTTTTTGCGCTAGCCGACGAATTAGCCATGACACGCCAGCAAGCGGTTCGGTTAACCTGTAATGCTATTGAGGCCAGTTTTATTGGCGAGCATAGAAGAAGCCAGCTTTTAGCTGCGCTGCGGCAATGTCTCGTCGACAGCGCCAATTAACCCTTCAGTTGCCGTCTTAAGGGAGCTAGGCGTCTTGTTTGCGCTTCGTTTAATATGCGCATGTGTAATGCTTATCACGTAAGGCTACTCGTACTCGATCTTATCTTTTACCTCTGTGCGGGCGTCATTAAGCTCTTCGATCAACTCATAGGTAATGTAATATTTAGAGATATTGGCGACGTACGTGACGGGTTCCTGCCCAACATAGCGCGAGACAACGTTTTCAACATTTCCATACCATATATTAGGATCTAACCCGAGTTTCGCGGTAGTTTTGCGCAATCGGCTAATTCGGCTGGGGCCTGCATTGTATGCGGCAATCGCGAACAGTGTTTTGTCCAACTCGGAGATATTAGGGTCATCAAAATAGCGCTCTATAATATGACGTAAATATTTACTGCCCGCATGAATGTTATTTTCTAAGACGTGAAGATCCTCAAAGCCCATCGCGCGGCCCGTTCTTGGCATAATTTGCATAATACCAATCGCGCCCACATGACTTGTCTTTGTATTGTCTAAACGGGATTCTTGATAGGCTTGCGCGAAAAGCATTAGGTGGTTGAGGGAATATTGCGCTCCATAATTTTCAAACAGTGTCAGCAATTCCCCGTAACGTTGATGTGTTTGCTGCGCCATGGCTTTTTTGGCCCACGCGGTGTTTTCGAGGTATCGTTTTTTCAGCACGTTGCCAAATGTGGTGCCCGACCGATGTTTCTTCAAAAAGCGGTTTACCTCTGACATAAATTCAGGTGTGTTTTTCCGTATTGCCCAGGCAATATTCGTGTTGTCTGAAATCTTTATTTCGTTATGCACGCGAATATCTTGGTAAATTTTTGCCCACAATTTAGCGACGTGAAGATCAGCGACGGTGTAATCAATAACACCTTGATTGGTTAGTTCGAGTAAATCTTCTACCTCTAAAAATTCATTCGCCGGAATAATTTTTATGGGGGCTAATCCCGCATTCAATAGGGCTTCATTTTGCGGTAATAGGTGTTCATAAAAACTACTACTTTTGCGGACGACAATGCTTTTACCTGACAAAAACTCTAGGCTTGAAGGTTTTGGTGCGCCCCGAGAACTCACTAATATTTCACTCGCATTTTTTAAGGTTGGAATAGAAAAATCAGCGAATGTTTTTCTTAAAGGGGTAATCGTTAAATTAGCCACGGCGAGATCTATTAAGCCGGCCTCTAAGCGAGGCATGAGTTGGTCTCTTGCCATAGGCACAGGTATGAGTTTGAGTGGATTGCGTTTTAGCTTTGTTTTAAAGCGTTTACGTAAATAATTTTCAAAAGCGCGTAGGCCCTCATAAGCGAGTCCGTAGGGCTGTCCATTGTATAAAAAATAGTGCGTTTTATTGTAGGTGACGCCTACGCGAATTGTCCCGCGCTCGAGCATTGCGTATAGATCATCTTTATGTGCGGAATTTATAAGCGTTTGAAACTCGGCAACGGCTTGTTCGTCTATTTCAATCCCTAAGTCCAAATTTTCTTCGATATTAGCCGACCATGCGGTCGGGCAAATAGCAACGCAGACAAACAGGTTTAAAAGTATTTGGCGCAGAGTATGACTAAAGGTGAAGGTTGGCATCGCGGTGTCTCGCTCATGGCTTCGCTTGGGTGAGTAGCTAGGTTATGCCAA
>ENA-OSET01003095-OSET01003095.1-sediment-metagenome-genome-assembly--contig:-NODE-3095-length-15485-cov-3.332879_pt1 | contig 15485 bp, 16 predicted proteins | sample MGYA00237882_ERZ534229 | MGnify/ENA primary metagenome ERZ534229 (study PRJEB26408, sample SAMN06266212) | sediment metagenome | isolation source: Hudson Canyon methane seep mesocosm | place... | reverse complement strand
GGATTTACTGCGGGACGTTGGGATAAAGGTTTAAGGCAAGGCGGCCGTGTCACAAATTTGCCCGCGGGTATGTAGAGGCCCCAGCGCCGGATAAATTTTTCTGCGAGCGATGCAAATTGTTTAAAGGGCGAAACAAGCTCACGGACACGGGTCGGGATGGGAAAACGGATGACATATTACAATGCCGAACTCCCGCATTTGTCCTACCGAATACTGACGCCAGAGGAAGTATTTAAAAAACAACGGGACGCCAGTGAGAGTAGCTGCCTGAATGAAACCCAGATCCACTTTAATAGGGCTGCAAAATGGTCGAAAAATCTGGACCACCTCTATTCCTCAAGCTCACACTCATAAGAATTTGAACCTTCTGCTGGAGCGCACCTTTGCCGGGGAGATGCCAAATTCGCGGAGGAAAGCGCCTGATAGGCTCGAAACCGACGAATAGCCGGTAGCCAATGCGATGCTGAGTAGCTGCATCTTCGTCTCGATGATCAATGCATGGGCTTTCTTCACCCGAATTTGCCTGTAGTAGCGGCCAGGCGTTATGCTGAGATGCGTGTTGAACAGCCGTTCAAAGTGACGAATGGATATTCCAATGCGATCAGCAATTTCAGTAGTCGCCAAAGGGTCGCAAATATGTTCTTCCATGATGCTAATGGCGCGTTCTATCTGCGGATCAAACATATTGGCAAGGCAGCTGACTCCTATGGGTTGCTCAACCGATCCGCTACGAACGGTTTGGATCATTAAGCGGCTGCCCAGTTCGGCCAATTCATTGCGCCCAAGGGAGTCCGCAATCAAAGAAACGGCCAATTCCAATGAGTAGCCGGTTCCTGCGGATGTTATGACGCCCCCTGAGTTTTCAGAACATCGCGTGCTGAGGGTACGGAAAAAGCCGGTTTCCTTCAAAACGCCGACATCCCGCCAATGCGTGGTAACTGGATGATCTGAGGGCCTGGCAATTTTGATGTAGGCCGTCGCTGCGTCCGATAAGATCGCTACCGGTCGACCGGCTCTTTGCATCGCCCGCACACGTTGCATCCATCCATTTGGGTCAACTTTCCCACCCCCGACAACTATCAGAAAATCCATCAATTGATGGTCAAATACAGCCGGTTCTGCCCTCACGATAGTGCCACAGTGCCCTTCAATCAGTCCCGGATTATCTGAGATAAACTTCCAACTGAACGTTGATTTTCCAACAACTCGGTTTGCCGCCATTAAAGTGGTCACGATCGAAGAAATTTCGAGATCAGAAAAGGCATCCTGCAAGAAGATCTCAAAGCTTATCGCTGCCCGATCTTTTGAAATGGACTGAACATTTCGGGGTTGGGTATCCAATTTGACCAAGGTAATATTCCTGTAGATGGGGCTGCCCAAGCGAGCAAACCCCAATCCCTGATTTCCAGCTGTAAAGGCGCCGCCTCGCGCCCGTTATCGGGATTAGGGCCGCATAGTTTACCGGCAACGACCCGCTAGTCCAAACATCCAATCGGACTACAAGCAGTTCGTTTCCCACACAATTTTGAGTGTGCCCCGAAACCGCTTACCCCAAATATTTTACCATGTTTGCGACGGAGCCAGCCAAGGCCAGGATCAAACGGCTTCGCTTACTGCGCTCAAAAACTGCTGCGTTCGCTGGCGCTGCGGAGTACCAAACAATTCAGAGGGGTGCCCCTGTTCTTCGATCTTGCCGCCGTAGAAAAAGCAGACGCGATCTGAAATGTCGCGGGCAAATCCCATTTGGTGAGTGACCATTAGCATGGTGAGGTTGTGCTCGGACACCAGACCTCGGATGACGTTTGTCACTTCGCCGATCACCTCGGGATCCAGTGCTGATGTCACCTCGTCAAACAGCATCACCTTCGGGCGCATTGCCAGAGCCCGCGCAATGGCGACCCGTTGCTGTTGTCCGCCCGAAAGACGCGAAGGATGCTGATCCTTCTTGGCGATCATGCCCACCAGCTCAAGCAGTTCTTCTGACCGATCGCGCGCCTCTGCCTTGGGCAGCCCCAGAACCTGCACAGGGCCTTCCATGCAGTTTTCCAAAGCGGTCATATGTGGGAAGAGATTAAAGTGCTGAAAGCACATGCCGATGTCAGCACGGCGACTGCGCAGATGACGTTCATTTGCCAATACCAGCTGATTGCCCTTTGGCATATGGGTCAACGGTTTACCATCTACATAGATCACACCGCCGTTGATTTGCTCCAGTGTCATTAGCATTCTCAGCACGGTGGTTTTTCCTGACCCGGACGGGCCAATAATCGACACCATTTCTCCTGCGTTGATGTCAAGATCGAGATCATCCAGAACGGTCAACGACCCATAGGACTTACGTACCTTGCGAAAACTCACCATCGGAGTGTTTGCACCACTCAATTCAATTGGAAAACCTGACTTATCCAGCATTAATTTAGTCCCAGTTTGCGGCGCACACGCCCTTCAACCAATCGGATTAGACCCGCTGCAGGAAGGGAGATTGCCAGGAAGATGATACCCACCATCGTGAATGGCTCGAGGAAGCGATAGTGTTCGGATCCAATCGCATTGGCGGTATGAATGAGCTCGGCAACCCCAATGACCGACAGCATCGGTGTATCTTTGAAGATGCCAACCAGGTAGTTGCCCATGCCCGCAAGGGCAGATGGAATGGCCTGTGGGATGATGACGCGACGGTATTTCTGCACGGCTGTCATATTGAGAGCGATTGCTGCCTCCCATTGCCCTTTGGGCACGCTGTCGATCCCGCCGCGGTAGACCTCGGACAAGTAGCACGCATAGTGAAGGCCAATGGCCATCATGCCTGACATCCAAGGGCTGAGGCGGATGCCAATCTGCGGACCGACATAGAAGATGAAAAAGATCTGCAGCAGCAAGGGTGTAGAGCGGATGAACTCGACCAGTTCGCGAACAACAAATGTCACGCCCCGGTAAGGGGTGCGTTGAGCAATGGCAAGAAACAGCCCCAGTACCAAGGCGATTGCATAGCCTGCGCCAGCTGCCAGCAAAGTGTTCCCTGTCGCTGTGATCAGGCGAGGAAGGATTTCCCAGGCGAAGTCCCATTTCCAGTCAAACATGATTTATGCCCTCCCCATTTTTCGTGCCATATAGTCTTCCAGCCAACGCATGAAGGGCGTCACCATGAAGCGTGCCAAGACGTAGTAGATGGCAAGCGCTATTCCAAAAGCCTGAGCAGACAGAAAGGTGGAGCTGTTGATTTGTTTCGTCTCAAACATCAGATCCGCCACCGAGATCAACGATACCAGCGCGGTTCCCTTAAGGAGCTCGATCATCAGATTTCCCCAGGGCGGCAGCATGTTGACCAGGGCCTGGGGCAGGATTATCCGCCGCATGCGCTGCGCAGGCGTCATGTTGATAGCCAATGCAGCTTCCCATTGCCCCTTGGCAACGGAAAGAATTCCACCACGCACCAGTTCTGCCCCATAGGCGCCGATGTTCATGCCAACTGCCACATAACCGGCAGTGAACTTGTCAATCGTCACTCCAAAAAGCGGCAGTACGAAGAAGATCCAATAGAGCTGTACCAGAAGTGAAGTACCGCGAAAGATCTCGATGTAGGTAATCGCTGAAGCGCGAACCAGCTTGCTGGATGAGAGTTTCATCAGGCCCATTGAAAGGGCGATCGCCACTCCCAGTATGGTTGCCAAAATAAACTGGGCAACAGTTACCCCGGTTCCTGACACCACACGCGGCCAGTACTGTAAGACAAAATCAAAGAAGTTCATGGGTCCGCTCAGTCATCATATGCGTCAAAGGGTGGTGGGCCGTTTTGGCCCACCACAACGAGTATCAGCGGTTTGCACAGGCCCACTCAGCGGATTTTTCACCCGGCAAATGGGAGGCGGTGTAGCCATACTCTGCCACGGACGCGAGCATCTCCTCGGTACCAATATGCTTGGCTAGGGCCTCATTGAATTTGGCCATGAATTCCGCGTCCTCGTCGCGAAAGCCGATGCCAACCCAATTTTTTGTCCACTCTGGCAGAGCTGTCGGATCGGTGATTTCAAAAACACCTTCAGATTGCTCGGCCAGATACAGGGCTTCAAAATAAGTCAAAGCCGCCGCATCGCCCCGGCCAGCCTTCATTGCGGCAAGTGTTTCGGTTGGCCCAGGAACCTGCATGATCTGGGCATCGCTTACGCCTTCTTTGTGAGCGGCTTCAACTGTATTGGCGCCCGAGTAAAGCACCAGAGTCGCATCATCCTGTGCAACGACATCCTTGTAGTTGTTGATGTTTTTGGGGTTCCCAGCAGGAACCAAGAACGCGTCCCCCATAGAGCCGATTGGCTCGGAGAAGGCGATGTTCTGACAGCGGCTGTTCAAGATATATAGACCGCCTGTAATCATATCAAAGCGGTTTGCCTTGAGTCCAGGGATCAATCCACCCCATTCGGTAACGGTGGTTTCTACTTCGGTGTAGCCCATATTGGCCAGGATCCCGAGGGCGATCGCATTCACAAAGCCTTTGGCGTCGCCGTTTTCATCAGGAAAGCCCCAGATTGGAATATTCGAAAATCCAATACGGATTGGCTCGCCTGCCGCAATCCGATCTTCAAGCGGTGTAGCAAACACTGCGACCGCGCTGAGAACTGTTGCGGCAACAGTGGTGCCGAGTGTCTTAAGTAGTTTGCAAGTCATAGGTTCCTCCCAGAGTGAACTTGTCGTCGAGATGGAGATAGGCATCGCCCTTGCAGACTGCCTTGAGCTCCCTTTGCCACGCCCCGGCGCGCGGGTCGTGAATTCCTTTTTGTTATGATTGCCTTCGAACGCTTCCTAGTCTTTGCTTGTCCTGTAGCCCATGATCCGGCGGAAGATGGGTCACTGATTTGGTCCGAACGCCGCATATATCAGGGCAAAACGTCTTGCCCATGCCGAGTATCAATCCAGCCTATTGCCAAAATTCCGTATTTCAAAATGACCTTTCTTATCAGATTTTAATAACCCTGAGTTATGCCATGCCGCTTCATTTCTCTCTTTTTCCGCGGGAAGGCCTCTAAGCGCCGGCCAACATCCGTTTGGTTTGCGGGTCATGGAAGGAGGGCAGATAGACAACAGTTCTGATGTTCTTTCCGGACCAGCTTTGCCGAAGCCAAGGATGGTTCGAGTGGTGTAGAGCCACTGAATAAACGCATCGGTCGGTTCGGCCCTGAAGCCAGACCGCTGGTTGATATGTATCCGGTCACTTGGGAAATATTCTGAACTTCAACGAGGCTTTCGTGGCACATGTCGCCGGGTTGACGGCAAACAAAGCCGATGCGCTGAAAACCCATCTCACCAATCATGTGAACCGTCCAGAAGATCAGCTGCGATGGCGGCGGGTGGCCGGGGACATGTGGGACATCATTCTGCCGTCGCCGATTACCCGCCGCAGTACCGGCGCAGGAAACAGGTGATCGCAGTCAAGGATCTGCAGAAAGAGTTGTCGTTACTCTGAATTTTCAGCAAGGAACTTGATAAACAATGCACTCAATCCTTCCTTCGGGGCGTTGAGCGGCCAAACTGCAAACACGCCCACCGGGTCGGTCGACCAATCCTGTAGTACATAACGGACAGAGCCTGCAGCCTCGTCCTCCTGAGCAAGAAACTTGGGAACTATGGCTAAACCGGCACCACAGCGCGCGAGGTGATATAACGCATGCGCATCGTTCACACTGAGATGGGATGTTGGTTTCAGGACAATTGGTATTTCACCGTCTTTCTTGAATTCCAACACCGGTTTGACTTGCGCCAATTCCACCCAATCCCAATTCTCTAGGTCTGCAGGCGATTCCGGATCAGATCGTGCTTGGAGGTAAGACTGCGAAGCGATCAGGCTGCGTTCGACATCATATAGCTTTCGAACCTTAAGGGCACTATCCTCGAGCTCCCCCATGCGAAGCGCAACATCGATGCCCTCACCGATCACCTCACGTCGGAGATCGGAAAAGTCGAGTGTGAGGCGCACGCCAGGATAAACAACGGAAAATTTGGCGATCCGTCTCACGATAGCTGACTGCGCCAAAACTGCAGGAGCGGTCACTCGCAATTCACCAGATGGTTGCGGCGCCAGATCAGAGACGGCGTGTAGCCCTGTCTCGGCTGCGTCTATCATTTTGCGGGCGGCACCGATCAACCTTTCGCCATCGCGCGTAAGAGATAGTTTGCGGGTTGAACGGTAAAGAAGCGCGACCCCGAGTTGCGCTTCGAGTTGGGTTATATGATGGCTCACGACCGATGGAGACAGACGCAGCGCCTTTGCCGCCGCGCGGAAGGAACCGTGATCAACCGTTTTTGCGAAGATGGCGATTTGGCGAAGTTGATCGAGCATTATTCACGTCTTTCGAACAGTCATAATCATTTGACCTATACTATCGAACTTTGTCGTGGCGTCTATGTTCATCCTACAAGGGCCGCTCGATGTGGTCCGAGCACATGATTTTTATCGAATAGGAGGACTATTATGAAAATTCTTAAATCACTCACTCTGGGGCTTGCGCTTTTGACGATGTCGCAGCCTGCCTTGGCAGATGATAAATCAACGGTACAAGCGTTTTACGATTTCCTGAGCAACCCAGCATCCGAGGAACATGTCACAGCCTTCAATTCAGTAGTCGCGGAAGATTGGGAAAGTATCGGTGATTACTCCGGCCATACCAAGTCTAGGGCTGAATTGATCGGGCAGATAGGCGGATTTGGAAAACTGATCCCGGATCTGGACTGGTCCGTCGAAGAAATGCTTCTGGGAGATGGACGTGTCGTCGTCAGAGGCCGTGCCACCGGGACACCAGTCGGGCCCCTTTTTGGAGTTGATGGTAAAGGAAAACAATTTGAAATCCTGAGTATCGACATTCACACGGTCGAGGACGGCAAAATTATCCGCACTTATCATGTCGAGGATTGGGCAGGCGCGCTCCGCCAATTGAGCGCTAAGTAGCAAACAAGTGGTTAGCCGAGCCATGTTAATCTCGGTTAGCCACGGACTTGCTACGCAAAAGTTCTGGTCTCTCAGCTCATGTTAGGCAGCCCGCCTCTCGAAAGCCAAGGGATGAATGCCATCTGCGCGGGTTGTAGAACCCATTGATGTATTGGAATACTGCTCCTTCTACTTGTCTGCGGGTCGCCCATTTCTGACGCCAAATCACTTCGACCTTCAGCGATTTGAAGAAGGTCTCGACCATGGAATTGTCATAGCAATTTCCCTTGCCGCTCATTGAGAGCAAAAAGCCATGCCGTTTCAGACGTTTCTGATAGTCACCTGAACAGTATTGAAAGCCACGATCCGTATGACGGAAGCAGCCTTTGGAGGAGTTTCGCAGCCCTAATGCCATGTCCAATGTCTTGATGGTCAGGTCCCGCTTCATCCGGTTACTGACAGCCCATCCAACGACCCGACGGGAGTAAAGATTGATGATCACTGCAAAATACAGCTATCCCCCGCTCATCCAGATGTAGGAAATGTCCTCAGCCAATTTTTTGATTGGGCCCGGTGGCTAAGAAATTCTGATCAAGAAAATTGAGGGCGACATTGAAAGCGTGATTGCCCCATCAGGACTTCAACCTGCCGAAACTTCACGACAAACTCTTCGGGCTTAGGTCTTTTAATAGCCATCTATTGCCCTCCGGCTTCTTAATCATTGGGGTGGACTACTTCGTTGGGGGAGGAGGCACATCCAAACCAGATCCCGTTTGTTTTTGAGCGCGTGAACAACTGGTCAATAAGGCGCTCGAACATTGCAATAGTTGCGTCCGTCAGCATGACCGATAGATCGAGCAGTTGTGCAGCAACTGTCGCGATGCAGCGTGGTTCAGTCAACGCTGCTATCGCAGAGAGTTTGGATCGTCGCGCAACACGCGTCAATCGCTTCAACTGCGTGCTCGGGACACCTTTGGCGGCAGAGGTCGTTCGGGATATCGTCGGCAAAGGCGGGTTTACCAATCATATCATGCGATGCGTAGATGGGGAGTTGGCTGGCGATGAACTTGCTCAAGCTGGAATTCTCTCCTTGAGGGCACGGCGGCGCTGCAATAAAGCGATGAGACCCAGCAGCAGGAAAGCAGGGAGATAGATCACTTCTTTTGGAAGCTGATCTGCAGGCGATTGCACCGATTTAAGAACCACCGGTTCGTCTGCGTAAAAATCAAAGCCGGACATGATATCGGTGAACCGCGTGCCAAATGTTGGCTCCTCCAATCGTACTAGCCCCCCCTCATGCAGCAAGATCAAGCCAGCGTTGGTGATTTGATCCGCACCACTGCCGTCGGTTATTGGCAAAACCAATGTTGTTTGTTTGGTTTCACCCGTGCCGAAATCTGGGCCCGATACGATTAATCTCAGGTCGCTTTCAGGTGCCGTGTTGTCTAATATTTGCGCAAGTTGCGAAGGCGGCGTCATTGTAAATGGCGGCTGTATCCGATCCACAAAAAAGCCGGGATTAAATAGCGCAAAGGCCACCACAACCAAAGCCACACTTTCATAAATGCGAGAACGGGTGAGAAACCACCCCATCGTTCCCGCCGTGAAGACAAGGATCGCGATGCTGGCGATGACAAAAGTGGCAATGCCGCCGACCCAGCCAACGTCTATCAACAACAAATCCGTGTTGAAGATAAAGACAAACGGCAAAGCCACCGTGCGCAGGCTATAAAAGAACGCCATAAACCCGGTGCGAATTGCGTCGCCACCTGATACGGCCGCAGCAGCAAAACTAGCCAGCCCAACAGGCGGCGTAACGTCGGCCATAATTCCAAAGTAGAAAACGAACAGGTGCACCGCAATGAGTGGAACAATCAATCCACTTTGCGCACCCAATTCAACAACAACACCTGCCATCAAAGATGAAACAACGATGTAGTTCGCCGTGGTGGGTAAGCCCATTCCAAGTACAAGGCTAAGCAATCCCACCATGATCAACATGAGGATTAGGTTGCCGCCAGACAGGAACTCAACCAAATCGGCCATCACTTGCCCGACGCCTGTCAGGGTCACAGTGCCAACAATCACTCCCGCTGTCGCGGTTGCCAGCCCAATGCCAATCATATTCCGCGCGCCGTCAATAAGGCCGTTGATCAGATCAATGCCACCTGCACGTATCGAGCTGGCTATGTCGCTCTGCTTGCGGAACACCGCCTTTAACGGGTGCTGCGTTAGTAGGATCACGAACAGCAATGCCGAGGCCCAAAACGCTGAAAGGCCGGGTGACTGTCGTTCGATCATTAAGAAGTAAACAAGCACGATAATCGGCAGTAAAAAATAGAGCCCTGCTTTGTAGATCTCCGAAATAACTGGCAATTTAATCGTTTCAGCATTCGGGTCATCTGGTTCCAAATCATCCACCCCCGACGCGAAATATAGCAGCCCAACGTAGGCCAGAAAAAGCATCAGTGACAAAACAATGCCGGACCCGTTGGGCACCAGTTTGGTAACCAAAGCCACTGGATATTGAACCCCGTAACACAACAGCGCAAATCCCGCGAAAAACGCCCCCATGCCGCCAATTGTAGCCCCCATGCTGACCACGCGATTGCCCAATGTGGGCATATTGTTTTTCACGGCCTCCAGGTGGACAATATAGACCAGCGCAATATAGCTGATTGTGGCGGGTAAAAAGGCATGTGTGATAACCTCGACATAGGAAATTCCTACATATTCCACCATCAAAAATGCTGCCGCCCCCATCACCGGAGGCATGATCTGCCCATTAACGGAACTGGCCACCTCAACCGCGCCCGCTTTTTCGGCTGAAAAACCAACCCGGCGCATCAAGGGAATGGTGAACGTACCCGTTGTAACCACATTGGCAATCGAAGACCCCGAGATCAGACCTGTGGCAGCAGAGCCAACAACAGCTGCTTTGGCCGGGCCTCCGCGCAGATGTCCCAAGGCTCCGAACGCCATTTTGATAAAGTAGTTGCCCGCGCCCGCCTTTTCTAAAAGCGCGCCAAACAGGACAAAGAGAAAGACAAATTTTGTAGAAACACCCAGTGCAATGCCGAACACACCCTCAGATGTGATCCACATATGACTCATGGCTTTCTTTAACGAAGCACCTTTCCAACGAACGACATCCGGGATCCATTCAGATGATCCCCAGAACACATATGCCAGAAATACCAGGGCGATAATGGCCATGGCGGGGCCTAGCGAACGTCGCGCGCCCTCAAGCAACAGCAGCAGGCCGACCAGTGCAACCCATTTGTCTGTGTTATCGGCCAGACCACCGGCATCAACGATCTTTTGGTAAAAGAAAAACCCGTACAACGCGATTGCGGCACCAGCAATTCCCATTATCCAATCCTGAATGGGGACAATGTGACGAGGAGATGATTTCAGTGCTGGATAGGCCATGAAGGCCAGAAAAATGGCAAAAGCCAAATGAATTTGCCGAGAGTTATTGATCGCATCACCGGGCAATACATAGTTGGCAATCGGCGACGCCAGCAACACTTGGAAGCCCGCCCAAATCAACGCAACCATGGCAAGAAGTATGCTGACTGAGCCGCTTGGGCTCCGGGCGCCCATATCAGATGAACTGACAAGATCCTGGAGCGAGTCTTCGCTTAGACTTTCGTTGTTACCCGATACATCAACCATAGATTTTGCCCCACTAATCCGCTGGCCTCATTCGCCAACCAAAATACTATTCTTGAGAATGCAGGGGCAAATACGTGCCCCTGCAAATGTTAAATCAATCAATCAGGCCTTGTTCTTTGTAATACTTCAACGCGCCGGAATGGATTGGTGCAGATAGACCTGCTGACACCATTTCCTCTTTCTTCAAGTTGGCAAACGCCGGGTGGAATTTGCGGAAATCTTCGAAGTTCTCAAAGATCGAAGACACCAACGCATAGACCGCTTCGTCCGACACTGATGCGGATGTCACAAGGGTTGCCCCAACGCCGAAAGTGGTAACATCGTCGTCTGTTCCACGGTACATGCCACCGGGAATGGTGGCGGACCGGTAGTACGCATTGTCGTTGATCAATGCTTCTACCGCTTTACCAGTCACGGGCACCAATTTGGCGTCACAAGTGGTTGCAGCTTCCGTCAAGTTTCCCGATGGGTGACCCGCTGTGATGATAAATGCATCAATCTGATTATCGCAAAGAGCGCTGGATTGTTCTGCTGATTTCATCTCCGATGCCAAAGCGAAAGTATCGGTGGTCCAGCCTGTTGCGGCCATCAATACTTCCATCGTGCCACGCTGGCCTGACCCGGGGTTGCCGATATTTACGCGCTTGCCAACCAGATCATCAAAGCTGTCGATACCAGCGTCGGCGCGTACCATCACGTTGAACGGTTCAGCATGTACAGAAAACACGGCGCGCAAATCCTCAAACGGACCCGCAGCTTCGAACTTTGAAGTGCCGTTGTAGGCATGGTACTGCCAGTCAGACTGGGCCACGCCAAACTCCAACTCGCCTTCACGTATTGTGTTGATATTGTAGACTGAACCGCCCGTGCTTTCGACGGTACAGCGCACACCCGTTTCCTTGCGCTTTTTGTTCATAAGGCGGCAAATCGAACCACCTGTTGGATAATAAACACCTGTCACGCCACCCGTGCCGATCGTCACGAACTCTTCGGCATGTGCGGTTGCACTAAACGTCAACGCAGCTGCTGCAGCATAAACTAACTTCATTTTCATGGTATCCTCCCTGTGAAAAATTGAACGCGTCTTGGTGATTTTCGGCGTTTACCATTGCCGTAGTGGCCGTTTAGGTGACCACAATGCATAGACGCGGTATTTTGTATGACGGGCATCAGTCGTCAAAAATGTTGCCCGCCAGACAATCCGTTAAAAGCTATTGAAGTTCCTCTTGATATCCAAACAGCGCTGGAAGCCCGCCGGTATGCAGCAGCACAATTTTTTGGCCGCGTTGAAGAGTTCCCTCTTTCAACAAACCCAAAAGCCCTGCAAATGTTTTGGCTGTGTAAACCGGGTCAAGAAAAATGCCCTCTGTCCGCGCCATCAGTGTCAGCGCCTCACGCGCACTGTCGCCGACAAGGCCGTATCCGGGTGCAAGCGCCCCATCCCAGACATTGATGTCCTCAATCAATGGGGCCGGTTCGACATCCAGCTTCACGGCCAGTTTGCTCAGCACTTTTTCCATCCGTGCCCGTTGTTGTGCCTCACTGCGGCGAACGCAAATACCATAAACGGGTGCTTTTTGCCCCGCCAAACGCAGCCCGGTTAAGAACCCGCCATGGGTCGCCCCGCTGCCGGACGGAACAATCGCCGCATCAAAATCGCTGATTTGTCGATTTAATTCGTCTCCGCAGGGCACATAGCCCATTGCACCCAAAGGGGGGTGGTCGATTCCCAAGTGAATAACATAGGGCGTGCGCCCTTCGGCGCGCAATTGATCGGCGCGTTCATGCAGGGCTTTGTCGGCACCCACCTCGTCTTCGCCCAGCGGATAGCTCATATGTTCGGCACCAAGAATTTTGGCGAGCAGAACATTACCTGAACTGTAATAAAGTGCGCCCATATCGGGCACCCGTTCTTCCAGTTGCAACACGGCTTTCAGCCCCAGGCGCGCGGCAGCGGCGGCGGCAGAACGGACAAAGTTTGACTGCACAGCGCCGGTGATCAGCACGGTATCTGCGCCCTGTGCGAGCGCTTCACCAAAATAGAATTCCAACTGGCGGGTTTTATTGCCGCCAAAGCTAAGCCCGGTCAGATCATCGCGCTTGAGCCAAAGGTCGATGCCCAACAGGTCGGACATTCTATCGAGACGTTCAACCGGCGTCTCTCCAGTCATAAGCTTCGCCCGTGGAAAAGCGGCCAATTTTTGATGAATGTTCAATTGCTCTACCATCAAACCCTATTATCCTCCTAAATACGCTCTGCGGAAAAGCACCGTGCATGCCACAATTGAGATGATGCGTATTGCATATGTGATCGCTTTTTGCGGAAGCTTCGGGCCAATCAACCGACCCAAAATGCTCCCGATGAAAGCCGCGAGTGCGAATTGCCAAAGGCCTGGTACGTCGATGAAGATTGCCCAGTCCAAAAGACCGTGGAGAGCAAACGCCACGCCATAAGCGACCAACGCGACGGGCTGAACCAATCTGCGCGCTTCTTGGGCCGAACGCCCAATTGCCAACAATCCAAAAACCATTAATGGCCCCGGAGTGGCCGCCCAAACAGTCGCCAGTCCTGACAGGCCAGAGACTATCTTAAAGCCGACCGGCCCGGCGTCAGATCTCTGGGGTATTAGCGTTGTAATAACCCCGATCAGCAACAATGTAGCGGTCAAAAACAACACTACATTCTCTGACATATACGGATAGACAACCAAGCCTAGAACAATCCCGATCAGGCATCCGGTGATCGCGTTTTTAATCAACTTTTTTTCCCGAAGCCAAATGCGCGGTTCAACAGCGACGGCTGACACAAGTGTGTTTAGCCCAAGCAGCACGGGAACTGCAGTGGCGGTGCCCAGCAGAACCATCATGAGAGGTGCAACCACGATGCTAAACCCGATGCCTACTCCGACTTGAAGCGCTGCACCTGTTAGGATCGCAATGAGTAAAATAACGGCGTCTGCAAACATTTGGTGTCCTAGGGTGAAGTTGTTGACCCCATGCTATCGCCACTAATGCAGACTAAAAAATCATTTTATTGTATATGTTGATGCATTTGTGTTATCCTTTCATATGCGTATCACAGCCCGACAGATCGAAATATTTCAGATGGCTTTCCGTCAAAAATCGACGCGAAAAGCGGCGGATGCTTTATATATTTCACAGCCAGCAATCAGCAGGGTCGTCGCAGAGCTTGAAGCTGAAATGGGAGTGCCATTATTTGATAGGGCAGGGCGAAAATTCGAACCCACTGCCGCTGCACGCAGCCTATACACCGCAGTTCAGCAACATTATCAGGGGTTGGGACGCATCAAAGATACGGCAGAGCAAATTGCATCAGGAACGGGTGGGCACCTCAGAGTGGCCGCAGTGCCAGCGGTGGCGGATACACGAGTTGCCACAGCCGCGGGTATTCTAATGGCCCAATATGAGTCATTGAGAATTGATGTGGATGTCTTGAATGAACAGGCCGGCCTTGCAGCTATGCGCGAAGGGCGTGTCGATTGCGCTGTTGTTTCATCCGACCCTGGCGACCCCAATCTGGTCTGCACTCGGTTGGCAGACATTCAGCCAACTGTCATTGTTCCGCCCAACGATCCAATGGCGTCTGCGCAGAAGATTTCACCCACCGACCTCGCGGCCTCTCCACAAATCATGCTGCCCGTGGACAGCCCCTTTCGCCGAGCCGTTGAGCATATGTTTGATCGAGAGGGAGTGTCGTTTCACGTCAGAGCCGAAGCCAAAACGCAAACTGCATTGGTGAGCATGGTTGCGCAAGGTGCAGGTCGTGCCATCGTGGATGAAGGTGTCTTGTCAGCATCTAAAGAAACCAAAATCGCGTCTTTAGCTTTGACGTCAGAATTAATATGGCCAATCCGAATAATCGCTTCGTCGGTGTCCCACAATATACCGGGGCTTCAACGACTCATTGCTGAACTACAAAAAACTTAACCGCGAGCGATACCAGAACCGCGTCTCATGTTGGGGTCAAGGTAGGGTGGTCGTCGCGTTTCCTCCATCATTTTTTCGCGGAACACTTCAGCGGGCATCGTCCACCCCAGGCATTTCGCGGCGTGTTGTTAAGGCGATCGCAGATCATCTTCATGTCGTGATCAGTCATTGAACGAATGTCGCGTTTGCGAGGCAGCCACCGGCGCGCTCTTCGATTGGTGTTCTCAACCGTGCCTTTTTGCCAGGATGAGGAGGGATCACAGAACCAGGCTTGTGTCCCAATCTCGGCCTGTAGAGGCGGCCAAGAGACAAACTCGGTGCCACGGTTAAATATGATCGACCCACGAGCGATAAGGGGCAGGTCGCGGATGGTGTTCATGATCTTGCCCATAACGGGTTTCGTGCGTTTGTTCGGCTTCTTTAAGATCACTGTAAAGCGGCTGACGCGTTCAACAAGCGAGGTCACATTCGTTTGGCCAAGCTTCTGTTTGAACAGCAGACGATCTCCCTCCCAGTGCCCGAATTGGCGGCGGTGAGCGACATCGTCCGGGCGGAACAGGATGCTGACATCCCGATGAAACTTGGGTTCTTGACGCTTCCGAGCACGCCTTGGCCTGCGGGCGACCCGGTGGGTCGGCAGATACCACCACAGATCAACGCGCTGACCTTCCTTCGAGTAAAAGTAGTGGTAGATCGCTTCCTGGCAGACTCTGAGCGCCGCTTGTTCGTGGATCATTCGATATGCGATTTGTTCTGGCGTCCAACCATTCTTTAGCCGTTCAACCACACGTTTGGTCAGAGCTGGATATTTGATCAATTTGTGTTGTCGAGCACGCCGTCCGGCCGCTACCAACTGGGCAGCTGCACCATAATATCCGTCGCACTTTGGCATACAGGGATCAGAGAAATGATTACGCTTCAATTCTCGGAATATCGTTGATCT
>ENA-OSET01003094-OSET01003094.1-sediment-metagenome-genome-assembly--contig:-NODE-3094-length-15486-cov-3.877669_pt1 | contig 15486 bp, 11 predicted proteins | sample MGYA00237882_ERZ534229 | MGnify/ENA primary metagenome ERZ534229 (study PRJEB26408, sample SAMN06266212) | sediment metagenome | isolation source: Hudson Canyon methane seep mesocosm | place... | reverse complement strand
CATCTCTCCTCAAGACGCGGCGTATATTAACATAATATATTTAAATGCCAAGACCGCGACCGATTATTTTTTTAAAATCATAACCTTGTGTGTTTTTTCACCAAGGTAATGTCATTCACTCGCTTTCTGAGCATCAGATTTTTCTTTTTGAATCCTCTGATAAATCTCTTCACGATGAACGGACACATCTTTTGGTGCATTTACACCAATACGAACTTGATTACCTTTCACACCCAAAACAGTGACAGTGACATCATCGCCAACCATCAATGTTTCACCAACACGTCGAGTTAATATAAGCATTGCCAGCTCCTTTTATGTACAATCTTCCAAATTCAATGATTCAAATACAACTCTTGCCCACAAACAGCATTCATACTTACTGAGTATTATCTAATTTTCTCAAAAAGACAGCTATAAAGTAGGAAAATTAATCTTCACCATTTAAATTTGATTATTATTTATTTAAATACGAGTTCACAAAAAAAAATCAAGCCACTTCCGCATTTAAGTCAAAAGCACTATGGAGCGTTCTTACCGCTAACTCTACATACTTTTCATCAATTACGACCGAAATTTTAATCTCGGAGGTTGAGATCATTTGAATATTTATGCCTTCATCCGAAAGCACCTCAAACATCTTAGTTGCAACTCCTGCATGAGAACGCATCCCAACTCCTACGATAGACACCTTCGCGATATTACTATCGCCAATCGCTTTCTCCGCACCAAGCTTTTTACAAACTTCATCCAAGACAGATTTTGTTCGCTTATAGTCCCCCCGATTGACTGTAAACGTAAAATCTGTTTTTTTATCCAAGCCAACATTTTGAACAATCATGTCAACTTCAATATTTTGATCACTTACGGGGCGAAGTATTTTCGAGGCCACACCAGGAATATCCGGCACACCAACGATTGTTAACTTAGCTTCATCACGATTAAACGCAACTCCAGAAACGGCTACCTGCTCCATTTCATCTCCCCCATCCACTGTGATCAACGTACCAGGCCCATCCTTAAAACTAGATAGCACTCTTAATGGCACATTATATTTACCCGCAAACTCTACAGCTCTAATTTGCAATACCTTAGAGCCCAAGCTTGCCATTTCAATCATTTCTTCAAATGTAACCTTTTCCATTCGACGTGCATCATCTACCACTCTTGGGTCGGTGGTATATACGCCATCAACATCGGTATATATTTGACATTCATCAGCCTTCAACGCTGCGGCTAAAGCCACTGCTGTCGTATCGGAGCCGCCTCGCCCAAGGGTAGTTATGTTCGATTGATCATCAACCCCCTGAAACCCTGCAACCACAACAACCCGCCCCAATCCAAGGTCTTTCTGAATCCGGTGAGTATCAATGCCTACAATTCGAGCTTTACTATGCACAGCATCTGTCTGTATGCCAACCTGACCACCAGTATATGATTTGGAATCACAAGATATCGCCTCCAAAGCCATACACAAAAGCGCAATCGTTACTTGCTCTCCTGTCGATAATAAAACATCCAATTCACGCCGACTTGGATCATCCGTTAGCTCACCGGCGAGCGACATCAAACGATTTGTTTCGCCACTCATCGCAGATACGACAACGACCAAATCATTACCCGACTCTTTTGAAAGCTTAATTTTTTGTGCAACTGCTTCAATTCGCTCAGTAGTACCAATAGACGTACCACCAAATTTCTGTACAAGTAAGGCCATACTGTCCTCAATAAAACCCCAAAACTGAAGCAACCCTCAAAAAGCGCGCGATTATAACTTACTTCTCACCCATTGTTGAACACTTTCAAGAATTTTTCCGAGATTTTCTACTTCTGGCCCGCCACCTTGTGCCATATCTGGGCGGCCTCCACCCTTTCCACCCATTGATGAGGTGACTTCTTTCATCAACCCTCCGGCAGGGTACTGCTTACAGATAGATTTGGATACTGCCGCGATTAACGTCGTTTTCCCTTGATCGACCGAAGCAAGTAATACAACTGAATCACCTAACTTGTTCTTCAGCTGATCAGCCGCATCCATTAAACCTTTTCGGTCCATCCCAGGCAATTCAGCCGCAACAACTTTAATACCTTCAACATCGATTGCGTCAGAAGCCAAATTCGCACCAACACTTGACGCAGCTTTCGACTTAAATACGCCTAACTCCTTCTCAAGCATTTTAAATTTGTCGAACCATGCATCAGCTTTCTCAACTACCTCCTCACGCCCACACTTAAACTGCGCAGAAAGGTGCTTCAATTGTACAGCCGATTCACGATTCCATTTTTCCGCTTCCACACCGGTTAATGCTTCAATTCGACGCACACCTGAAGAGATCCCACCTTCAGAAAGAATAACAAGCGAGCCTATATCTCCAGTTCTTTTCGCATGAGTTCCACCACAAAGCTCAACAGAAAAGCTACCCTCTCCCATTGATAGCACACGAACACGCTCTCCGTATTTCTCTCCAAAAAGCGCCATCGCACCCATTTTTTTAGCCGTCTTGATATCTGTCAGCGTTGTTTTAATTTCAGAATTTTCGCGTATTTGAGCGTTCACCATACACTCAATCGCTTCAAGCTGATTAACAGAAACAGCCTCATAATGAGCAAAATCGAAGCGAAGTCGCTCCGGATTGACCAAAGAACCTTTTTGCACAACATGCTCACCCAACACGTTGCGTAACGCAGCATGCAACAGATGGGTTGCCGAGTGATTTAACGCGGTAGATGCTCTAGCAGCTTTATCCACATAAGCCTTAACGATATTCCCTTCTGCAATTGCGCCCGTCATACCTGAACAGATATGTAAAAAGTGAGCCCCTTCTTTACGCGTGCCAATAACATCAGCGCGCCCACCAGACCAGACTAATTCACCAATATCACCAATTTGACCACCAGACTCTGCGTAAAACGGTGTTTGCTCGAGAATAACAACACTTTCTGCACCTTCGATTTCACTGGCATCGATCACAGCAACGACACTTGACTCACCAGCTAAGTCATCATAACCGGTAAATTTCGTCTCTCCCTCTACGTCGAGACGCTCATTATAATCAACTCCGAATTTACTCGATGCTCTAGCCCTATCTCGCTGGGAAGCCATTTCAGCCTCGTACCCTTTGTAGTCCAAAGTCAAGCCACGCTCTCTCGCTATATCATTTGTAAGATCAACAGGAAAACCATAAGTGTCATAAAGGGTAAATATTGTCTTACCTGGTATCACATCGCCATCAAAATCAAGTAAATCCGCTTCTAACACACGCATGCCTTTATCGAGCGTTTTCGCGAACTGCTCCTCTTCTTGTAGAAGAATTTGCTCGACCTGCTTTCTCGATGTCGTAAGCTCTGGGTAAGCTTCTGCCATTATTGACTCTAATACTGCGACCAATTTATAGAAAAAAACCTCGCTTGCTCCCAGTTTATTTCCGTGACGCACTGCTCGGCGAATAATTCGCCTCAAGGTATACCCACGCCCTTCATTTGATGGCATCACCCCATCTGCAATTAAAAATGCAGCAGAACGTATATGGTCAGCAATTACCCGCAAAGATTTCTCTTCAATTGATACGCCGCCTAGTATTTCTGAAGCACCTTCCAGTAAACTCTGAAACAGGTCTATCTCATAATTACTATGCACACCCTGCATAACAGCTGCGATCCGCTCTAGCCCCATACCGGTGTCGACCGACGGCTTGGGAAGGTCATGCATCACGCCATCTGCAGTACGATTAAACTGCATGAAGACTAAATTCCAAATTTCAATATACCGGTCTCCGTCATCATTTTCGCCACCCGGCGGGTCGCCGGCAACTGACTCGCCGTGATCATAAAATATCTCTGTGCACGGTCCGCATGGCCCGGTGTCACCCATGGACCAAAAATTGTCTTTTTCACCCAGCCTAGAAAATTGACCCTGATCTATGCCAATTTCGTTAAACCAAATGTCTTCAGCTTCTTTGTCATCCTTATAGACAGTGACCCACAGCTTTTCTTTCGGGATATTCAGCTCGACAGTCAGAAAGTCCCATGCAAACCTGATAGCTTCTTTTTTAAAGTAATCGCCAAAGCTAAAATTCCCAAGCATTTCAAAAAAGGTATGATGCCGAGCCGTGTAACCCACGTTGTCCAGGTCGTTATGCTTACCACCAGCACGAACACATTTTTGTGAACTCGTTGCCCGTGAATAGCTACGCTTATCGCTTCCTAAAAACACATCTTTGAATTGATTCATTCCTGCATTGGTAAACAACAGAGTCGGGTCATCAGCGGGCACCAAAGAACTACTATCAACTCTTTCATGCATATTTTTATTGAAATATTCTAAGAATGCTTCGCGGATCTCTGCCGTTTTCATAACAACTTCGCCTATCATTTTTTTATCAAAGATGCCAAGACTCCAACAGCAATACCGCCTTCAGAGCCAAAAGTTGCGGTACTCTAACACAATATACGTAGACGCAACCACTGACGCCCCTATGTGTTTTACAACTTTTTTGTTTCGTAAAACAATCCCAAGTCTGCCACTCTTTCTACGTCCAACTATCTTGATATTTGGTATATAATCCGACCGAAAACATTCTCCTGTAAAAACTCAACCAGGCCTGCAGTCAATGAAAAGAATTTTCCCTGAACCCCAAGATCAATTTTTGCCTGTCCCACTGTTAAGGAGATTAGGCGCTCTTTTTTATGACACCCTTATTTCAATTGCGCTAGTAATGACAACAACAGCCATCTATATGTTTATTCAAATGTCACGAATGGGCTATGATGAGTATCAATCGGTAACCGAAGCAGGCCAAACCTCTAACGACCCTTTTCTTTCAGCATTATTGCTGTTAGCGCTATTCTTATTCTTTGGTTATTTTTGGACAAAAAATGGGCAAACTCTCGGCATGCAAGCTTGGCATCTTAGAGTACAAAACAGTGATAATAGCGCTATTGATTGGAAGCAGGCCTTAATCAGATTTATGACTGCATTTATCTCATGTGGGTGTTTTGGATTAGGTTTACTTTGGCCAGCAATCGACAAACGCAACAGAAGCTGGCAATGCATAACCTCTAAGAGCGAAATTATCAGACTCCCAAAGACCCAGTAAATTCTTAGCAAAAAAAACCTCCCAGAAGGAGGTTTTTTTAAAATCAACAGCTAAAATTAATGCGCTGACACAGTCCAGTTTGTAACAGACTCTATATCAGTGATATAAATCGAGCCAATCGACACACCTTCATCACCAAACGAAATTGCACCAATATCAATATCACCCTTAAAGCGAGTATTAATTGCAATGCCATCACGGTAGCCGTTGCCGCCAGCCGCAAGGTCTGCGACATCAATGACGGCTTCATTTATCGCATAAATCTCACGAATAGAATGGGCAAAACCAAAGGCAGAAGTACCATCTAGCCCACTCAAGTCACCCCGAATATTGTGGATTTTCATATCGGTAATCTGAACGCCAGCGATATCAATATACATATCTAAGTCAGTTATTTTATAGTACGTAGCCCATGTAATCTTAGAGTCAGCATTACCAGTACCAGCACCACCAGGGCCCGTTCCATCAAACCCATTACCATTATTCTCTATGTGAACATCCTCAGGCCCAAGATAGCCCTGAACACCCAATCTACTAATTAAAGTTGTAGTTCCTGGGTCACCTTGATGAAGACCATTATTATGATTTCCATCTACATCCAAACCTTTAGATCCGACTTCATAATCAGATCGAGCGAGACCAATTCCATCAATTTCGAATCTAAAGTCAACAGCATGCTCCAGCATACCCTCAACAGAGTCATAGTCTTCATTTAAAAAGCGATCAGCAGGATCGGCAGCGTAGGCTTCCAACCCCCCCTCTCTCTCCCATCCATCTGTAAAATCGAAGTGAATAACTAAATCACCGTCACCATAGGTCTTCTTAGCGTCCACAGCCAAGTTGTCACGAGTAGAATCAACTCCTGCAGCGATGCTCGCAAACACTCCATCCGCGTTACCAGCATCATCATACATCTTCGCAATATCTCGCATATTTGAATGACCATAAGCGAGAACATTATCTCCAGGAGTCGAACCATCACCAGCAACATCTATTTCTAATCTGAGGTTATCCAACATAGTACCGTCAAGACCAGTACCGTTCCCCATGGAATTACCACCCATACGGATACCTTGAATAATCAAGAAGCCTGCATCTTCATAAGCAAACTCACCGATTTCCCACTGAGTCTCAACATCTATTGTTAGACCGGCTTGACCAGAAACCTGCTCCATACCCTCATCATCTAGTAGCTGCAATTCCGCTACAACACTTGATGAAACAGCAGAGATAGCAACTGCCAGCGCCATTTTTCTGAATTTCTTCATTATTGTAATACTCCTGAATCCTTTTCATTTATTATTCTTAGCAATAAATACAAGGAATTTTCCCATATATTCGCCCATAATAGAGCAAGCTTTGCGGCCAATCAAGCCTAGTCAAGCTATTTTAACGACTCTGTTACCTACTTCTCAATAACAACATCATCCCCAAACACATACATACCAATATTGGAATGAGCGTCGCGTACACAGGGTTAAATCCAAAGACCAAACTCATCGGCCCCAATAAATCCTGAACGTACTTGAAAGACAAACCCACAACAACACCCAAGAATACACGAAACCCCATCGTAACAGACCTAAGGGGCCCAAAAACAAACGAAATAGCCACTAGAACCAACATCAGTGTCGAAACAGGCTGAAGCAGCTTTTTCCAAAAAGAAACCATATACTCAGCAGAGCTCAACCCTTGATCACCCAAATACTCTGCATAGGCATATAGACCGGAGATTGATAAGTTGTCAGGTTTTACAATCAACACATCCAATAATGACGGAGTAAGATCAGTATCCCAAGCCAATTTCACATACTCCTCCACATTAGTCCGACCATTTTCAAAACGAGTTTCGATTACACTCTCTAACAACCACCCTCCTCGTTGATATAGCGCCCTACCTGCAAATACCGTTCGCAACAATGCTCGATCATCATCATAGAATTGAAGCATAACCCCATGAAGAACACCATTTGACTCAACAACATTGAAATGCATAAAGACATGCCCTTCTCTATGCCACAAACCCTGATGAGAACCTATATCTGACTCAGCCCCCTGGGCAACAGCTTTCTGACTTTGCGCTATTTTTTCTGTCAGAGGTGCGACAAATTCACCCAAAAGCAAGCCAAAAAACACAACCACAAACGCTGATTTCATTGCAGCATAAACAATTCTTATAGTTGACACGCCTGCCGCTCTAAGCACCGTTAACTCACTATTTTTTGCCAACGCCCCCAAGCCAACCAAACACCCCATGAACGCACCGAGCGGCAAGTAGTCATATATACGCCTAGGCAGAGTCGAACAAACATAAAGAAAAGCCTCAAAAGATTGATACCTTCCCCTTAACTCATCCATCTCTCCGATATATGCGAAAAGAAAATCAAGAGATAGCACAATCAACATAACAACCAAAATTGCAGAAGATACTGTCGATACGATATAACGATCCAACTTATGCATGACTGTCTCTAATATTCACCAACTTGTTACGAGTAAACAGTTTCAATATCCTCTGCTTTGCGAACAGCATAATCGCCAAACACAAAAAGCCAAGATGCACCCCCCACAAGCCAAACCATTCTGGAATATTCCCTCTTGCTAAGTTTTTTCTCGCCACAATCAACAACCCTAAGTAGGCAACATACACCAACATGGCAGGAAAAAGATGAACAAACCTACCTTGTCGAGGATTTACTCGACTGACAGATACTGCAAGCAAAGTAACAATTGGCACCAACAAAGGGATTGAAATACGCCACTGAAGCAGGGCCGTCGACTTTAAATTCTCAGACTTCCATAAAGAGTAACTAGTTCTAGCCTCTCTCTTAAGACGACCCACTTCCACAACATTATCTTCCATCCTAATTCCGTAGGATTCAAAGGCGACTTGTTGAAAACCAAACCCTCCCGGCTTACCAAGATACCTGGTGCCGTTATTTAGAATAAGAAACCTAGCACCTCCTTCGCCTACCTCTTGCCTTCCTGACTCAGCATACACCAACTCAAGCACGCCACCCTCTTCTGATTGATCGGCGATAAAGACGTTTTCCATAACCTGTTTGTCGTCGCTAATTGAATCCGCGTAGGTCACACTATTACCCGAACTAAAAGACTGAAATCTCCCGGGCGTCAACATTTCGAACTCCGTCTTTTTTGACTGCTCGACAAACAAAGACTCAACATTTCTCATTCCCCAAGGGGACAAATATAAACTCATTACCCCTACCACAAGCGCAACAACAATCGAGAGTAGAAGCGTCTGCGTAAGCAATCGCTTTTCGCTATAGCCGCATGCGTGCAGCACTATCATCTCACTATCCAAATACATACGACCATAGGCCAACAGAATTCCAATAAAAAACCCTAAGGGTAATATGAGCTCAAGAAAACCAGGTAAACGATACAACATAATAGAAAAAATAATATCCGGAGATACCCCACCCGAAGCCGCTTGAGCAAGGTATTTAATAAAACGACCACTCATAAAAATCAATAACAAAACGAAGGTCACGGCTACCATCGAAGTCAAAACTTGTCTAGATAGGTATTTAAAAATGATCAAGTAGATACCCTGGATTAAAAAATAAAATAAGAACAATGCAGTCTTCTGATTGGCTTGCTATTCTATGCTGATAAACTGATTCAAACCACCTCAATATACGCCCGCATATTTTCTGGGTCACTCAATTAATAGAGAATAAGATGAACTACATAAGCTCTAATAAACCGACAATAAACACAAGCTCCGATTGCATCTGCCTCCCTATATTTAGCGACAAATGCCTTACCAAATCCGCACAACTATTTGACGAAGCGACAGATCAGCTAATCTCGAAACATATTGAGCGCTATGACATCTGTGGCGACCCAGGCAAAACTTTTGTTATCCCCATAGACAATAAGACATATACTAGAATCATACTACTAGGACTTGGTAAGGCTGAAGAATTATCAATAGGCAATATAACCAAAGCCTGCAAATCACTTGCCAATACCATAAACAATACAAACATCAAAAAACTAACCATCGACTACGGACACGCCAGCTTCGAGGAAACGAAATACCTAAACATTGTAGAAGAAACGATCTGCGCATTTGAAAACCAAAACTACCGATTCGATCATTACAAGAGCAAAAAAATCCCACAATCCAAACTAGAGCAAATAACGTTTCAATATTCCAATGAAAACCCTGAAACACTTATAAATACCTGCAATCTCGCTCAAGCGAGAGCCGTCGGCATAAAGGTCGCTAAAGATCTAGGAAACCAGCCGGGAAACATTTGCACACCGAATTACCTAGCACAACAAGCTAGCATGCTCGCCAAAAGAAAGAATTTTTCTATAAAAATTCTTGAAGAGTCCGACATGGAAGCGTTGAATATGGGCGCCTTTTTATCCGTATCAAAAGGCAGCACCGAGCCAGGCAAGCTAATTGTTATTGAATATACAGGAGGAACAAAAGATACCCCTCCTCACATGCTGGTAGGAAAAGGCATCACTTTCGACAGCGGCGGCATTAGCCTTAAGGCCGGCGCATCGATGGACGAAATGAAATACGACATGTGCGGTGCGGCAAGCGTTCTAGGCACTATGAATGCTATCGCTGAACTAAACCCAAAAGTAAACATCGTCAGCCTCATTGCCGCCGCCGAGAACATGCCTGCCGGAAACGCGTCAAAACCCGGCGACATTGTCACCTCCGCATCAGGACAAACCATTGAGATATTAAATACCGATGCAGAAGGGCGACTGGTACTCTGCGACTCACTAACATATGCCGAACAATACAAACCAGCGTCAGTAATAGACATTGCCACATTAACAGGCGCATGTATCGTCGCTTTAGGCCATTGTACCTCCGCACTAATGGGCAATGACCAAGAACTGATCCAAGCGTTATTAGATTCTGGCATCGAAGCAAATGATAAAGCCTGGCAGCTACCTATCGGAGAAGACTACCAAGGACAACTAGACAGCCCGTTCGCAGATATGCAAAATATTGGAGGTAAAGGGGCCGGCAGCATTACCGCGGCATGCTTTCTTTCTAAGTTTGCAGAAAAATACAAGTGGGCTCACCTCGACATCGCCGGTACCGCATGGACGTCAGGAGGAAAAGAAAAAGGAGCGACTGGACGACCAGTACCACTCCTACTCAACTACCTTCTAAAACAAGCTGAGAAATAAAGACACAAACCAAAATGGCAAGAGTTGACCTGTACTTATTAAAAGGAAGCAACCTTTCGGACCAGGTAGACTTTTGCTGCCGCCTGGCCGAAAAAGCACTCTCACAACACCCTAAAATTTACATTCAAACAACCGAATTGATTCAAGACAAAGCGCTAGATGACGCTCTATGGTCATTCAAAAAAGAAAGCTTCCTACCCCACATCATCAATTCAAAAACCACGCACCCCGAACTAACAGCAGCAACCCCAATTATTATTGACCACCTACCCTTTGAAGAAAATTTGATACAACCAAACAGCCTATTGATAACACTATGCAAGAGCCTTCCTGAAAACCTCTTTAAATTCGACAGACTCTGCCTGATCATACTAAACAATGACACCGATATAGAAAATGCTCGAACCCTTTATAAGCATATCAAGAAACAGAACCTCGAAGTCCACATTCACGACCTAAGATAGACCCAAAATCAACAACCAAGCCTCACACAACAAAAAATCGAAACCTCGCTAGCTTCCTAACTTCGAGGCCATGTATAATGCTCGTCTTTTTTCGATACATACAACGACGAGCAAGTAGTTAGCGATCATGGACAAAACCTATCAGCCTAGTGAAATAGAACAATCTTGGTACAAAACATGGGAAGAAAGCGGATACTTCAAACCATCGAATGAAGGCACGCCCTACTCCATCATGATCCCGCCACCCAATGTCACGGGTAGCCTACACATGGGTCACGCCTTTCAAGACTCCATCATGGATGCACTCACTCGCTACCACAGAATGAAAGGCAACAACACACTTTGGCAAGTCGGTACGGACCACGCAGGTATCGCCACTCAAATGGTCGTGGAAAGAAAGCTTGCAGCCGAAGAAGACAAAACACGTCACGACCTGGGCCGAGAAGCATTTCTAGAAAAAATCTGGGAATGGAAGAAAGAATCAGGCGACACCATCACGCGCCAACTACGCAGACTAGGCTCGTCTGTTGACTGGGACACCGAAAGATTCACCATGGACGACGGCTTTTATAAAGCAGTACAAGAGGTCTTTGTTCGCCTATACAAAGATGACTTGATCTACCGCGGAAAACGACTCGTCAACTGGGACCCTAAATTACACACAGCTATTTCAGACCTTGAAGTCGAAAACAAAGACAAAAAGGGCCACATGTGGAACTTCCGCTACCCGCTAGAAGCTGGCGTAACCACAGCCGAAGGGAAAGACTATATCGTCGTCGCTACAACGCGCCCGGAAACCATGCTAGGTGATACCGGCGTCGCGGTTAACCCAAAGGACCCTCGTTATAAAGATTTGATTGGAAAGCATATCGTTCTTCCGCTAGTAGGCAGACTCATCCCAATCGTAGGAGATGACCACGCCGACATGGAAAAAGGAACAGGCTGTGTAAAAATCACTCCAGCACATGACTTTAACGACAATATGGTTGGCAAACGTAATAACTTGGCAATGATTAATATCTTCGACAAAGACGCCGCCATTCTAGATCAAGCTGAAGTATACGACCTCAACGGCAACCCTTCTGAAGCATTTGATACCGAGCTACCCGCTGAGTTCGTGGGACTAGATCGCTTTACTGCACGTAAAGCAATCGTTGCAAAGCTTGAGTCATTAGAGCTACTAGAAAACGTCAATGATCACGACCTCGTCGCCCCCTATGGAGACCGCTCAGGCGTCATCATAGAACCACTACTAACCGACCAATGGTTTGTACGTGCAGGCCCACTTGCGGAGCCCGCCATCAAAGCAGTTGAAGACGGTGAAATTCAATTTGTGCCCAAGCAATACGAAAACATGTATTTCTCTTGGATGAGAGACATTCAAGATTGGTGTATTTCTCGACAACTCTGGTGGGGCCATAGAATACCTGCTTGGTATGATACAGAAGGCAACGTTTACGTAGGCCGAACTGAAGAAGAAGTACGCAGCGAAAATAACTTAGCAAGCGACATTCAGTTACATCAAGATGAAGACGTTCTAGATACCTGGTTCTCATCCGCACTGTGGACATTCGGCACTCTCGGCTGGCCAGAGCTCACGGAACGCCTCAAGACATTTCACCCTACAGATGTCTTGGTAACAGGCTTCGATATCATCTTTTTTTGGGTCGCACGCATGATCATGATGACCATGCATTTTATGAAAGACGAAGACGGAAAAGCACAGGTTCCGTTCAAGCATGTCTATGTTACCGGCCTCATCCGCGATGAGAATGGCGATAAAATGTCTAAATCTAAAGGCAACGTCCTTGACCCACTAGACATGATTGACGGTATCGATCTGGAAGACTTAGTCAAAAAACGCACCGGCAATATGATGCAGCCTCAGCTCGCCGAGAAAATTGGCAAGCGCACTAGAAAAGCATTCTCTGAAGGCATTCAGCCTCACGGCACAGACGCCCTTCGCTTCACCCTTTTCTCTCTAGCCTCTACAGGGAGAGACATTAACTGGGACATGAAACGCCTCGAAGGCTATCGCAACTTCTGCAATAAAATCTGGAATGCGGCACGTTACGTTCTGATGAATACCGAAGATCAAAACTGCGGCCAATCAAATGAAAACCATGAGCTATCACTTGCAGATAAATGGATCATATCAAGACTTCAACAAACAGAAATTTCAATTGAGAAATCAATTGGAGAATTCCGCTTGGATCTCGCCTCACAGACACTTTACGACTTTATTTGGAATGAATACTGCGATTGGTACCTGGAGCTTTCCAAACCAATCCTAAGTGACAAAAGCTCAAGCGAAGCTCTAAAAACAGGTACTCGCAGGACACTTGTTCGTGTACTCGAAGCAATTTTACGTTTAACACACCCCTTCATGCCTTTCATCACTGAAGAAATCTGGCAGCGCGTTGCTCCACTAGCCGGCAAGAGTGGCGACACGATCATGACCCAAGCCTATCCAGAAGCTGACGAAAGCAAAATAGACCTGCTTGCGCTTGGCGATATCGAATGGCTTAAAGGCGTAATTGTTGGCATCCGAAATATTCGCGGCGAGATGGACATCTCACCAGGAAAAGCGATTCCAGTACTTCTAAAAAACGGCAACTCAGAAGACCAGCGCCGATTCGAAGAGAATGCTAGTTTTATTAAGTCGCTAGCCAAGCTGGACTCAATGGAATGGCTTGACGACAAAGAAGCCCCAATGTGCTCAACACAACTTGTTGGCTCAATGGAAGTACTTGTCCCCATGGCCGGCCTCATCAATACCGAAGCAGAGATCACACGACTAAACAAAGAAATCGAAAAAGCTGCGAAAGAAATTGGACGACTTAGCGGCAAGCTTGGTAATCAAAAGTTCGTCGCCAACGCCCCTGCCGATGTAGTCGAGAAAGAGCAGGCTAAATTAAGCATTGCGAAAGCCAGCCAAGCAAAACTCGCTGAGCAACTAGAAAAAATAAAGAGCATCTAACTCAGATGCTATCGCCATGATAACAATTCTTGGCGCAGGCTCTATGGGCTGCCTTTGGGCAGCCCATCTAAGCAGCTTACACACCACTCAATTTGTATCGACCCGCAACACAACGATTACCGAAAAAGAATTTAGCCTAACCAGCCTACATCACAACAGCACTCATAAATACACTATCCCAATCAAGACCTTCAAACAAATCACACAACCCATAAAGCTTCTACTAGTTTGTACAAAGAGCTATGACACCTACCCCGCACTGATAGAACTAAAAACCAAAATTTCCCGCGAGACTACAATTGTTTTATTTCAAAATGGACTTGGCAGCCAGTTTGAAATTATTAATGAATTTCCAGATAACGCAATTCTCTCCGCCGTCACAACCGAAGGGGTTAATAGCCAACTCAACGGTAGAATAATTCATGCAGGAATAGGATCAACAAACATTGGTATACTGAACAAGCCCAATAAATACGCACAAAGCAGCCAATACCTCTTGGATAACTGCTTCAACTACCTAGGAAAGTCCAAACTAGTCGTTGAGATACAAGATAATATTTGGAAATTTTTATGGAGAAAACTAGCAGTTAACTGTGCAATTAACCCATTTACAGCAATTATTGACTGCCCTAACGGCGAAATTAAGCAGCACGATTTTTTTAAGCTTAAATGGCCCAGTCTAAAAAAAGAACTGGCAAACCTATTGACCCTCGAAAACCACCCAATTACCGAAGAAGAACTTGAGCACATTGTCTTTAACGTAATCAAAAGTTCAAGAAACAACATATCATCTATGCTGCAAGATATTCGTAATAACAAGAAAACAGAAATCAATGACATCAACGGCTTCGCCGCCCAGAGGCTCAAATCCAAAGGCGAACCAGGCAATATCAATCTGGAGATGTGGAAAAGAGTTAGTAAACTGCAGGACAACTACCTAAGCCAATATTGAGCCACGCAATCATCAAACAAAATCGAATAAATACCAGAAGCGAAAAAATGACGACCAGCCCTGGTTTATGGACACAAGGATCTGACTGGCCGCCCAAAAACGAAATCTTCCAATGCTATACAACAAAGCACGGCCCAAATTTATCACCAAGCTTTATTGCCCTCTTCCTTGAGGACTCTCCGAACAAGGAGAGATAAATCGTAATCCGTTAACACATTGGCTGTTAAGTTTTAAATATAGTATTCTACTGAACGGTTTTTGCATAGTTGTGACAACAACCATTTATGAAAATAATTTTAACCCAACAACAATATTGCCAATTATCTTATTAAAATCATATAGTTATATATTTTTCAAAACACTAAATTAAATTCAAATAATAACTAACAATGCTTGACTCATACTCATATCGCCAAAAATCGCCAATGCTTCGATGCTCAAATTGATAATACTTTATACCATCTTTGCTTTTATCCACCCCTACATCTATAGAATAACTGACTTTAACAATTACTTTTTTTGTAGCAGAGAAACTAAAGATAGGGCGACTAATATTTACATAATTTATTCTTAACTTTGATTCCACAATGACTGCGGCTACGCCGGATATTTCATCATCATCTCCCGTTTCTAGAGCCTCTCGTATTGCCCCAACTTGACTGGGGTAATATTCCCCTTGCAACAAGACCGATAACTGCTCCCGTAAACTCTCATCCGCAATGCTGTCATTTAAGGTCAATAAACGGAATATCACCACGCCCACCAATGCCATGACAATGATCACGCCCTGCCAACCTGACACTT
>ENA-OSET01003093-OSET01003093.1-sediment-metagenome-genome-assembly--contig:-NODE-3093-length-15489-cov-10.296133_pt1 | contig 15489 bp, 13 predicted proteins | sample MGYA00237882_ERZ534229 | MGnify/ENA primary metagenome ERZ534229 (study PRJEB26408, sample SAMN06266212) | sediment metagenome | isolation source: Hudson Canyon methane seep mesocosm | place... | reverse complement strand
AAGCTTGACGCATGCTTGGTGCCGATAGACTGAAATTTAACAAGATCGCTATTTGTTTTCCCTGTTCATCGGGTAGCCTGTAGTTAAATTAATAGATGAAATAAACATGTAGATCCGAAAGCGGAGGATTTGCGGACGCGGGTTCGATTCCCGCCGTCTCCACCAAATATACGTTTCACAACGTATCGCAAAGAACTTAAGGGCCCATTTTATATGGGCTTTTTTGTGCCTGCAATTTCGTGACGTATCATGAAGAATATTGAGATACCCCAATTTCAGGAGGCTGCTTTGGGGATGAATCGTTACTTGAAGAGAATAACGTCACCTTTTTAAACGTCGTCATTTAGAGTGTTGCAATTAACACTTATCAGTACGTATAGATGATAATTTAAGCTATTAACCAATAATGCCTTTTTCTCGTAATGTAATAAGCTCATAACCAGGTATATATTTTAGATGCTCGGTAGCAATTTCATACTTTGTTTTACGACTTTTTTCCTCACTTAACTGAGGGAAGGTTATTTCCAACTCTCCTAAATTAGAAGATTTGAGTATTAATTTACCTCTTCCTACTTCATGCGTTGTATAAGAGTATGGATTATCAACATTTTCATAGTAGTCCGTGTTGCCAATACTATATCGATATCGTTTGTAGGGTCCTCCACTTGATGTCATCTTGGTATCTACTTTGTTATATCGAGTATAGATTTCATTTTCATAGACGGGAAATTCATGACTATTAATGACAACAAATTTTCGTTGAGTTTGTTTGTCTATATAAACGCAAAAAAGGCTGGTGTCTTTTTGTGAGAATGTAAATAGAATTACTTTTTCATCCGTTTTGTTATCATTCAATTCAATCTGTTCACTTTGAGAGTTCTCTTTCTTGGGCTGATTACTGTTATAAGTTTTTATTTTTCTTATAGCAATAAAAATGACGCTGAAGATTGAGCCAGATATTCCAGAAAGAACTAAAAGGCCAACTATATCTTGGCTCGTGAAATGAACTGATGTGGCTAATCCCAATATGATACGAAGCAAAACTGCAGATATTACTGATGAAATAAAGAGAATCTTTACAAATGAGAGTTGAGAGCTCTTTGATGTTGTTGTATGGTCTTTTCTAAAGTTTTCAGAAACTATTTGTCCAGATATTTGATCTAAACGTCTTGCTACGTTATCCATTGTTAACTTTCCATATTGGTAAATAAAGCAAACTTATTATAGTGGACTTATTATTAAACTTACAAATGATGTCGCTAGCAATTTATTAACCGAATGAGCCTTGTGGATTCAGCTTGCGGAACAAATTCCACGAGTAATATTTATAGCCTTAAGTCACTTATCTACTTGCACACCAAAGTGAGTTACATATCACTGAATTTAACAAACTGACTATAGTGGTGTATTTTGACAAGCACAACTTGCCAGCTGCGTTCGAATCTAAGTAAAAAAACAAAACTCCTCAGCTTAAAACTGGCGAGAGTGACAACTATTCACAGGGCTATTTAACAATGATGAAGAGAAATGAGTCTGATATGGATTTAATACCACATTATTCTGGGTTCACAATGAATGGTAGTAATATGAGTCCAACCATAAATGATGGTGATCATATCGTTGCTGATTTAGAACAGCGTGCAATCAGAAGTGGTGAGATTTATATCTTTAAGTATAAGCAATCTAATGTAGTTTGTAGGCTCGCACTTGATGGGGATGTTGTGCGACTGGTATTTGATGGCACAGATAGCTATTTTGAAGAGTTGTTAGCAAATATCGATATTATCGGTCTGATCGTAAATATTAACCCACAAAATGACTAACTTGGGAAAGGTAAGCATGAACTGTATACAGTGCCGCACATTAAGTCAGGATGGTGATGTTTTTTGTGCTGAATGTGGCACAGAACTCAAACTAGATGAAAAAGCCTTGGGAGGAGTGGCAACTCAAGATAATATTGATAAGGCACGAGGTCTAGGAGCACTATTCAAATATATCGGTATTTTTCTATTAACTTTTTTAGTTGTCTACTTTGTGGTTAGATCATGGATTTTTTAATTGTATTAGGCGCGGTTTTATTTAGTGCTAGCTTTTGGCTCTGGATGATTTATAAGAAAGATAAGTTTGAATCTGAACCTCTTTTGTTTTTATTGAAAGTCATGTTTCTGGGGGGGCTGATAAGTGTTATTCCATCAGGATCTCTAAATGAGCTTGTTGTAGATAAAACAGCTACCAGCCCTATGGTTATTCTGTGGCAATACCTGTTTGTTGGGCTAAATGAGGAGCTGTGGAAGCTTGCTGCCACTGTTTATCTGATTAACAATCATCACCATTTTGATGAGCCAGTGGATGGTCTTATTTATGCCGCAACGGTTGCATTGGGCTTCGCTGCCATAGAAAATATCCAATATATTAGCCAATACGGCCTTAATGTTTTAGTGACACGCCATATTATGTCTGTACCTGGACATATCGCATTCGCTATGCTTTGGGGCTATGGCCTAGCTTTAGCTAAGTTTAAGTATCCTGAGCGTGATTGGGTGATGGTTGTTTTACCTTTTTATTTGCTTGGCTCTGTTTTGCACGGCTTATATAACTTTTCCTTAGCTGTTCTTCCTATTGTGTTAAATATGCTTGTTGCACTAACCTTAGTGATTATGTTGTATCGTCACGGCACTAAAAATATGGCTCGCATGCTGATGCATAGTCCAAAGCGACCAGCAGGCCACTGTACAATCTGCGGCACTGATAACTTAGAAGCGAGTCACTGTTGTCATGAGTGTGGCGCTGAACTTCAGAGTTGGAGTGGCAAAGAGTTTGCCTTGTTACGTCGAATTAAATGTAAGAAATGCACAGCTCAGAATCGCTTAACTGCTAAATTTTGTGTCCAATGTGGTACCGACCTACACAAGTAAGGTCATTGCCTAGCCTTGAAAAACTACTTAAATAAAAAGATTAGTTCATTTTATTTTAGAAAACACGAACTTCCACAAAAGAATAATTCTGTTTTTTACAAACTATTTTGTAGATTTATAGTTATACTCTAGCACTCGTTTAAATCAGGTTGTTAGTTAGAGTGAAGATCTTAAATTTTATATTTTCAATGTGTTTTGCCGCGTTTTTGATGGCGTATGATCCTTTTGGCTTTATCTTAGCAACAGAGAATGTTTCAAAAGAACTATGGCATAAAGTAAATGCGCCACTGTATGAGAGCAAATCATTAGATAATGTCTTAGTTATCTTAGTGGGTGACAATCCTGAATCGGGCATGCCATGGCCACCATCATATGAAAACTTAGATGATCTACACAGTCGTTTAATCGACTATAAACCAGCCTCTATTTTTTATGATTTCAAATTTATTGGTGGCGATGATGAGCTTGAAAATCTAGCAATTAATATGGATATGTCGGCAGCAAGAGTTGGTGTAAGGACAATTGTTGCAAGCACGTCACAGATTGGTGATGGTGATGATAATAAATGTTTCGCTGGCAGATTAAACCCATACATTGTAAAACCAAATATAGAACAAGCATTTATCACCACACTTGATGACCATGATGGCTATGTATTAGAGCATGCCGATCCTTGTGAGCCTAATACAATTACCTTGTCACCTGCAGCAATGATGTATCAGGCATTTAAAAGTAAAAACCCAGAGAGTAACGTTGACATCGATATGGAAAGAGTCATGGTGCCTAAATGGGGGTATAAAGTTTCTGACTTTAATCTTCAATCCAGCAATACACAAAAATGTCAGCAGGTACCTTATACACATAATATTTGGTCCTTTGTATGGCAAGGTTTCATGAATAAAGAAGAGTATCGGTATGGACATTGTCTGCCAATAGCAAATATATCGATGCATCGTTTCATGCAGCTCACTGATAATGCGATTAATAATCTAGATGCAAAAAAAGCTATAAAAAATATGATTGAAAACAATGTTGTATTGATTGGTGGCGAGGGTGTTGTTAGTAGAGATTTAAAACACACCCCAGTTTATGGTGATGTTTCAGGTGTGTTTACACATGCAATTGCCGTAGATAATCTAATTACCTTGGGTGATGACTACATTACTTATGCACCTTCCATATATGAGAATATGTCATGGTTGGATGTAATAGAAATTTGTTCATTAATTGTTATGTTGATACTAACGTTATTTTTTGCCTCCTCGAAAGAGAAGGGACGCATAAGAGCCAGCCGTCTGTTCCTTGGTTCATTGTTAAGTAAGCAAAAAGCACAGTGTGAGAATAAATACTTGGGTATTTTATTATCGTTCGTAATAGCTATTTTCGATAACTCTTATTCAGTCTTTATTCTAGTTATAGAGTTTATATTTTTTATATCTATTGCACTGTTATCAGCTTATATTACGGTCAACTATCTGCATTATGAACCAACAAACTTTATGGCATTAATACTACTTGCCTTCGGAGCACACGAAATGGCATCAAGGATTACTGCAATGATAAAGCGTAATGCTAAATAACAATTTTTAATATTGTTAATACTAATATATAATCCTTTCTTTTTAAGTTTAAAAAATGGAATGTTATAATGCTTAATAGAGTGGTTTTTATTTTAATGGTGATGTCTTTTTCTTCATCTTCTTTTTCTTCTGATAGAGTGAATGTTGTTACAGGTTTTTTAAGTGAAACAGCATATTTCTACAAAAAAAATGACAGTGATAAGTTTAAGAATTCTGGAGTGTTGGAATCAGAAGGTATTGAGTTTCCACGAGAGGTCTTGGAAACAGATGGCCGTTATATTCAAGTAATGATTAATGAAGAACATTATTGGTTAAAAGAAAAACAGGTAAAAACCGATAGGGACTACAGCATGCCAACATGTGATGAGACTGTTACGTCTGGGCCTAAACCTTCAACAGCGGGATCGCGTCTTCTAACAAAATTGTGTAGATGATTGAGGTTTAAGGATTTATTATGAAATTTAAGATTATTAGCATTGTATTAGTGTTGTTGACTGGCTGTAATAATGCAATGACTCGCCCTGGTGCCCCATTAGAGATGCTTGCGGATGAGGATGAGAACGCCAGTATGTATGTTATCGATAACTATGACAAATATGCATCTAAACCTTTGGCGAAAAATGTGTTCACCAAGTTTTTCCTTCCAGATGATAAGAGAAGTACTGAACTAAGTTTGAGAACGGTTCAGCAAGAACAGTTGTATTCAACCAGTGTTACTACACTTTCTGCGAATGCTGCAAAAGAGCTGAATAGCTATATAGATGGCATTGTCAGTAAGCTTCTTGAAAATTGGCCACATGAACTTCCGGCACCCGATATCCAATCTAATGTCGTAAGAGAAGATCGTTATGGCGCATCAATGAAATCGTCTAACCTGCTCATTGTTGATTTTAACGTTATATTAAATGCTCAATCTGAAGATGAAGTGGCAGCTGTTGTTGCACATGAGTTATCCCATTCACTTCTGCATCATTTTTATGCTGATGATAGAAGAAAAATGTGGAGTGAGGTGTATAAGACGACGGGTGGGGTGTTGCTATATACCCAACTGGCAAATGAAGATTTAGGTGCCGTTGTCGGTTTAGCTGTGGCAATGAGTGCGATTGAAAAAATAGAGAATAGTGTATTTTATTCAGAGTGGGCGGCAGAACAAGAAGATGATGCTGATTTGCTAGCAATTGACTTGATGCAGAAGGCTGGCTATGACTGGACACAGTTTATAACTGTTCTTCAACGTATTGAAGCTCAAGGTGATAAAACTGATCGTGAATTAAAAGAAGCTGAAAGCGAGGCTAAAAAGAAAGCCCAAGAGTTAAGTCATAGTGAAGATGAGACACTAAAGGCAAAGGCTAAGGATTTGCTTTCTAAGTTATCATTCAAGAGAAAAAAAGAACAAGAGCAGAAGAGACAAGATATTAAGGATGGTAAAAGTGGTGGCCTTGCCATGGATAGTACAAAACATCATTCTGCTAGCCAAAGATTAAATCATGTGAATTCATACATTATGAAAGGGTATGATGACTATGAAGAACCTGAACTTGAAACAGCCAGTTTGGAAAAACTAATGTCATCTCGCACCGTTGAAGTTGCAGCCAAAAAATTAGTTTTTGCAAAAAAAGCAAAAGATGCAATAAAAGCTGAGAAGTGGTCAAAAGCTTACGGCTATGCAAATAAAGCTTTAGAGTCAGGAAAAGATCGTGATCCACAGTTACGTACGATCATGTACGATATTAGAAAAGGGCAAGGAAAGACTAAGCTTGCAATACTAAACCTTGAAATAGCAGCCAGATCACCTACCGTACCTAGTAATATCAACACGCTGCTGATTGAAGAGTATAGTGAGGCGAAGGCATGGGATAAAGCGATTAACACGTCTAAGAAGGAGATTGAACGTTCGTCAATTGTCTCCGATAACTTAGAGCAGAACGTTGCTAGACACATTAATTTGCTAGGAAATCGAGCAGGTGAAAATGATGAAGAAGAAGTTAATAAGTATTTAACAATGTGTAAAGAGTTTGATCAGAGTTACATTGACTCATGTCAGGAATCATTAAGCACTACACCTTTAGGTGAGAGCTTGCTTGCTGCTAGTGAAAGTGAAGAGGAAAGCATTAAGGATGCAGAAGCTACAGAGAGTCTCTAGTAATACTGCTTTTTAGTGTTTATAGGTATTTACTCTAATAACGAAAAGTCACTCTTTAGACTTTGAATGATATGGAACCCTGACTTTAAGTTTAAGTCAGGGTTTTTTTATGCCTATATGATATAGGTAATCATGAGTGAGAAACTATTAAGCTACATATTGCTAGTTAATTAGCTTATTTATGATGTGAAAACGTTAAATATTATAAATAATAAATTCTTATGTTATTGTGTGTTTACAAATATTTATTTTTGATAATGTAATAAATATTCAGCGTGTGTTCAGTTTTATTTTGTATTCTACTGCATATTATTTATTAAATGTTAGTGATTCATCAATTAGTAGAACATGGATTCGAAGCTTGTGTTCCCAGCTACAACTGATGTGTTGCACTTGTTTATGCCTAAATTAAGAGAGTGAAGTAATACGTGTTATATGGAATATTAATTAAGAGCCTTTTAGGATGATACTTATTAATCTAAACGTAACAATGTCCTTAATAGAGATGGCCCTAACAAGCTATAGAAAAGTCACAAGGAGATAAGATGACCGTTGAAATTTATGACAGCCAGAAGCTGCGTTTAAGAGATGTTTCTAATAGTGGTGCAGAAGATGCCCATGCTGACCTGTTATCTAAGCTCAGTCACTCACCTTCTGTGAAAATGCTTGCTCGGGTAGATGGAGATGTATTCGAAGGTCTTGATGACTTGGATAAAAACTTTCCGAACTTTTATAAGGTCATTAAGCGTATTCGGACATTGCTTAGGTTGGAATGCGCTAGTCCTGAGAGGATTGTTAAATTACCGAGGTTTTTACTTAGTGGCCCTCCCGGTATTGGTAAAACACGCTTCTTAAATGAGTTGGCTAAGGTGTTGAAAATCGGTACTGTTAGACAAGTTGATATGGCATCGACAAGTTCAGCAATTGTGCTTGGTGGTATGACAACATCATATAGAAATGCCAAACAAGGTGTCGTGACGGCTCATTTATTAGAGAGTCAGTATGCAAACCCCATTATCCTGCTCGATGAAATCGATAAAGTACAGGACAATTCACAAAACCCAATGGGACCGTTGTTTAGCCTTTTGGAGCCTGGAACAGCAGAATCATTTATTGATGAGGCCTTAGATTTTCCAATTAATTGTTCTCATATTATTTGGTTCGCAACGGCAAATAATGTTGAACACATTGACGATGCACTTCGATCACGATTTGAAGTTATCAACATTACTGAACCTACGACCGAACAAATGACTGCGATTGTTAACTCTGTTTATAAAGAGCTTTTGGCTAAGGAAAACTGGGGTGAGTGTTTTTATATGCACCTGAGTGATCAGGTCCTTGCTGAGTTTAAATCGTCGCCGCCACGACTTATTAGAAAGCTATTATTAATGACATGCGCCAATGCGCTTGATAGGCAAGGAATTAGTGAATCAAAGCTAATCCGTATTGAGGTCGAAGACATTGAAAGAGATGAGGCCGACGTGGTTGTTAAAGCATCAATTGGGTTTTATTAAGTCTAGCGAATAGCGCTGGTTCAGTGTGAAGACTTATGGTTGTTATAAAATACTAAAAATGATGCAAATAATGGGATTAATGCTATGGTACATTTATACAAAACCAACACTTATATGAATAGGATCTAACAATGAACGAACAGCACCTGAAAAAAGCGATTTTCGGCCATCATCTTGTGATGACTAATATCTCGATATTTCACTTGTTAATACCTATTTTAGCGTTCAGTACCGATTATATTAGGGAAGTTATTTTATGTTCTTTCTTTGCTGCCATTGCGATGTCTATCTGGGTTGCAAAAGGTGCTAAACATAATAAAGAGACTGAGCTTATTTCGAGTCATTGGAAAAAAGCATGGCAACGAAGTCGTTATCTTCTTGCTAGTTATTGTGTTTCAGCTTGTGTGATGGGCTTGGGCTGGGTATTAACCTCAACACAGACTGATCCTCAAATGCAGAAGATTTTATTAACAACATTTATTCCATTGGCAACGGTCCCGACCTTGTTAACCGTTATTGTCGTCCTTGTGCTGCAAACAGTGACTATTACTCGAGCAAAACAAGGTCTTGAGCCTAATAACCGCTTTTAACTAAGGATAGGGAAATAATGGTGCTGTATAAATAGATACGGCATTTAGCCAGCGGGACATGAGGCCTATACAAGGTAAGAACGTATCTTAATATAGTATTCTTCGAACTGTTACGATGACTTTGTACATAAAATAAGCTCGATGAGATCGGCTCTTGAATTGGTCTTTAGTTTTCCAGAAATATTCTTAATATGATCTTTAATAGTGTACAGGCTTAAATTTAACTTCTCAGCAATTGTTTGGTACTGATCACCAGCCGCATAAAGTAGGCCGACTGTTTCTTGTCTTGCCGTTAAGTTGAGCATTTTTATTCGGTGAAATAATGTTAATACAAAAGGTTCTTGCCAGCGAATAGTGATCCCTATTTTTTGTGAGTTATTACCTTGCTCATGAAGAAGAAAGCCTGACAACTGAAACTGTCCCCAGCTATTTGAAACAGTTAAAACAGGGCCGTTATTGTGTTGTAGCTGTTGTCCACGAATGCTAATGTTATTAATAAATGTTTGAAAGTCATTGAAAACATGTAGGTTGTTCGCTTTGTTTTGTTGCTGATTAAATTGGGATGAGATGGCTAAAGCGAGCAGCTTGCTTCCCATCGGGCAGGCGTATTCCAGTTCCCCTGTCTTATTTGCAAGTAGCAATCCTTGGCTCCACCCATCAGTCATGGCCAGCTGTTTTTGACTTGCCTGTTCAATGCCTTGTGCAATAAGTGTCGTAATTTCTTGTAAGTTTTCTAATTCTTTTGGTTTAAAGTTTTTTGTGTTTCTAGGTCGGTGAACCATCAGCACACCAAGTCGCTGCTGAGTTTTATTATGGAAGACAGGAATGAAGCAGGTATTTACATAACCAGCGGGTAACATAATTGTTTTATAAAATTCAGCAATAAACGGGCATTGACCAAAGTTTTCAAATGAAGTGGTAGATGACTTTAATTTACTTACCCATTCTATTGTATGACTATATTTATCTGAGGCATTGCTTGCAATAGAACGAACAAAAGCTTCATGAATATCTGTGTTCGCTCTTTCGTCATAAATATTAGATAAGTTTCCACTCTCGTCTTGCCAGCAAAAAGTGTTTGCCAGTGATGGAATAAGGTGGTGAAGCTCTTGTAATATTGCGGGAATAAAAGTTTGGCTTGGCAAACCTAAATGCGCTAACTGTTCAAGCCTACAAAATATGGGTTTAGACATAGAAAACTGTAAATAATGATTTATAAGAATGCGTGATTCTACATATTATTCTTTAAATATGGAAATAGTGTTCTTATCTCATCAGCTGATAAGTTATTCATTGTTTTTATATTGCGCTTAAACACTTCATCTGGTGATGCCATATGTTCTAATGCTTTTTCCATGCTGGCTTCACGAATGATATGTAAAATTGGATAGGGGGAGCGGTTGGTTAGGTTTTCAGCTGAGGTTTCAGCTGTTTCTGCAAAGCAATAGTCTGGATGAAAGCTGGCAACTTGAAATACGCCTTCCCAGTCGAATTCTACGAGCAGTTCATCAACAGTGTCTAGAAACTGATTATAGTCATCAAACTTTGCCAAAATATGGGGAAGGATGAGTAATGTTGTCTCGATTTCTTTCGCTGGCGTATCTATTAGACGTTTAAGTTCATGATAAAGATCATTTAACAAATCATCCGTTGACGTAGCTTTACTTACAGCAAAATGAATTTGATTGTTACGTCGAGGCATTGCAGCAAAAGGACAAAGGTTTAGACCTATTACAACATTGTCGAGCCAGTGCTCTACCGCGTTTTGTTCATCAGACATAGGAGTTGTTTTCTTCAGCTAGGTTTTTAAGAACTGCACGATAACATAGAACAGCCTGGACGGTTTTTTGCCCAGTCGGGCCGTTTAGTTGCAAACCTTTCCATTTCGACCTGTTCATCGTAGGGATGACGAAAGAGTTCGAGTAAGGTTTGAATAAGTTCAAAGTCACCTTGCTCTGCATCATCAATAGCCAATTGTGCGAGATAATTTCGTAATACATACTTCGGGTTGATCTTATTCATAGCTTCTTTTCTGACACTATCTTTAATGCCTTCTTGTAAAGCATGCTGTTGATATTGGCGTAACCAGGCACAAATTCTGCTCATATCCTGTTTAGATACAGAATCAATATCGTAATAAGCATCCTTAATAACAGCAAATAAATCAGTATCAGACTGATCGTTACTATGTGTCGTAATATCAGCCAATTTGCGATAGAAGATCGTCATATCTGTTTCGACTAGCTGTAAAACGTCATGCAGCTCTTGATGTAACGACTCATTATAGTTATCTAAGCCTAGCTTTTGCGCACGCATTGCCTGCACTTTGTGCTGGTATGACTCAGCATAATTACCGACTATCTCGCGTAATGGTTCTGCCTGCTCAATGAGCGGGTAAAGTGCATTAGCAAGTTGAAACAAGTTCCATTGGGCAACACTTGATTGGTTGCCAAAGCGATAACGACGCCCTTCGGCATCTGTGGTATTAGGTGTCCAGTTTGGATCAAAAGTTTCTAGCCAACCATAGGGGCCATAATCAATCGTCAAACCTAAAATAGACATATTGTCAGTATTCATCACACCATGAACAAAACCGACACGCATCCAATGTACAATTAACTCAGCAGTACGATCGCAGATTTCAGCAAACCAGTTTAAATAGGTATCAGTACATGGTTCACCAAGGTGTGGAAAGTCAGTGCGAATGGTGTAATCAACTAGTTGACGCAAGGATTCAATATCGCCGCGGGCAGAAAATAGCTCATAACTGCCAAATCGTAAGAAAGAAGGAGCAACGCGGCAAACAATAGCCCCCGGTTCTTTCTTGGGGCGCCCGTCATAAAACATGTCTCTGACAACATCTTCACCTGTTGTTATTAAGCTAAGTGCACGCGTTGTCGGCACACCTAGGTGAAACATAGCTTCACTACATAAAAATTCGCGGACAGAAGAACGTAAAACAGCTAGTCCATCTGCCGTTCGGGAATAGGGTGTTTCACCTGCGCCTTTTAATTGAAGCACAAAGTGCTCACCCGAGTTATTGACTGTTTCAGCTAGGTTAATGGCTCGGCCATCACCAAGTTGCCCCGCCCAATTTCCAAACTGATGGCCGCCATAACATTGAGCATAGGGTTGCATCCCGTCGAGTAATTGATTGCCGGCAAAGACCTGTGAAAACAAACCTGATTCACAGTCTTCTGTTGATAGGCCTAGTTGAGAAGCAACTTCATGGGAATAGGCGACTAAGGTCGGAGCCTTTACCTTTGTCGGTTTAACAAATGAATAACAGGCCGAGAGAACTTGTCTGCGAGTCGTATCATTGACCACTAAATCAGCAGGGAGACACCGTGTAAAACGATTGTCAAAACTAAGCGATGATAAAGGTTTACTTGGCATGAAGGTTCTCAATGGTTAGTTGTTATCGTGTATAAATTAAATAGTACGCAGTTTAACTAGGCAAAAAAACCATATATTTAGTATAGTTAAATATTGATCTACAGTTCAGGTATACGCAAATGAAAAAACCACAGGCATTACGACAGCCCACTCAACAAGAGATTCAACCGGTAATACAGGCACTTAATAGTGGTCAACTTGCCCAAGCTGAAGCATTGGCGAAGAAGTTATTAAAGCAATTTCCTAATGCCTTTGTTCTGCATAATCTCTATGGCAATGCCTTAGCTGGTCAAAATAAGCATAAAGATGCGGTGGCTAGTTTTCGAAAAGCACTTGAAATAGATCCGAGTGTTGCAGGACTTCACTTCAATGTCGGTATTTTGTTAACCACTATGAACCGAATTGAAGAAGCCATCACAAGTTACAAAAAAACAGTCAAACTGGATCCGTCATTTACCGATGCACATTACAATCTAGGTGCAGCGTTGCAAGCCCAAGGTTTGTTTGAGCAGGCTAGCGACAGTTATAAAAAAGCGGTCGAACTTCAACCAGGCTTTTTTGAAGCAATGGTCAATATGGGTGTGTGTTTACAAGAACAAAGTCAATTGCAGCCAGCGATTGACATATATCAACGTGCACTGACTATTCAACAAGATGCCAAAGTCTACTTTAATATGGGCACAGCCTTAAAAAATGAAGGCAAGTTAGAGGATGCGATTGATAGTTATAATAAAGCATTAGCACTCGATCCTAACTATGCTGAAGTACATAGTAATCTAGGTGAAGTCTTGCGTGACCAAGGGCGGTATGATGAGTCTGTCATGTTTTATAAACAAGCCTTAGCCATCGATCCGAGTTTACCTGTGGCGAACTACAGTTTAGCTGTCTACTTATATGATAGTGGCGACTTAAAAGGTGCCTTAGACCACTTTAAAGCCTCTCAATTTGCCGATTGGGAAGAGCGTATGCTGTACTGCCTGTATAAAACAGAGCGATATGATGAGTTCAAAAAGAACCTAGATGAACTCAAAGCCGTTAAACATGATTCACCTTTCTTATCGACCTTAGCCCAACACTATGCTGAGAACTTTGGTGGAGAAAGTGATTATAATTTCTGCCCTGATCCAATGAGCTTTGTTTTTCATACCAATATTCCAGAATTGAAAGGCGAGAATAGTGAGTTACGAACAGCGTTATTGAAAGAAATTCGTAGTGCAGATGTATCTGAAAAAATGCATTTGAGTGCAAAATATTACCGCGTATCTGATGCAAAATATTTTAAAGAAGTTGCTCGCACTAACCTTAATGTAGAGACTCTTAAATCTCAATTAAAGCTCAGTTTTGACGATCCTGATAAACATCTAGCTGCCACCATTCTGACTGAGGATTTTAAGGTTGTTAATGATGGAGAACCAGTCTATACAAGGGCTCTTGAAGGGTCTATTGCGAAAACCTTTAGATTTGGTAAAAAGGAAGATGTAATAGCTACTGTACTTACCGAAGGTGAAGAGGTTGTAAACACTAGAAAACCTACAACAGACTTAGCAGTTAATTTTGTAAGCACTAAGTTTGACCATGATGACTATAGCAAAGAGTCAGGAGTTAGAACACATGGAAATCTAAATATTTCAAGGCAACTTGCATCACCTCATTTTCCAAAAATAACACCCAATGCAAATATTTCTTTGACGCATTATAATCTCAACAATAGTAGTGATAATATTACTCGTACCATTGCTGGTGGAGGTGTTAATATAGACTTCTCTATGAATAATAAAGCCAATCTATTTGGCAGAGAAATTAATCATCGCTTAAGTCCAATAATCCGATATAACTACAGAGCAAAAGAAGTTCAGGGAAACATTCCAATTTTTGATAGTACTGATAAATATGATGACATTATAACTTTTTCTGACCTTACCTCAGGCGAAAGATACACTGGACTTGATAGGATAACCAATGCCAATGATATCACTCTTAGCATTGAATCAAGCTTTAGAGATGAAGACGCGTTAGCTGAAGATAAAGATCTATTAAATTTTAAGATTGCTCAAAGTTTCTATACTGATGATGAGGTAGTTAGTGACACAGCCAATACGAACTATGAAACCAGGAAATCTTATTCAGATATAGTTGCATCAATCGATGTAGCTATTAGTAATCTTACCCTCAGTACTGCAGTCCAGTTTGACCCAGACCAATCTTCAATCGTTAAAAAGGAAAACAGTCTAAGCTATGTCCTCAACCCAAGAAAATTTGTTTCAATTGTTTTGAGTGACGAAGGTAGCAAACAAACTAGAAAAATTTATGGCGCCTATCCACTGAATGATTCAATGCATCTGTTCGGTGGACTTGACAGGACAACTTCAACTGGCGTCACAAACTCGGAAACTACTGGAATAGCCTATGAATCCTGTTGTTGGGCGCTTCGTCTTGCTCACTTTAAGGAAGATAACGGGTCAGGTGGTTACAATTACAGTACTGGGGTTGAATTAGTGTTATCAGGACTAGGCTCAACTGCAACACCTTTAAAGGATCGCATAGAGGAAAAAATTCCAGACTATAGTGCAAACCTTAGGTACAAACCTTAGGTAATGAAGAGAGTCTCGGCTCTTATCCTTCTCTTTCAGCTCGGAATATGTTTTGCAGCAAACAGCATCATTGCGATAGTCAATGAAGAAGTTATCACTCTTCAATCAATAGAACAACAACTGAATGACGCTAACTCATTTAATGAAAAAATAGACATTGTAGAGAAACAGATTGAGATGGCACTCCAAATGAGCAAAGTAAGAAAACTTGGTCTTAACCCTTCCCAAGGAGACATTAACGGAGTTCTCAATCAATTAGCTGTTGATAACAATATCTCTATGGAACAGCTTCAATCCTACCCACAATTTCCATCATTAATCCAACAAATTACTGACAGACTTTCAATTCTTAACTTACAACAATATATTACAAAGGATTTGAATATTGAATTATTTGAAAATGAAATTAATAATTGTACATCCAACATTAATGATAAAGATACAAAGCAAATCAGGATAGCTCAAATCATTATTTCTGAAATTGATAACTCGGATGTAAATATTGACAATCAAGAACAAGCCATCAGAAATTTTCTAAAAAAACTCTCAGACCATATTACCAAAGGCGCTTCTTTTGAGTCATTCGCTAAGTTGCATTCTCAACACCCAAGTTACGTAAATGGAGGCCTTACAGACTGGATATTTGTTAATAACCCAACCATAGAGACACTTGATTTACTCGATGATGGAGAAGTTTCGACGATCTATGCTACAGACTCGGGGTGGGCAATAGCAATTAAGGTTGATGAGCGTTATA
>ENA-OSET01003092-OSET01003092.1-sediment-metagenome-genome-assembly--contig:-NODE-3092-length-15491-cov-2.960036_pt1 | contig 15491 bp, 11 predicted proteins | sample MGYA00237882_ERZ534229 | MGnify/ENA primary metagenome ERZ534229 (study PRJEB26408, sample SAMN06266212) | sediment metagenome | isolation source: Hudson Canyon methane seep mesocosm | place... | reverse complement strand
CTATTTTAAGCTGTGGTGTTGTTGGCGAAGGGGCAAAAGCAATAGAACACGAAGCCAAACGCTTGGGGATTGAGTGCGTTGCTTGGCGAATGAAATCCGGTCTAAATGTTAAAGGCATGCAAGCAATCTGGCGGTGGGTCCATCGTCACGAGTTCACCCATATTCACTCTCATGGCTACAAATTCAATATTTTGTTGGCCTTAACGAGAAAAAAGTCGAGCGGTATAAAGTTGATCTCTACTATCCACGGTTATGTGGCCCCTAAAGCTTTTTCGAAGATGTGGCTCAACCTTTTGCTAGATAGATGGGCGCTAAAAAAAATGGATGCAGTCGTATTTGTAAGTCGAGCTATGTTGACGCAACGAGCATTCAAAAGTCTTCGGCTCAGGTGTTTCGAGGTTATTAACAATGGAATGGACTTTAGCTTATTTTCGTCCGGAGCTAAGAGTGAAGGCGATTTGATTGTAGAGAACCTCCCCAAAGAGTTACTGAAAATCGGTTTTGTAGGAAGGTTATCGCGTGAGAAAGGCGTTGATTTATTGTTAGAAGCATTTGCCTTGCTTTCCAGAGATAGGGCAGACGCGCAGCTTGTTTTATGCGGTGAAGGTCCTTTGTTAGATTGCCTTGAGGCCAGAGCAAGAGATCTAGCCTTATTTGACCGTGTTGTGTTTGCAGGTTTTGTAAACCATGTAGCTGATGTATTAGAAAAAATGGATATATTTGTTATGCCCTCGTTGACTGAAGGGATGCCTATGGTACTTATGGAGGCCATGGCGGCCAATAAGAAAATTGTGGCCACTAGAGTAGGTGGTATGCCAGAGATGCTTAGTGCTTACGAAAGGTCGGCGTTAGTGGCTCCAGGCGATAGAGCTCAACTTAAAAATGCAATGGTGGACGTGTTGGGTGTTACTGATGTGGTTTCGGGTGGTATGAGCGAAATTGATACGTTGTTTGCTGTTAGTCGTATGGCAGAAGACTATAGGTCGCTATATTTAGAGAGTTTGCAGGGAGTAGTTTAGTGAGTAGTAATGTGCCGATCCAAATATCGATTATTATCTTGACCTATAATCGCCCCGTCGAGTTAGTTAAGACCGTTGGGTCTTTGAACTTCCTGAATTCAGAAAATACTGAGGTCATTGTTGTTGATAATGCATCGGAAGAGCCTGCTAAGGATGTGCTCAAACCTTACCCGTTTGTATCAGTAATTACGCTTGAAGATAATCTTGGTGTTGGGGCTCGCAATGTCGCGATTAAAGAGGCTAAAACTGAGATTGTTATTACGCTTGATGATGATGTGCGTGGAATTACTGTGGATGGAATTGAGAGGATTGTTCATGCGTTTACCAGCGACCCTAAACTATCGGCACTAAATTTTAAGGTGTTAGAAGAGGGTACTGGCAAACAAATTAATTGGTGCCATCATCGTAAGGTAGAAGAGTGGGGTAATAAACCATTTGAAACCTACGAAATAAGCGAAGGTGCAGTTGCATTGCGCAGAGAGGCCGTTGTGAACGTTGGCCTTTACCCAGAAAACTATTTTATCAGTCACGAAGGGCCCGATTTAGCAATAAGGTTGATGAATGCGGGTGGAGTCGTTAGGTATGAACCGAAAATTAGCGTTCAGCACGCAAGGTCAGAGATAGCAAGAGTGAGTTGGCGTAGATATTATTACGATTCAAGAAATCTTATTTGGTTCGTATATAAATACTTCGGTTGGCGAAGAGGGATTTTGAAAATATTCATCGAGTTAGGCGCTTTGTTTATATACTCAATTCGAGATGGCTATTTAAAATATTGGATTAAGGCCTTGAAAGATGCATTGCTGGGGTTACCTATGCAAAAGTCGGAAAAACAGAGGATCAGCGATGAGACCTGGCGTCGCTATGATAATATAAAGGTCCATAATCCATCCGTTATTTATTTACTACGGAAACGGCTTTTTAGTCAAGATGTATCCATCTGAAACGCCTAGAGCTATATTTGTTAGGATTTGTATCTGGTTGAACCTGTTGGCATATTAAATAAGTCAGTGTTCGCATCTGCAGGTATTAACCTTACACGTAGCTTTAAAAAGTATAATTCGTTCTATACTGATCTCAGTACTTGAAATTTTCATGTTTCGCGAAGCGCTGCCCTACAGGCATCGGTTTTCGCAAAGCATTCCCAGATGAGGTTGTTATGAAAGTGCAGTCTAAGAGTTGTGTATTAGTCGCTATGTTAATGAGCGGTTTTTGTGTGCCCCTAACATATGCTGAACCAATAGTTGAGTCTGTTTCTTATGATTCAAAAAGTGATTCGGTGACTATTATCGGGCAAGGTTTTGGCGAAGGGCCAAATGTTGTGCTGTTTGATGATTTTGAATCAAAAAATTTTGCGCACGGCGATAAAGTACCCTTAAATAGCCCTTCTGTGGGAGCTTGGAGTTCTGCGAATGAATACTATCCTCCGCTTTTAGATAATCGTTCTCATAGTGGAAAGTTTGGTTTCTTGTCGTATGACCAAGAAAAAAAGGTTATGCGACAACTCAGGGCAAATTTTGATGGAGGCGCTCAAAATGTTTTCATTTCGCAGTGGGTGAATGTTCCAGACGGAACTTACTTCCCGGGCTCTAATACTACTGAATACAGGCAATTCCCGTTCGACTCCTCATGGAAATTTTCATGGTTAATTGATCAAGACACGGGAACCGAGTCTAGTAACATCTGTGCGCCGACTCATGTAGGGAGTGGGATTTTTTATATCGCTGGCAATGATATGAACATTATGAAGATCAACGGGAATAACTGGTGGTCATGGAATGGTTGGAATCGTTTAACGACATCACTGATTGCCAATTCTCAAGATCCGACTGAAACAGGGTTTGCGGAATTCGGTGCATTATCAAAGGAATATGGCTTATATACGCAGACGGCAAATGTACCAGTGTTTGATTCGGACGGAAATGCTGTTAAAAAATACGAAATGGTCAATTTTCCCGGATGGATCAGGCCTAGTGGCGAAAATAGAGTTGAAACCCTTTATGATGATATTTATGTGGCAATTGGTGATAACGCCGTAAAACGAATCGAACTTACAAACAACAGAGATTATGGTGAGATAGATATGGCTTCGATACAAATCTGGGAGAAGTGGACCGATACTGAAATTGTGTTTACTCCGCGTAAAGGAGGCCTTGACGATATTAGCGTCTCCAATATTCATCTAATTAATGAGAAAGCTGAAGCTGTTTTCCTTAAAGCTTTTCCGGCCCCAATAAAATCGACCGCTAAACCACCTGTTTTCAGTTTTTAATTATGATCACTTTAGTTTCAGTGATCATACCCGCTTACAATAGGAGCCTCTTTATTAATCAAACCGTTGATTGTGTGTTAAATCAAACATTCCGGCAATTTGAATTGATTGCAGTCGATGATGGCTCCAGTGACGGCACGTATGAAAAACTGCAAGCTTATGGCGATAAAATTAAACTATTAACGCATATAGGGCACCAGAATAAAGGTCAGTCGGCTTCTATCAATGTTGGGCTGTCTATTGCCACTGGCGATTATATTATTGTGCTCGATAGTGATGACTTTTGGGACCTGAATAAGCTTCAAGTTCAGGTCGACTATCTTAAGAACAACCCAGACGTTGGCTTAGTTTATACCAACGGTTATGGTACCAACGCGGAAGGCGAAGTCAGCTATAACTACCATAGTGATGACCATACAGAACCTAATGACGCGAATGCAGTGCTGCTAGATTGCTATTTGGCTTTGCCTGTAAATTCTATGGTGCGTAAATCTGTGTATGACCAAGTAGGTGGGTTTAACGAGTCATACAGAGCTGCGCAAGATCATGACATGCTTATTCGTATGGCTGAAATCGCTAAGTTTGCTTACTTGCCCGACTTTCTTTTTTATTATCGCCGGCATTCAAATTCTATTAGCCAACAAAATTTAGAGACGCGGTGGCGTGTTGGTTTTCATATTCTAGATGCTGCTGCAAAACGTTATCCGTATGAAAAAAGCACGCTACGTAAACGCAGAGCCGTATTAAATTACCGTTTGGGTAAGGTCCTCGTTAAAAAGCAAGCGTATGTTTCTGGTGCAATGTGTCTCTTGAAAAGCTTTTTCAATGATCCATCGCGTGCTTTAAAGGTATTAATCGGTGCAGAAAAAGTAAATTAAATCGAGATTGTGGGTGATCATTTTTAGGCATGACTGCTATATGAAAATAGCCTCTTGACTGTTAATTTTACAAGTATTTAATTATAGGTAGTAATGGATCGTATTAAAATTCTCTACATAATTGATCGTTACACCAATCCTTATGCTGGCACGGAAGGGCAGTTGTACAAGCTTATTTCTAATTTAGATCGAGATAAGTACGAACCTCATCTTTTGATGTTTAATGCCTCCCAATTTATCAGTGATAATGGCTTTCCGTGCGATGTGACGGTATTAGGATCTTCTAAACTATCATCACTTAATACTTGGGTTAGTTTATCTAAATTTTTAAAACAAAAAAAACATGAAGGTTTTGCTCTGGCGCACATTTTTTTTAATGATCCCTCTATTATCGCACCACCTTTACTCAAGTTATTCGGGTTTAAAACCATTATCTCTCGCAGAGACATGGGCTATTGGTATACGCCTGCCTACTTAGCGCTATTACGTTTTAATGCAAGGCTTATCGATTACGTGATTGTAAATAGTGAGGCCGTAAAAAATATTACCTGTGAAAAAGAGTGGATAAACCGACTTAAAATAGGCGTCATTTATAATGGATATGAACACAAGGCGATTAATCCAGCAGAGTGTGTAAGCCTTAAACAAGAATATGATGAAGTCGTGCTAGGTCTTGTTGCGAATATTCGCCCCATAAAACGTATGCAAGATGCCATTCAAGCTACAGCGAACTTAAATGATGATGGGTTGAATGTACGCTTAGTGATTGTGGGTGCCGGTGATCCAACAGATTTAAAAGCATTAGCTAAAAGCTTAAACATACAACACAAAGTAGACTTTGCAGGTAGTCAACAAAATGTATCAAGGTATATACAAGGCTTTGATGTATGTTTATTGAACTCGGAGTCAGAAGGGTTCTCGAATGCGATTATCGAATATATGCAACATGGTAAGCCAGTAGTGTGTTCCGCCGTAGGTGGCAACCCCGAGATTATTGATGACAGGGAGGTAGGCTATTTATATCCAATGGGTGATGTTGGTATATTAACGAGCCGCCTAGAGGTGTTGTGTAAATCAGTAGAGTGTCGGGAGCAGTTTGGTCAAAAAGCTCAACTCAAGGTTACCAGTTCATACAGTATAAGTAATATGCTCAAGCAGCATGAAATGATCTATCGGAATCTCGTAAGATAGTGCTTTTTTCTCTGAGGAAATCACATGCAAATAAATATTAAAATGCATATGGCTAGAGTATCTTGAGTACCTAGAATAACGACAACTTTTAGAATGACTAGAATGAAAAAGTGATGACTGCTAAATCCAAAATAATTAAATCACTCGGCCCAATAGGTTTGTACGCGCTTATTCGTTGGTTAATGCGTAAGAGCCCCAGAATCTTGATGTTTCATCGTTTTTCTGCCGGCCCAAAGCAACACTGTGTTTCGAGTACCGAGTTAGAGAAGCAAATTATTTATTTAAAAGAGCGCTTTAATATACTGCCGCTATCACAACTTAGGCAATGTATTGTGCAAGGTAAACAAACACCTAATAATTCAATTGTCTTAACCGTTGATGATGGTTATCGAGATTTTTACGAGGTCGCCTATCCGGTGTTAAAAAAACATGGTGTACCCGCAACCCTATATGTGACCTCTGGTTTTGTTAACGAAGAGTTATGGCTGTGGCCAGACCAAATTACCTGGCTGTTAAATAGTGTAAGTGAAATAAATAAGACTATTGAGTTGGGTGAGAAAAATGCCAAAAATATCGAAATAACTGCCATTAATAACTCAAACCGTCAGCAAATATGGTCTCAGGTAATTAGTTATTTGCTTTCGGTAGACGACAAAACAAAACGCGAGTGGATAGTTTACTTTGCAGAGCAACTCGGGAAACCTTTACCTAAACGTGCTCCAAGTGAATACGCGGCGTGTTCTTGGCAACAGCTAACAGAGATGCAACAAAACGGCATTGAAATTGGTGGCCATACGCATACGCATCCCTCATTAGGGCAAGTGGATGATGAGCAGCTGCAAACAGAGTTAAATACTTGCATGCAGTTTTTGGATGAAAAATTAGGTAAGCAAGAAAGGGACTTTTGTTTCCCCAATGGCCAACCGAATGATTATAACGAGGCAGTAAAAAAAGCGACTCAAGAATCAGGCTTTAAATCTTCCGTAACCGCTTTTTATGACGTATTAGGCACGCAAGACCTGTTTGAAATGCGACGACATACTGCATCAGCGGAATCGTTTCAGTTCTTTAAATCTGTAAATGGTATTGAAACACTAGGAAGTAAGTTGCTGGGTAATTACAGTCAGCGCATAAGTTAGAAGCAGTACCTTTTTGTTATGTTAATGTTCAAATTAACTTTTTATCAGTTGATTGTAGGAGGTTTTAGGTCGAAATGTATTTCGAAAAGGCTGCTGTCATAGCAAAAGTGTTGATGACAAGGCAAGCTCAGGTTGTTGATGCGCTTTATGCCCTTCACTTTTCGGATGAGTTAGTGGAGCGCTTTAAGGTTAAGTTGCCTGAGCTGGAGTCACGCCTTGAGCTGAAGTCTATTTTTATAAGGCCGCTCATCCGTCTGCTTATTGATGCCCTAAGCGAGAACTCAGCAAAATTATTGGCTGTTTATATGGACGAACGCTTACGCTATGCACCTCATCAAGAAAGCATAGAAGTTAGAATGAGTTACCATCGTTATCTTATTGATGCTGAGTCGAAAGTGCTGAGCGATGTGTATGGAAATGAGAATAGTGAGATTTGTGAGTTATGGCATAAATTACATGAGCGCCTTTTTGAGCAGAGCGGGAATAGCCAGATAAATATCTTGGCTGTCGGAGATTGCCTTTTAAACGAGTTGCGTGTTTTTGCTCCGCAAGAAGGTTTAAAGCATAACCTGTCTTTGGATGTTCGCTGCATGTATTTCAATTCTGACAGCAATGGCTCTTTGCAATTAGATGGACTTACAGAATATCTGGCTAAACACTCTATAGATATTATTGCTTTGAGTTTTTTTACTTTTGATGCCATGCCTGGCTTTCGGCGTTTTTTCGAGCACTGTGAACAGTTGAGTTTGAGCGCTATTGACAATCAGTGCGTTAGCTATGTCTCCACAGTAACCGCTTGCCTAGATGAACTGTCTGCTAGCTACGAAGGTACTTTTGTTTTACATGGTGTGTCTGGTCTGCCGGTTGGGCGCTGGGCTAAGCACGTACCTTTGATCCCTGCTTTTACATCTAAACAAAAGGTAGTACTAGAGAAGTTAAACGTTTATTTAAGAGAGTTGGTTGAGCAGTACGAATCATGCTTATTTTATGATGAATATAAAGTTGCGCAGAGCCATGGGTATAGGGCTTTGTCAAAACAGGCGGCCTCGCAGCGTAAATATAAAGGCATGTTCCATACATCTGAGTTTGGTGTGGAGCTAGCAAAATATTATGCTGATGTTGCATGCGCATACCAAATATTTAGCAAGTGTAAATTACTTCTACTGGACTTCGATAACACTCTTTGGAAAGGGGTAATAGGTGATGGGGAGGTTGAGCATTATCGCGATAGGCAAACCCGCTTAATTGAACTTCAGAAGAAAGGGCTTGTACTGGCCGCAGTGAGTAAAAATTCGCCTGAAAATATTCGCTGGAATGAAATGACGCTAAAACCAGAACATTTTGCGATTGAGAAGATATCTTGGGAGCCCAAGGTAAGCTCTATTAGCCTCATCGCAAAAGAACTAAACTTAGGGTTAACTAACTTTGTTTTTATTGATGATAACCGCCACGAACGGCAGTTGGTGGAAAGTGAGCTTCCAGATGTGTTAGCGCTTGATGCTGATGATAATCGCGTGTGGCGCTATTTGGCGTTTGCAAAAAGCTTTCCTTGTGCTCGATCGACGGACGAGTCAAAACGACGTACAGAGATGTACCGCCAGCAGGCTGCGCGGTCTAAAGCAACGTCGTCAACTGGGAGTAATCAAGAGTCTCTAAAAAAACTCGGTTTGTGGTATCAGTTTGTCAAGGTTGATAAGAGCCAGATGGAAAGAGTTCACGAGCTCGTATCGCGAACCAATCAATTTAATACTACTACGCAGCGCTACAGTAAGTCGCAATTGCAGGAGTTTGTAAATCGAGATGATGCGAACGTCTATACGGCAACGCTAGGTGATTCGTTCGGTAGTTTAGGGTTAGTAGCTGTGGTGATAGTGTTTTATAAAGCTGACTTCATTGAAGTTGATTCATTTATTATGAGTTGCCGCGCAATGGGTTTTGGTTTAGAAAACCAACTAATTTTTGACCTAAAAAAAGAAATTGAGGCGAGTAGCATAAGTAGCAGAAATATAAAGGGCTTGTTCTACCCTACTGACCGTAACTCGCCGTGCGCCAATTTATATGCAAATAATAGGTTTGTTAGCGCTAGTGAAAATGAGTGGGTGTTAGCTAGCGATTTAGAGCTAAGTCCCTTGTCTTGGTTGACAAGGAAGTGAGTCACGGCCAGCCGCAGTTAGGCATTGGGCCGCCAAAGCCTTTAAAAGAAAAAAAACAATTAGACCCTGTAAGCGGCTTTACCTTTGGTTTATTTATTTTTTTCAATATAGATTTTTTCTTGCACTTAAGTGCAAGAATTCCTGGGTACGGGGTTGTCAGACCAACTTTAGTGTTAGTATTTCTAATAGCTTTCTTGCTATTTTCGCAGAAAAATAAATTTCAAGACATATATCAGGCAGAACCCTTTAAGCGGATTAAGTGGTTGGTCATATATTTGGCTTTAAGTTTTTTTATCGTGCGTTGGCCGGGCAGCGCCTTAAATAACTTGCCTGATTTTGTTAAAGCAATTTGCTTTTTCTTTTTTACCGCTATGATTGTCGATACAGAAAGGCGCTTAAAGGTGTTTTTGTTTGTATTTATTGGCTGCCAACTGGTTCGCGTTTACGAACCACTTTATTTGAATATTACGTCGGGTTATTGGGGAGATAAAACATACTTGGGTGGTGGAGAATTTGCTCAAAGGTTATCGGGTGCTCCTTCTGATGTAATCAATCCAAACGAGTTGGGGTTTGTGATCGCGACCATAGTGCCGTTCATCTACTATTTGTTGTGGGGAGGGCGCATTAAAGCAAAACTTCTGTTTCTGACCCTGTTGCCTCCATTGCTTTATGCTTTGATACTTACCATGTCGCGTGGTGCTTTGTTAGCTCTAGGTGTTGTCGGGTGGGTAGTGTTCAAACGTTCTAAATACAAAGCCGTCTTAATTATTGCTGCTGTAGGTATTGCTATTGGCGGTTGGAGCGTAATGACTGATATTCAAAAAGATCGTTACTTGTCTTTAGTTGATAGTGATACGGCAGGTGCTGCAACTGCAGACGGTAGGGTGGAGGGGATGTTAAATGAGATGGTGCTAGGCTTCACTACTCGGCCTATTTTTGGGAATGGTTTAGGAACTACAGTTGAAACTAAGTTTCATGAGTTAGGTAGTGGCAAGGCATCGCATAACTTGTATGCTGAATTAGTTATAGAGGTGGGCCTGGTAGGAGCATTTTTCTTTTTAAGTTATATCTTTTGCTTGCGCTCAAGTTTGCTAAAAGCTGAAACTCATAATCGTGCTGCGTTTTGGAAAAATCTTATTCTAGCCTTGTTAGCTGTGTTTTGGATGTATGTCATATATAGCGTCAATTACTACGGTCTATCCCAATATTATTGGTATTTGTTTGGTGGCTTAGTGGTGAGCGTGAGTCGAATATTAAATAGGGAAGCAGTCACTAGTGGAGAATAAAAAACGGATTTTGGTTTTAGCTCGTTGGCCTGTAGGTGGTATTCGTACTTACTTCAGATATATTTATTCACAAGACCTTTTTGTGGGGTACCACTTTACTTTTTTAATGCCAAATACCGATGGAATAAAGGATCTCCTCACCGAACGTATCTCCGCTGACAGGCACAGTTTTATTGATACTAATGGAGAGGGTTTGTTCAAACATTTATATGAGACCCTTAAATTTGAAAACTTTGATGTCATTCACTCGCATGGCTTTACCGCCGGACTGACGGCGTCAATTTTTAGGTTCATTTTTAAGACGCCTCATTTGTTAACAACGCATGATGTTTTGAGCGCAGCGCAATTTAAAGGAGTTAAAGGGCTAGTTCAGAAGTTAGGATTTTCGTTACTGTTTAAAAGCGTAAATAAAGTAATGCCAGTAGGGCATGATGCGGCAAGCAACTTACTGGAGTTTTATCCCAGTTTAAAAAATAAGGTTTGTCCTGTTCGTAATGGTATACCAACACAATATTTCTTCGATGGAATTCCTCGAGATATAAAGTCGGAGATAGGCATAAAAAGTGATGTGTTTCTCATTGGTTTTTTTGGCCGGTTTATGGCCCAAAAGGGCTTTAGATATTTGGTGGATGCTGTCGAAAAATTGTCTCGAGATACATCGGTACCAAATTTTAAAGTGGTTTGTTTCGGTTGGGGTGGCTTCATTAGAGAAGATCAAGCCGAATTAAAATTTAGAGGATTGGATAGTTATTTTGAATTTATGTCGCAAACAAACGATATGCCCTCTGCGTTGAAAGGCGTAGATGTTGTTGCAATGCCCAGTTTATGGGAAGCATGTCCACTGCTACCTATGGAAGCGCTATGTGCAGGTGTGCCGATTATAGGTACTTCTTGTATTGGTTCGAGAGAGGTCTTCAGTGGCTCCCCTGCCCAGATCGTGGAACCAAAAGACTCCATTGCGTTGGCTCAAAAAATAAAGCAAGAAATGATTACGCCAACGAAAAAAGAATTTAAACGCTATGCGCCAATAGCTGTCGAGACCTTCTCAAGCGAAAAGTGTGCTGATGAACTAATGCATGTTTATGAGAAATTTTTCAAATATATTTAAACGTTTAATCAATTACTGGTACCTGCAGTAAAATTACACTTAAATGCCCATAAATAACCTACATTTTAAATATTTATTAACTGATATTGTGTTGGGTGGGCCGAGGATTATGGATGATTACACAATATTCTGCTCAAGAAAACATCCCCCGTTTGGCTTGGGCTGCGGAGATACAGCACAAAAGAGAGCGCGTAACTGTTTACCATGGGCGTGATGTAGTCACTAACCAAAACTCATTTTTTGAAGGCGCATGGGATGGTGACTTCTCATCTTCTAAATTTGATGAAGCCCTATCATTTATGGGTTCGGGTGCAGTATTTCGTGATAATGACATCTTATTTGTAACGCCTTGCCACACACTGGAACGCTTATTTGTCATTCAAGAACCGAGTAGATTATATATTTCAAATTCACTTACTTTTTGTTTAACTCTATCTGGCAATTCAATGGACCCGGGCTTTGCGCTTTATCAGGGTGTATATGACTCGATAACGAAGGGGTTTGAAGAGTATGTCGTTGAGTTTCCTTTGAATGCAGGTAAAAAAATAGAGTCTTACGTCTATTGCAACATAAGTATTACTAGTGATTTATATGTAAATATAGAGAAGAAAAATAAAGCACCAAACTTTACAAGTTTTGAAGAATATCGTCACTTTCTAGAGTGCTCAATTGAGGCATTGATCAATAATGCTAACGATAATAGACGACTCACCACTTACGCATCATTGGCAACGGCATCGCGCGGCTATGATGGGGCAGCTGTCGCCGCTTTGGCAAAGAACGTGGGGTGTGAGGAGGTCTTTACTTTTGCTAATGGTCGACCGAAGAATCAGGTTATAGGTAAATATAGCGCTAATCGCTCGATGATAGATGACTCTGGAGAGACTGTAGCTTCGCAATTAGGTTATGAAAAAATAATAGTAAAAAATCGTTGGGATTATTTAGATGTAAATTCTGCCACTTATGAGTTTGAAGCATGTGCCTCAGGGAATTTATGGTATGACCCCACCGTTGTTTATGAGAAAGATCTTCGCAATAAGATGCTATTAACTGGGCATTTTGGCGATGTGATTTGGGGCCGGGGCGCTAGTGGTTCACAAATGCAAAAAGGCGGTATAAGTGGTGCATCGCTATATGAATCAAGATTACGCATAGGATTTATTCATGCTCCTATTCCTTATATCGCAGCGACCAGCTTGTCTTCCATTATCGATATCGCAAACTCCGATGAAATGAAACCTTGGCAGCTCGATCGATATTATGATCGACCTATTCCTCGGCGTATCATTGAATCGCAGGGTGTTGCACGAGAAGAATTTGGGCATAAGAAAATGGCAGTTGGAGTTGTGTTAGCAGGTACCAAGGGCAACTTTCTCAGTAAAATGTCTGAAATGGCTAGAAAATCATTTGATATCTATTACAAGAAAGCCCGCAAAGAAAGAAGCCTTATCAAACAGAGCTACTATAATTTCCGTACATTTTTGTACGTTTTGCCTATAGGTTGTGCTTTCCTTGCAAGTAAATTAAAACTCAAATTGTATTTTTCCGCATCCCGGAATTGGGTTTCGAAGCATTGGATAATATATAACCGAAATCCTAGAGCTGGTAGCTACTTATTTCCATGGGGGGTAAATGAAGTCGCAAAACGCTATGAAATAGAAAAGTCCCCCTCTAAGTAAAGGTCCTCGCCTTAAATTTTTGAATGCTATTGAGCAGTACTAGATGCCGTTTAGCGAAAAATATAGTTTTTTTACTTTTCTCTACTTAGCACGGATAGCAAAGCGTTTACGCACGAAGTCCTCTCCTGTCTAGACAGCGTGAACGTTGTCAGGCTAATCAGGCTAACAAAAGTAAAAAGGCAAAAAATGGCTATAAAAATGCCAAAATCGTCTACGTCAACTTGATTGTCAATAAGAAACGCCAGAGAGAACAAAACAACGCCTGTTGCAAGGTTTGGTCTTAAGCTTTCAGACCAATACTTTCTGAAACTCAAACTGATCAAGCTAAAGCTATGTCTCGCGAACAATGGAGTAAATATCATCGCTGTTAGGGATGTCGCTATACAAGCACCAATTACGCCAAAGTAAACAATCAAAATATAGCTCAGGGCAAGCGTTAGCATTGCTGCGAAAGGCCTTACTTTTGCAAAAAAAGCGTGTTTATTTTTTGCGCTAGAAAGTTTTAATGCTAGAGGGTTAATTCTTTCAATGACGACGTTAAAAATTAGTATATGCAATAGCAACTGTATAGTGTTTTCATCGAACTGTCCCGGCAGCCATAGGCTTATGAAGTGGTGTCCAAATGTAATAGTAAATATGGCCGCTGTCGTTAAAAACCATACTAGTAGCTTGCTATAAAAAACATACGTGTTGATTATTTCATTATTGTTTTTGTCAAGTTCTACAAAATAGGGTGTCAGAACGTTGCTAGCGGTTTCGATAAAAGAATATATGTAATTGACGATAGATTTGGGGATGCTGTAAAGCGGAACCGCAGCAGGTGCTATTAAAAGACCAATTAGGAAGGTGCCCGATGAGTTGTGGATAGTATAAGCTATTCCGTTTATCAGTGATTTCGAACCAAATTTAATCAACTGAATAAATGTTTTGATAGTTGGTGAAGCGAATGGTGTTATGGATGGGGTCCCAATCATTAGCAAAACATTATACGTTAAGATTCGTAATGCAGTGCCAACAACCGTGACTTTGATTAAAAGCAAGATACCGCTTTGATCGTCAAGAAATGTCCATAGATAGGCGGCAATCCCAGTTTTAATTATTAGGTTTAAAAAGTTTTTAATGAGATACCTTTGAGAACCCTCAATCATTCCTTCCGATGTGTTTCTCACAAAAGCCAGAAACACAGAAAGTCCAACCCAAATTAGCAATTCACTATATTTCGGCTCTATTTTACCTGATGGGGATAGTGCCTCGGTCCCCAAAATTGACCAGGCCCAACATAATAAAAAACAAATTAACCCCATAAAAGACATATATAAGAGAGCTGTCGCATAAAGTCTTCTAGTTTGCTCAGTATCATTTTTTGAAAGGTATACTGAGCAATACCTTACAACTGCAGATCTCAAGCCAAGATCTAGAAGCCCCATATATCCGATAAGGATTGCTATTAGCTCCCAAATGCCATAGTCGTGCTTCCCCAAAGAATTTAAATAAATTGGGGTCATTAGTAAGGTTATAACAACGCTCGCAATGAAATCGGCAATATTAGAAGCCGAGTTTATAAATACAGGTATTTTCATTTTACAGCCGAAGCCAGATCGAGATGTGTTTGAGTTTTAGATCACTTCTCAGCCGGACGAAAGTTTTCAGCTTGTGAGCAATGCTTAATAGACTACCAAATATTGGCACTGACACGTATTTAATTGAGCGATCTAACTGGTTAGCATCGACGTTACTAACGTTCAGTCGTCGAATAAGTCTACTCTGTAAATTACGCGAATTGTTGATACCCATTATCGTTGAATACTGGAATTGATAACCTTCTACTTTTGCAATTTCATATGATTTTGAAGAGAATTTACCCCTTGGCCAGCTTAGCTGTTTAGAGTTTATTCCCAGTCTTTTTTTCAGAGCATATTTAGAGGCTTTCAAATCTTTTTTTATAGCAGCTATATCATTTAAATTTAACCAGTTATCGCCATGCTCGTGACTATGGCTCTGGATGGAAAAGAGTGAGTTTCTGGCTAATTGCTGCACCTCGCTCCATCGCATAATCACGTTATCATATTCATTGTTTCTAATTTTCTGCATTGCCGCGTGATGCGTTAAGGAACTCAGATTAGTTATTTGTTCGAGAGTTCTTTTTTCTCCCTCCTGTGGCCATTTTGTAACCAAAAAAATGGTAGCGGGTATTTTTAATTCTTCAAGAATTGGAACAGCGTAAGCCCAGTTGTCCAGCCAACCATCGTCAAATGTTATGGCAATCGTTTTTTTATTCTTTATGCTTACGTAGCTTTCAATATGGTCTGCATTTACAAATGAGTAACCTTTAGATTTTAGAAGTATTAGTTGCTCTTTGAATTGTTTCGGCGTAACTGAATGTTCGGTCTCTGTCGGTAATACGTGATGATACATCAAAACAATCATAAGACAGGTCCGCTACTCTTTTTATTTTTTAGTCCAGACAGACCAGAAAATATCCTAGAACCATGCCAACATACTCCAGGTAGTGGGTCATTCCATTGGAATGCACAATCTTTCGGTGCGCCTGTCAGGTTTCTTAAAATGAGGCGAAATTTTTGTCTGGTGATATGTGGCTGCTTAAAAATAGCTACACTATCAGCAACAAAGTCTACCCATTCACTCTCTGTTTGTACCCAAGGGTTCAAAGCAGATTCATTACTATGTGCGACTAAAAAATAGTGCAGGGGCAAATTGACATTGGAATTTACGCCAATCGACACGAAATTATCGGCCCGCAAATTT
>ENA-OSET01003090-OSET01003090.1-sediment-metagenome-genome-assembly--contig:-NODE-3090-length-15494-cov-31.676591_pt1 | contig 15494 bp, 11 predicted proteins | sample MGYA00237882_ERZ534229 | MGnify/ENA primary metagenome ERZ534229 (study PRJEB26408, sample SAMN06266212) | sediment metagenome | isolation source: Hudson Canyon methane seep mesocosm | place... | reverse complement strand
TGTTTTGCCGTGGTCAACGTGGCCAATTGTACCAACGTTAACGTGCGGCTTATTTCGTTCAAACTTTTCTTTTGCCACGGTATTCCCCTTAGCGCTCTAAGTTATGATTTATTGATAATTACATCAGCAATGGTTGACGGGGCCTCAGCATACTTCTGAAACTCCATCGTATAGGTCGCTCGGCCTTGCGTCGCAGAACGTAAATCTGTCGCATAACCAAACATTTCAGACAAAGGCACCTCAGCATTCACTACTTTACCTGCTGGGCTTTCATCCATGCCTGCGATAAGGCCACGTCGACGGCTTAAATCGCCTACCACGTCACCCATATTCTCTTCAGGTGTTACCACCTCAACTTTCATTACCGGCTCAAGCAATACAGCACCACCCTCTTCAGAGAGTTTCCTCGTTGCCATGCCGCCCGCGATCTTAAATGCCATCTCATTCGAATCAACATCATGATAAGAACCGTCATATAATGTCGCCTTCAGGCCCAGTAACGGATAACCTGCCAAAATACCGTTCTGCATCTGCTCTTCGATACCCTTAGCTACCGCGGGAACATATTCCTTCGGAACCGCACCACCCACAATTTCGTTTACAAATTCCAAGCCTTCTTCACCGTTAGACAAGGGCTCGAATTTGAGACGAACGTGACCATATTGCCCTCGGCCGCCAGACTGCCTGACAAACTTACCTTCGATGTCGCAACGATTTCGAATTGCTTCGCGATACGCTACCTGCGGCTTACCTATATTAGCCTCGACACTAAATTCTCGCTTCATTCGATCAACAATGATATCGAGGTGTAGCTCACCCATCCCTGAAATAATCGTTTGCCCTGTCTCTTCATCGGTTTTGACGCGGAAAGAGGGGTCTTCCTGCGCAAGCTTACTTAACGCGACACCCATTTTTTCTTGATCTGCCTGCGAGCGCGGCTCAACCGCCACCGAAATTACCGGCTCCGGAAATTCCATCCGCTCCAGCGTTATTTTGCTATCTGGCGAGCAAAGCGTTTCACCAGTGGTCACATCCTTCAAGCCGATACCCGCAGCGATATCTCCTGCCAATACCTCTTTAATTTCTTCGCGATTGTTCGAATGCATCTGCACCATCCGGCCGATCCGCTCTTTCTTGCCCTTCACAGGGTTAAATACCGTATCACCCGTACGCAACGTCCCAGAATACACACGGAAAAAAGTCAACGTCCCGACAAAAGGGTCTGTCGCGATTTTAAATGCCAGCGCAGAAAACGGAGCATCATCATCCGCCTCACGATTGGCATAAGACTCATCATCTAGCTGGCCTTCAATAGCCTTCACTTCAGTCGGCGAAGGCAAATATTCAATCACGGCATCGAGCATTGCCTGAACGCCTTTATTCTTAAAGGCTGACCCACCTAAAACAGGCACGATCTCATTCGCAAGCGTCCGTTCACGGATACCTTGTATTACCTGCGCCTCTGACAGCTCACCCTCTTCCAGATAAAGCTCCATCAGCTCGTCATTTGCTTCCGCCGCCGCTTCGACTAGCTGCTCCCTTAGCGCCTCGCATTCATCAACAAGCTCGCCGGGTATAGCCTCATACTCAAATGTCATACCTTGATCGGCTTCGTTCCAAATAATGGCCTTCATCTTTATCAGATCAACAACGCCTCGAAACTCATCTTCAGCGCCAATAGTCAACTGCAACGGAACAGGGTTTGCGCCGAGCCGCTCCGCCAACTGATCAACAACCATTTGAAAATCAGCCCCGGTACGGTCCATCTTATTGACGAACACCATGCGCGGCACTTCATATTTATTAGCTTGACGCCATACAGTCTCGGTTTGCGGCTGTACACCAGACGAACCGCACAATACAACCACCGCACCGTCCAGAACACGCAATGAGCGCTCTACCTCAATCGTGAAGTCTACGTGCCCAGGTGTATCAATAATATTTATGCGATGCTGGTCAAACTGCTGCTGCATACCTGCCCAAAAGCACGTCGTTGCAGCGGAGGTAATCGTAATGCCACGCTCCTGCTCCTGCTCCATCCAGTCCATTGTTGCGGCGCCATCATGCACCTCACCAATTTTGTGTGACAAGCCAGTGTAGAACAAGACACGCTCTGTTGTGGTAGTTTTACCCGCATCAACGTGCGCGCAGATGCCTATATTACGATAACGTGCTATAGGAGTTTTACGTGCCACTCATTTACCCTCGCTAATCGAAATAAGCCTGCATATAGCAGGCTTATTAATTTCTTTAATTGATTTCTGTCATTGACAAGCAGTTTCGCGTTAGCTAACTGAGTTTTTGACCTAGAAACGGTAGTGCGAGAATGCCTTGTTCGCTTCAGCCATCCGGTGCACGTCTTCACGTTTTTTAACAGCAGCACCCTTACCTTCAGACGCATCAATAATCTCGCCAGCTAAACGCAGCGCCATTGATTTCTCGCCACGCTTACGCGAGTACTCAACCAACCAACGCATTGCCAACGCCATTTGACGAGCAGGACGCACTTCCACTGGCACTTGATACGTTGCACCACCAACACGGCGTGATTTAACTTCAACCATTGGCTGAATAGCTTCTAGCGCCTTATCGAACATCTCTAACGGCTCAGCGTTACCCTTTTGGACAACAACTTCTAGCGCATCATAGACAATTTTCTCAGCAACCGCTTTTTTTCCGTGCGTCATCACATGGTTAATAAACTTAGCGAGAAGCTGGCTTCCGAATTTAGGATCCGGAAGGATTTCGCGTTTCGCGACGACTCTTCTTCTTGGCATGATAAGCCCTCTATCTACATCAAAGGTCTTCAGGTAGTTCAGGCATATAGCCCGCCTTACTCTTATCCTTCAATCAATTAATTGAATTCGGCTCACGTGAGCCAATTTATTATCCCTTAGGACGCTTAGCACCATACTTAGAACGACCTTGGCGGCGATCTGCTACACCAGACGTATCTAAACTGCCTCGAACTGTGTGATAACGAACACCAGGCAAATCTTTAACACGACCACCTCGGATCAATACAACACTGTGTTCTTGCAAGTTGTGGCCTTCACCACCGATGTAGGATGTTACCTCGTAACCGTTCGTCAACCGAACACGACATACTTTACGCAAAGCCGAATTAGGCTTTTTAGGCGTAGTCGTATAGACGCGCGTGCATACACCACGGCGTTGCGGACAAGCCTGCAACGCAGGTACATCACTTTTCGCGATGACACGTTTTCGAGGCTTACGCACCAACTGATTAATCGTTGCCATGTAAGCAAACTCCAAATTTATCTAAAAAAATCACACCTATTACAGGTGCACAAAAGTCGAGGAGCGCAAGTCTAATGACGCCCCTCATGCCTGTCAAGAAATTTGGTGCAATTTTGCACACCTGTTTCATTCCAGACCAAAGCCAGCCCAATACCACTAAGTTATAGCGAACCAGACCCTTTGTTCAGTTCGGCACTCAATGCTTGAACTACGTCTTCAGCACTTACACCCAAACCTTCCTGAGGTAATACATCCTTTTGACGTTTACGCTCACGATGGTAGGACAAACCTGTTCCCGCTGGGATTAATCGACCTACCACTACATTCTCTTTTAATCCACGCAAGTAATCGCGCTTACCGGTCACCGCACCCTCGGTAAGAACCCGAGTCGTTTCTTGGAACGATGCAGCAGAGATGAATGACTCTGTCGCTAACGATGCTTTCGTAATGCCAAGAAGCTGTCGATCACATCGCGCTGGCATCTTATCTGAAGCCTCAGCTTTCTCATTCGCTTCTAAGAATTTGACGTATTCAACTTGATCACCTTTGATCAAATCGGTGTCGCCGGACGACGCAATTTCAACTTTTCGCAGCATCTGGCGAACAATTACTTCAATATGCTTATCGTTGATTACTACGCCCTGAAGGCGATAAACGTCTTGCACTTCATTGGTGATATATCTAGACAGCTCGACAACACCGAGCAATCTCAGGATATCATGCGGGTTAGATGGGCCATCAGAGATTACCTCACCTTTTTCGACGCTCTCACCTTCGAAGACATTCATTTGACGGTGCTTCGGAATTAGCGCTTCGTATGTATCACTTCCATCTTTTGGTGTGATAACCAAACGCTTCTTACCTTTGGTTTCCTTACCAAAACTAACGACGCCGCTTATTTCAGCAAGAATCGAAGACTCTTTCGGCTTCCGCGCCTCGAACAAGTCGGCTACCCGTGGCAGACCACCGGTAATATCTCTTGTTTTGGATGACGCTTGTGGAATACGTGCAATTACATCACCAATCTCTGCGTCGTCACCATCGCGCAACGTTAATAAGGAATTCGCGGGCAAAAACACCTGGAACGGCGTGTCAGTACCATCAATGCATACTGGATTACCTTTGGCATCTAAAAGCTGCACCATCGGACGAACATCCTTACCCGATGAAGGGCGATCTTTTGGATCGATAATCTCCGTATTTGATAGGCCCGTCAACTCATCAGTCTGAGTTGTAACGGTGATACCCTCTTCCATTCCTACGAACTGTGCCTTACCACCCTGCTCAGTGATAATAGGATGCGTATGCGGATCCCATTTTGCAACAATCGACCCCGCGTCTACGCTCACTCCGTCCTTTACACTCAAAACAGCGCCATAAGGCAATTTGTACCACTCACGCTCGCGACCATGCTCATCGGCAATCGCTAGCGCAGAAGAACGCGATGTCACCACCAAGTTTCCGTCTTTGCGCTCAATAGATTTCATGTTGTGCAGACGAACTGTACCACCATGCTTAACTTGAATGTTGTCAACAGCAGACGACCGCGATGCCGCCCCACCAATGTGGAACGTACGCATCGTTAACTGCGTTCCCGGCTCACCAATTGATTGAGCCGCAATAACACCCACTGCCTCACCTTTGTTGACTACATGGCCTCGCGCTAGATCACGACCATAGCACATCGAACAAACACCATGACGCGTGTCACAGGTAATTGCAGAACGCACCCACACCTCATCCACACCCGCTGACTCAAGCTGCTCAACCCGCGCTTCGTCTAAAAATGTACCTACGGGCAAGACTGCATTTTCGGTATCGCCAGGCGCAAATACGTCCTTAGCCGCAATACGACCCAATACACGATCTCGCAGGGCAACAACGACATCGCCACCCTCAATCATGGGCGTCATCAATAGTCCTTCTTCAGTGCCGCAATCGTCTTCAGTGACAACAAGATCTTGCGCAACATCTACCAAACGACGAGTTAGGTAGCCCGAGTTTGCCGTTTTGAGCGCTGTATCTGCCAGACCCTTACGTGCACCGTGCGTCGAGATAAAATACTGAAGTACATTTAGCCCTTCTCGGAAATTTGCCGTAATGGGCGTTTCGATGATCGAGCCATCTGGCTTGGCCATCAACCCACGCATACCAGCGAGCTGACGAATCTGTGCCGCCGAACCTCGTGCGCCCGAGTCAGCCATCATAAATACCGAGTTATAAGAGTCTTGCTGAACGGTGTTACCCTCTGCATCAACAACGTCTTCTTTACCCAAGGTGTCCATCATCGCTTTCGCTACTTTATCGTTAGCGCGCGACCAAATATCGATAACCTTGTTGTATTTCTCACCATGCGTCAGAAGACCCGAAGCAAACTGACTTTCAATTTCTTTAACTTCAGTCGTCGCTGCATCGATGATGCCCTCTTTCTCATCTGGGATAACAAAGTCGTTAACACCAATAGAGGATCCTGAAAGCGTCGCTTGCGAGAAACCAAGATACATGAGCTGATCTGCAAAAATAACAGAATCTTTCAAACCACAGGTACGATATGCAGAGTTAATTAGACGAGAAATCGCCTTTTTAACCATTGGCTTGTTAACCAACGAGAACGGTAAGCCTTTTGGCAGAATATCAAACAGCATCGCACGACCAACCGTCGTTTCTTCAATACTCGACTTAGGCGTATAACTGCTATCATCCTCGATAGTGTACTCAGTAATCCGAACTTTTATTTTTGCCTGTAGGTGAACTTGACGAGCCCCATATGCGCGCTGCACTTCTTTAATGTCAGCGAACACCATACCCTCACCGTTAACATTGATACGCTCTCGAGTCATATAATACAGACCCAAAACAACATCTTGCGAAGGTACAATAATCGGCTCACCATTTGCGGGCGATAGGATATTATTCGTAGACATCATCAATGCGCGGGCTTCGAGCTGCGCTTCCAGAGTCAATGGCACATGCACGGCCATTTGGTCGCCATCAAAGTCGGCGTTATATGCTGCACACACTAACGGATGCAACTGAATTGCTTTACCTTCGATCAAAACCGGCTCAAATGCTTGTATACCCAAACGGTGAAGAGTGGGCGCGCGGTTAAGCATTACTGGATGCTCTCGAATCACCTCTGCAAGTATATCCCACACTTCGGCCGTTTCACGCTCAACCATTTTCTTAGCGGCCTTTATCGTAGTCGCGAGACCGCGCAGCTCTAACTTAGAAAAAATGAAGGGCTTAAACAACTCCAAGGCCATTTTCTTCGGCAAACCACATTGGTGGAGGCGCAAACTTGGACCCACAACAATTACCGAGCGCCCTGAATAATCAACACGCTTTCCGAGAAGGTTTTGACGGAACCGACCCTGCTTACCCTTAATCATATCGGCAAGCGACTTTAATGGTCGCTTGTTTGAACCGGTAATTGCGCGGCCACGACGACCGTTATCTAAGAGGGCGTCGACAGATTCCTGAAGCATGCGCTTCTCATTACGCACAATAATATCCGGCGCACTTAGCTCAAGTAGCCGCTTAAGACGATTGTTACGGTTAATCACTCGGCGGTATAAATCATTCAAGTCCGACGTAGCAAATCGACCGCCGTCTAACGGCACAAGTGGACGCAAATCGGGCGGAAGTACCGGTAAAACATTCATTACCATCCACTCGGGCTTGTTACCTGAGCCGTGGAATGACTCCAATAATTTAAGACGCTTCGACAATTTCTTAATTTTGGTTTCTGAATTTGTGGCCGGAATCTCTTCGCGTAAACGCTCAATCTCACCTTCGAGGCTTATATCCTTTAACAAAGACTGAATCGCTTCCGCGCCCATCTTCGCATCAAACTCATCGCCGAATTCTTCTAGCGCTTCGTAATACTGTTCATCGTTTAGTAGTTGACCACGCTCTAAGGTACTCATACCCGGATCGATAACAATAAACGACTCAAAATAGAGTACACGCTCAATGTCACGTAACGTCATATCCAGCAACATACCGATGCGTGACGGAAGTGATTTCAAGAACCAAATGTGAGCGACAGGGCTAGCGAGCTCTATATGGCCCATGCGGTCGCGACGAACATTCGCAAGCGCCACTTCAACTCCGCACTTCTCGCAAATCACACCGCGATGTTTCAAACGCTTATATTTCCCACAAAGACACTCATAGTCTTTAATCGGACCAAAAATTTTAGCGCAAAATAGGCCATCACGCTCCGGCTTGAAAGTACGGTAGTTGATCGTCTCAGGCTTTTTAACTTCACCGTAAGACCATGAACGGATCATCTCAGGCGAGGACAAACCAATCCGAATAGAATCAAACTCTTGTGTTTGATTCTGATTTTTCAACAAGTTTAATAAATCTTTCATCGATTCCAGCTCCAGTAGGAGTTATCTATTTGCGGGCCCGCTGCGGTGTTATTGCAGCTACTGCGGCCCGCTGCCGCTTTAATTACTCGGGTAATACCGTCTGACTAATCAGATTCTAATTCGATATCGATCCCCAAGGAGCGAATTTCTTTCACCAAAACATTAAACGACTCTGGCATACCAGGCTCCATACGATGATCACCATCAACGATGTTTTTATACATCTTCGTACGTCCGTTCACGTCATCAGACTTAACGGTTAGCATTTCTTGTAGCGTATACGCCGCTCCATATGCTTCCAGAGCCCAAACTTCCATCTCCCCAAAGCGCTGACCACCAAATTGCGCCTTACCACCTAACGGCTGCTGCGTCACTAGGCTGTAAGACCCGGTTGAACGCGCGTGCATCTTATCGTCAATCAAGTGATTCAACTTGAGCACATACATATAACCGACAGTTACTTGACGATCAAATGCTTCACCCGATCGACCATCATACAAGGTCACTTGTCCACTATCATCTAGATCAGCCAAGCGGAGCAATTCTTTGATTTCAGACTCTTTAGCGCCATCAAATGCTGGCGTCGCCATTGGCACACCACTGCGTAGGTTATGAGCAAGCTCTACTATTTCTTTATCCGTAAAGAGATCAAGCGATTCTTTCTTACTTGCGACACCATTATAAATATCACCGAGCAGTCCGCGTAATTCGGCAACTTCTTTCTGCTGCTTTATCATCGTGTCAATCTTGTGACCCAACCCTTTAGCGGCAGCGCCTAAATGCGTCTCGAGCACCTGACCAACATTCATCCGTGAAGGAACACCTAGCGGATTGAGAACGATATCAACGGGATTACCGTGCTCATCGTACGGCATATCCTCTACCGGCATGATGACTGAAATCACCCCTTTGTTACCATGACGGCCAGCCATTTTATCACCTGGCTGAATACGACGTTTGATAGCAACATAGACCTTAACAATTTTCAGTACACCCGGCGCTAAATCGTCACCCGTTTGTAGCTTACGCTTCTTAACCTCAAAGCGCTCTTCATGCTCTGACTTACGCTCATCAAGCTGTGCTTCTGCTTTTTCAAGCATGTCGTTCAAGGCATCATCTTTCATCCGAATCTTGAACCAGTCAGCTGCTTCAACCGCCTGCAAATAATCGACTGAAATAACATCGCCTTTGCTTAAGCCCGGGGCAGTCACAATCTCTTGTCCATCAAGCGCCGCACTTAAACGCTCGTAAGTTGCTCCTTGAACAATGCGATACTCATCTTTCAAATCTTTGCGGAACGTATCTAACTGTACGTTTTCAATATCAAGTGATCGCTGATCCTTCTCGACACCGTCTCGGGTAAACACTTGAACATCGATAACGGTGCCACGAGTCCCCGTTGATACACGCAATGATGTGTCTTTAACATCTGATGCCTTCTCTCCGAATATCGCACGTAGCAATTTCTCTTCTGGTGTAAGCTGCGTTTCACCTTTTGGCGTTACTTTACCCACCAGAATATCGCCCGCGCCGACTTCTGCGCCAATATAGACGACGCCCGACTCATCGAGTTTAGAGAGTGCGCTTTCACCAACATTTGGTATATCTGCGGTAATTTCTTCACTACCCAGCTTAGTATCTCGCGCAACACACGTTAGCTCTTGGATGTGAATAGTCGTAAATCGATCTTCCTGGACAACCCGCTCTGAAACCAGAATTGAATCCTCAAAGTTATAACCATTCCAAGGCATAAACGCGATTCGCATATTTTGGCCAAGGGCCAGCTCACCCATGTCAACAGATGGTCCATCCGCTAACACATCACCGCGCGCAATTTTCTCACCCTGCCTGACTAGAGGCCGCTGATTAATACACGTGTTTTGGTTGGAGCGAACATACTTAGTCAGGTTATAGATATCTACACCCGCATCACCTTTCGCCACCTCATCATCATTTGCACGCACAACGATACGTCCAGCATCCACTGTCTCAATGACACCTCCACGCTCCGCAACCACACATACACCTGAGTCTTGTGCGACGATACGCTCAATACCCGTGCCCACAAGTGGTTTCTCAGAACGCAAAGTCGGCACCGCTTGACGCTGCATGTTTGATCCCATCAATGCTCGGTTCGCATCATCATGCTCTAGAAATGGAATTAACGAAGCGGCCACTGACACAACCTGGCGTGGCGACACGTCCATATAGTTTACTTTTTCGGGCGGCATCACAGTAAACTCGTTTTTGTGCCGCACGGTCACTAACTCTTCAGTAAGCTTTCCTTGACCGTCAAGCACCGCACTCGCTTGAGCAATCACATAACCGCTCTCTTCAATCGCAGAGAGGTAGGCAATTTGATCGGTTACAAGCCCATCCTCAACCTTGCGATATGGGCTTTCTAAGAACCCATATGAATTCGTACGCGCGTAGGTGGCCAGCGAGTTGATCAATCCAATGTTCGGCCCCTCTGGCGTCTCGATCGGACAAACTCGCCCGTAATGAGTAGGATGCACGTCGCGCACTTCAAAACCTGCTCGCTCTCGCGTCAAACCACCCGGCCCTAGAGCCGATACCCGACGTTTATGCGTCACTTCTGAAAGTGGATTATTCTGATCCATAAACTGAGACAGCTGACTTGATCCAAAGAATTCTTTTACTGCCGCCGCAACAGGCTTAGCATTAATCAAATCTTGAGGCATTAAACCATCCGATTCCGCCATACTTAGACGCTCTCGCACGGCACGCTCTACGCGCACCAAACCGACACGGAATTGGTTTTCTGCCATTTCACCCACCGAGCGAATACGGCGATTACCCAAATGATCGATATCGTCCACTTCACCTTTGCCGTTTCGGATATCGATCAAGGTTTTTAATACGTCTACAATATCTTGGTTGTCTAAAACGCCCTGGCCCGTTTCTTCTTTACGACCCAAGCGACGGTTAAACTTCATTCGGCCAACGCCTGAAAGGTCATAACGCTCGGTGGTAAAAAATAAATTCTTAAATAAATTTTCAGCCGAATCTTTTGTCGGCGGCTCTCCCGGACGCATCATGCGGTAGATTTCTACCAAGGCTTCCAACTGGTTGCTGGTTGGATCAACACGCAATGTATCTGAAATAAAGGAACCATTGTCGAGCTCATTTGTATAAATCGTTTCAATTTGCTCTACACCGGCCGCTACCAATGTATCTAAAACCTCTTCCGTGATTTCCGTATTACACTCGACTAGGAACTCACCCGTATCTTTGTTAACGATATCTTTCGCCGTTACTTTGCCGTAGAGGTACTCTTTCGGGACATCCAAATCTGACCCTAACTTCTCTAGTTTACGAATGTGACGCGCAGTAATACGACGCCCATCCTCGACAATGACCTCGCCTTTGTCGTCCTTGATATCGAAGCTTGCTAAATCGCCACGCAGGCGCGATGCAACCAGTTCGAGCTTGTACGCATCCTCAGAAATCTTAAAGGTAGTATTCTCAAAGAACATACCCAAAATTTCTTCACCACTGAAACCCAATGCACGCAACAGGATGGTCGCCGCCAGCTTACGGCGGCGGTCGATCCGGACAAATACGTTATCTTTTGGATCGAACTCAAAGTCCAACCAAGAACCACGATAAGGAATGACGCGCGCGCTGTGCAATAACTTACCTGACGAGTGAGTCTTACCTTTATCATGATCAAAAAATACACCAGGCGAACGATGTAGCTGAGAAACGATTACACGCTCTGTACCATTAACAACAAAGGTACCGTTCTCAGTCATTAACGGCATTTCGCCCATATAAACTTCTTGCTCTTTAATATCTTTTATCGCGCGATTTGAAGACTCCTTGTCATAAATGATCAAACGGACCTTCACACGCAGAGGTGCAGCATAAGTGACACCCCGCAAAATACATTCTTTAACATCAAAGGCTGGCTCGCCGAGACGATAGCTCACATATTCAAGCGCAGCGTTGCCAGAAAAACTAACAATAGGAAAAACAGATTTAAACGCTGCATGCAGGCCCAAGTCTTGACGCTCTGCGGCGTTCGTGCCTTCTTGCAAAAAACTTTTGTATGAGTCTATTTGAATAGACAGAAGATATGGCACATCCATGACGGTCGGCAAGGTGCCGAATTCTTTACGAATACGCTTTTTCTCTGTATACGAGTAGGTCATCTGTATTCCCCAGTTATGACTTAACGGTCTAAATTCTATTCGGTCGCGCCTGCTATAAAGTAGGTCACCGATATAGGGTTGAGCCCTATAATGTTCTGCTTAATGAAGCAAAATAAGTACTATCTGTAACAACGGAAAAAGGCCGGCAGCGAAAGCTACCAGCCAATTCCACTGTAAGGAGTTGCGTACACTGTTGTAGCAAATCACTATTCCATGAATTAATCAAAGAAGAGTTATTTAACTTCAACAGAAGCGCCAGCTTCCTCAAGCTCTTTTTTCGCAGCTTCAGCATCGTCTTTGCTAACGCCTTCTTTAACAGTTGAGGGCGCACCATCAACCATTGCTTTCGCTTCTTTAAGGCCAAGACCTGTAAGAGAGCGAACCGCTTTGATAACGTTAACTTTCTTGTCGCCTACGGCAGCAAGTACAACGTCAAACTCGGTTTGCTCCGCGGCAGCCGCGCCAGCATCACCCGCTGCAGCTGCAGGTGCAGCCGCTACAGCGGCCGCTGCAGATACACCGAATTTCTCTTCCATCGCTTCAACAAGCTCAACAACGTCCATTACGCTCATTTCTGCGATTGCATTTAAAATATCGTCTTTAGATAGAGCCATGACTCTCATCTCCTAAAATAAATAATTAACCAAAAATATATTAAGCTGCTTCTTTCTTCTGATCGCGAACTGCGGCAACTGCGCGCGTAACCTTCGACGGAACTTCGTTGAAAGTACGAGCGAGCTTCGTAATAGGCGCCTGAATCACACCGGCCAACATAGCCAATGCTTGATCGCGCGTCGGCAACTTAGCCAAACGATCGATCTGATCTGCACCTAACAATTCACCACCAACAGCTAGTGCTTTAATCTCAAATGCGTCATTGTCCTTTGCAAAATCCTTTAACAAGCGCGCTGCGGCACCCGGATCTTCCAAAGAAAAGGCAAGAATTGTTGGCCCAACCAACGCTTCTTTAACACAGTCAAATTCAGTACCCTCAACAGCACGTCTAGCCAAAGTGTTGCGAACAACTCTTAGGTAAACGCCCTCTGCTCGTGCTTTCGCACGGAGACCAGTCATGTCATTCGAATCAACGCCATGATAGTCTGCAAGCACTGCGGACAAAGCACCGCCAGCAACCTCGTTGACTTCAGCAACAATCGCTTTTTTGTCTTCGAGTCCAATTGCCATTGGTATTCTCCTCAAGAACGGCCAACTTACGTTGGCCAGCCATTTACACCTATTTCTAGGCGACCTCTACGGCGGGAGGGCTACTCATTTAAGAGAGTCTACACACCGTCTGCGCAGGCAATTAAGCTTTTGGCATTACCAAAAAGCACCTGCGGTCTTTGACCGTCTGGGGCTCACGCCCCGACTCCAAAGTTCTATTCGCGCCCAAAAGCGCTAGTACAATTAAATTGCAATTGTACCTTGATCAACCAATAGACCAGGGCCCATTGTTGAAGAAAGCGTTACTTTCTTCAGATATATACCTTTTGCGGCGGCCGGCTTTGCTTTTTTAAGGTCAACGAGCAACGCTTCAAGGTTTTGTTTGATTGCATCTGCTGAAAACTCGACGTTGCCAACAATTGCATGAATGATACCGTTCTTATCTGTTCGGTAACGAACCTGGCCAGCTTTCGCATTATTCACGGCAGTTTCAACGTCAGGCGTTACGGTCCCCACTTTGGGATTAGGCATTAGGCCGCGAGGTCCAAGCACCTGACCTAACTGACCTACCACACGCATAGCATCGGGTGTCGCAATGACCACATCAAAATCCATGTTGCCTTTTTTAACTTCTGCCGCAAGATCGTCCATACCTACGAGATCTGCACCAGCTGCTTTCGCTTTCTCTGCATTTTCGCCTTGCGTAAATACTGCAACGCGCACTGTTTTACCGGTACCATTTGGCAACACGGTAGACCCACGAACCGCTTGATCAGATTTACGCGCATCAACACCCAAATTGACCGCAACATCGATCGCTTCTTTGAACTTAACTTGTGAAGATAGTTCAGACAATATCGCAACAGCGTCTTCTACGCTGTAGGCCTTACCTGCTTCCACTTTTTCAGCAATTAACTTTTGACGCTTGGTTAAGGTAGCCATTAGTTAACACCCTCCGTATTCAATCCCATACTGCGAGCAGTACCCGCAATGATACGTACTGCCGCATCCATATCTGCTGCGTTTAAGTCGGGATCTTTTGTTTTCGCAATTTCTTCTAGTTGAGCGCGCGTCACCGTACCTACTTTCTCAGTATTTGGACGACCCGAACCACTCTTAATACCCGCCGCTTTCTTCAACAAGATTGCCGCAGGTGGCGTTTTCATGATGAACGTAAAACTTTTATCGCTGTACACAGAGATAACAACAGGAACAGGCAAGCCTTGCTCGACCCCTTGCGTTTGCGCATTAAACGCCTTACAAAACTCCATAATATTCACGCCATGCTGACCTAATGCAGGACCAACAGGTGGACTTGGATTTGCTTTGCCAGCAGGTACTTGAAGCTTAATATAAGCATCAATTTTCTTCGCCATAACTATCTCCTATGGGTGCAAGCGCTTTTTCAAGCTCCCCTTTTCAGACACAAAAAGCCCACCTCGCATTAAGCAAGATGAGCACAATAAAACTTTAAGTTAGTTTAGTCTTTTTCGACCTGACTAAACTCTAAATCAACCGGCGTAGAGCGACCAAATATCAAGACCGCAACCTTGACACGGTTCTTCTCATAATCTACTTCCTCGACCACACCATTAAAATCTGCAAATGGACCATCAACGACGCGAACCACTTCACCTGCCTCAAATAACGTTTTCGGTCGAGGCGCCTCAGCACCTGTCTCAATTTTCTGTAGAATAGATTCCGCTTCTCGATCACTGATCGGAACCGGACGTTCAGCTGTGCCGCCGATAAAACCCATCACCCGAGGCGTCGACTTAACAAGATGCCAAGACTCGTCATCCATATCCATCTGAACCAATACGTAACCGGGGTAAAACTTGCGCTCACTTCGACGCTTTTTACCATCACGCATTTCAACAACTTCTTCCGTTGGCACAAGAATCTCGCCAAACTTATCTTCCAAGCCCTTGAGCGCAATCTGCTCATGAAGAGAGCGCATCACATACTTTTCGTAGCCCGAATAAGCATGTACCACATACCAAGCCTTAGACATTCAATTCTCTCCCTACTATCCGATAGCCAACGAAATAACCCAACCGACAAGGGAATCAACACCCCACAAGATTAAAGCCACCACCAAGACAAACACGACCACCATGAAGGTTGTCTGTATAAGCTCTTGACGGGTCGGCCAAACCACCTTGCGCATTTCGGTTTTTGCTTCGGACACTAGCGTAGAAAACTGCTTTCCTTTCGTGGTCTGCAGTGCCACCCAGCCAGCAACACCGGCGAGCACCAACAAAGCCAATACGCGATATAGCAATGACTCTGCCGAGTAGTAATAGTTCCCTACCACCCCTACGGCAACCAATGCGAACACAAGAACCCACTTCACTGAGTCTAAAGCACTGCTCTGTTTTTCAACTTTTGCATTCATATTCTGTCACTTACCATTTAAAACTTATTCCGCCACTAGTTAAAGTGGCAGGCCAGGAGGGAATCGAACCCCCAACCTGCGGTTTTGGAGACCGCTGCTCTGCCAATTGAGCTACTGGCC
>ENA-OSET01003089-OSET01003089.1-sediment-metagenome-genome-assembly--contig:-NODE-3089-length-15500-cov-27.493030_pt1 | contig 15500 bp, 17 predicted proteins | sample MGYA00237882_ERZ534229 | MGnify/ENA primary metagenome ERZ534229 (study PRJEB26408, sample SAMN06266212) | sediment metagenome | isolation source: Hudson Canyon methane seep mesocosm | place... | reverse complement strand
CAATGGTCGCGCACCCACGTGACCTCAACCTTATTTTTATGCTGGGCCGCACAAGCTGGGCTCAAGTCTTTATATGGTTTACCCAAACAAACCCGTTCACAAAAACTATCTGGCATCTATCGCCAAAACGTTAACCCGGGGCATGACACCCTCACCCGTGGATTTGACGACCACTTTCTAGCCCCGCAGTCACGTACCGCAGACTTTCCCGTAGACTATATTCAAGCCAATACCGATCTCATCGTATTAGCCCAATCTGACGCCACGGGAGCTTACCTAATGACCAGTGAAGACCGCCGGCAGGTGTATGTTACCGGTCACCCCGAATACAGCGCCCACACCTTGGCCAACGAGTACCATCGCGACCAAGCCGCTGGTTTGAACCCCATGTTACCGATTAACTATTTTCCCAATGACGACGTCACTGCTACACCAAGAGCCACATGGCGCAGTCATGGTCATTTGTTTTTTAGCAACTGGCTCAATTACTGTGTTTATCAAGCCACGCCTTTTGATTTAAAAGACATACTGCCCTCGCAAGATTAATGTGGGTCGTCCTGACCCAGGTCAGGATCTCATCAACGCGGCTATTTCTTTTTGATACACGTCCGTATCACCCAGCGTTTGGGCCACCCATTGCGGGTCATGATAAGTCTGTAAATAACGATCACCAGCATCACACAATAAGGTCACAATAGACCCCGTTAAGGCCTGCTCTCGCATTTGTTGGGCCACTTGCATCGCCCCCCAAAGATTAGTGCCAGTAGAGGGCCCAGCCTTACGCCCCGTCGCCTGCTCCAACCATACCATGGCAGCAACACTGGCTAAATCTGGCACCTGCATCATCTCGTCAATCACACCCGGCATAAACGAAGCTTCAACTTGCGGCCGCCCGATGCCCTCTATACGGCTGCTAATGCCTGTTACCAGCGTAGGGTCTTCAGTCATATAGCTGGGATAGAAAGCCGAATTTTCCGGATCAACCACCACCAACTTAGTGTCGTAACCCATATATCGGACATATCGGCCAAGGGTTGCCGAGGTACCGCCGGTACCTGCACTCATTACAATAGCATAGGGAACAGAGTTAACTTCGCTAGCCATTTGATTAAAAATACTTTCTGCAATGTTGTTATTGCCGCGCCAGTCCGTCGCACGTTCGGCATACATAAACTGATCCATAAAATAGCCGTTATGCTCGACCGCCAGAGCCACCGCTGCATCATGCATTTGAGTGGCACTGTCCACGTAATGACAACGGCCACCAAAACGTTCGATTTGAGCGATTTTTTGCGCTGACGTAGAACGCGGCATTACCGCCACAAAAGGCAAGCCCACTAAGCGCGCAAAATAAGCCTCAGATACGGCGGTACTGCCCGAAGAGGCCTCTACTACCATGGTGGTTGAGGTTATTTTGCCGTTACATAGCGCGTACAAAAACAATGAGCGCGCTAATCGATGTTTTAAACTACCCGTTGGGTGAGTGCTTTCGTCCTTTAAATACAGATCAATTTGATCAAATCCAGGCAAGTCTAACTTTATCAAATGGGTATCAGCCGAGCGCTGATAATCGGCGTTAATGGCGGCAATGGCCTGAGTGGTCCACGATCTCACAGATACTCCACTAAATAGTATTAAATAACGTCAATGCGGCCATCATGGGCGGCTCTGACTTTGCGACTCAGCTTAAGTTCGCGCCAAGAAACATAAGCCCCACTTAAACAAATAATAGCAATACCTAACCACACGTAAGCATCAGGAAAAAAACCAAATACCAGATAACTAATTGCGGTGGCTGCTACAATTTCAAAATAGTTAAATGGGCTCAATTGAGACGCCGTTGCGTACTCACAAGCCATGATAATTAAGTAATGCCCGATAGCTGCAAACAACCCCATACTTGCCATCATCACCAAGGCCTTTAGGTCAGGTGTTTGCCATACACTCGCTACTAACGGTGTCAGTACCAGTATGCCACCTACGGCAGTGTAGAACAACGTTAGCAGGGGTTCGCCCGTGGCACGCAAGCGACGCGTGAACATAATGTAAAAGGCGTAACCCACACCTGCCACTAGGGCCCACAATACACTGGGGTTAAAGGCGTCTGAACTCGGCCTAAGCACCACCACAACGCCTACAAACCCACAAACAACAGCAACACCTCTAGGCCAGTCAAATGATTCACCTAACCAAAAGGGTGCAATCACAGCCACTATGAGAGGCGACACAAACAATAGAGTTAATGAGGTCGGAATGGGGTTGTCTCTAATGGCCAAAAAGAACGCCAAGGTGGTAACAGTTAGCATTAGGCTACGTAAAAACTGATACCCCGGTTGCTGCGGCAAACGCCACCACACAGTGCCTTTCCACATCAGTATAGGTAACAACCATAAACCATGAAAAACAAACCTCGCCCAGGTGACTTGCAAGACCGGATAATCGGTAGACAATAGCTTGGCAAACAAGTCCAGCACCGGCACCATCAACATGGCAATAATCATGAGTACAATGCCCACTAGTGGACGGTTAGAGGTCGATGGCATAGTGACAAATCCATAGTTAAACAGCCATGAAAGGGGCATCACTTTAGCCCAATTAAAACTGCTTGCCTAGCACTTTAGTCTAGCACTAGAATGGGCCACCAAAACCTCTAACTACGCATGTCATGGAATTCAACCACTTTTTATCCAGTTATATGCCAGACCCCAGCATTGGTGGCCAGCAATTATTTAAAGACAAGCAAGACGCACGTCAAACTTTAGCTTTGGCCTATGAATACTTTAAACGTTTTGATAATGTTTATGGTGGCCTAGGCATTGTGCATAATGGCTGCATTGAAGCTTTGCGTAGGCCACAAACGATGGAAAACTAGCTGTGTACGCCGACCTTGGTATCGACGAGGTCATTTGTAACCTCAACGTAGGTCGCAGCCAAAGTGATGCCCTAGCTGCCATGGAGTATATGGCAAAACAGGTCATACCTAATTTTTCACAACTCAATATAGCTTAAGGAAATTTTATGCCTCTAATTACCGTAGAAATGTTTGAAGGCCGCACTGTCGACCAAAAACGAGAGCTGGTCCGCGCCCTAACCGACACCTTCTGCGAGGTGGCCGGTGGCAGCCCTGCGGCTGTGCAAATCATGATTCGAGACGTTGCCAAATCAAACTGGGGCGCTGGTGGGGAATTATGCAGCGACAAGTTCCCCGACAAGCCGAACACCAATGACACAAAATAAATGCACGCCTTATGTGATTACCGAATTAGTAGCTTAGCATTACGGCAACACCTGCAAGTGTCTCTGCAAGACGCCGAACCCTTACTTGATGCTTTGGTGGGGCGCTGGTTTACCACAAGTTTCGCGGCCACCAACGCCGACGTCATTGAGCGTCGAAAACAAGTCGCAATGCCTTTGTTGGCATTTTTTCAATCTTATGCTTGCCTAAGCAAAGGAGTCTAATGACTTTATTACGCCTATTATTAGCCACCACATTGGTCACCAACTTGGGTCTGAGTACCATAAGCCATAGTGCCGATAGCTTTAACATTCTGCTGTATCATCACATTAGCAGCACAGCGCCGCGCTCCACATCATTGTCGGCAGAAGAATTTGAGGGACATTTGCAGTACCTTAAAGACAACGAATATCATGTTGTCGCCTTGGGTGACGCGCTGAAAGCTGTACAAACGGCCCAGCCCTTGCCCAGTAAGTCTGTGGTTATTACCTTTGATGACGCCTGGCGAGACATCTATGAGCAAGGTTTACCGTTACTCAAAAAGTACGATTATCCCTTTACCGTGTTCGTAAATACGGATCCTGTAGACCAGAATAACCGCCACGCAATGACATGGGACATGCTGCGGGATTTAAAGCACCATAAAGGCAGCCTTGCTAACCACACCCGCGACCACGCCTACCTAGTACGCAAGCCAGAGTATGATGACGTTTGGCTCAGTGCGACTTTAGCTAACATTGAACATGCACAACAGCGTTTGGAGCAAGAATTAGGGCATACTCCCAAATGGCTGGCCTACCCATTTGGCGAATACAACAATGTCCTTAAGCAGGCCCTTAAAGAGCGCGGATATACAGCCTTCGGCCAGCAGTCTGGTGGCGTGGCCGCCTTTTCCGATTGGCAAGCCCTACCCCGTTTTCCAGCGGCGGGCCGATATAGCAGCTTAAAGACCCTTAAAACCAAACTCGCTTCACAGCCGTTTCCGGCCAATTATGCCGCCTTTGCAGAACCGGTAATACGTACGGATCACGGTCAAAACCAACAACCATTACTCACCGTCAATTTGACACAGGCACAACGACTGGGGGTGCGCCAACAGCTATCTTGCTTCATTGCTGGCAGTGCCAAAAAACCAATATGGTCAGACAAACTCAATTTTAATATTGCAGCCGACAATCCCATGGGCAAAGGTCGCAATCGTTACAATTGCACCGCGCCTATTTGGGGTCAAAAAAATTACTATTGGCTATCCCACCAGTGGCTGGTGTACGGTGGCGAAGCGCCCCCTAAGGAGTAATGTGTAGGCGCGGCCGCTGACTAATGTCGTACCCCGCAGCAAGGGTTTGCTTCTGCATCAAGGCGGTGGCTTCCAGAGCCGATTCTGGTAACACTTGCATACCGGTTAAGCCCAGCTCAGATTGCAAGCCCGCTAGTTCTGGCGCCTGCATGGCTCTGGATAGGCCGGTACGTAACTGGGCAATGGTTGCAGTGTCGGTTTGCATGCCGGTCACCCATGCATGGCCAAGGGTGGATTGTGTGGTACCAATACTGCGTAATCCGGCCACCAACTGAGGTTGGTGCTGACAGACAAAATGATAGGTAATGCAGTCGATGGCCACCAAATCAACTTTGCCTTGCTGCAACCAGCGTATGCTTTGCAAATGTGAACCCGAAATCGCACAACTCGCCACCAACTGGTCTATCGCAACGCCGGTTTGCATCAAACTATGGTTTACAATGCCATAGCCTGATTGCGAGTTGGTGTCGTTGATGGCGACTCTAGCTTGGCGCAAGTCACTTAATTGCTCAAGCCTTGATCCGTCGGCCACTAACAACAGGCTACAATAGTCACTCCCGCGCTGTAAGGGGGTAGAAAATATTGGGCTAGCCACATATTGAAGCTGGCCTTTAAGTTGGCCCACCAGAGGCAAGGCACAGACCTGGCTCAACAATAGCTCTGGATGCCGCCAATGGGCCATATAATCTTCTGGCCAGCTGAGTTGGTCGGGCAACTTCGATACCCCAGCTGCATGCATATAGGACATCACAGCTTGCCACCACGCCTGCCAAAGTGGCAACAGCGGGGCTTGATTGTACATAGCAAATGAAACTGGCATGGTGGCGCTCAAAAGCCGCCCACTCTACCTGAAGCTAAGCCCAGAGTCACTGTTACACACTGAATATTGGCAATTGTATACTAGCCTTGCAATACTTGATAATCATGATGGGCGTGATGCTGCACCCTAGGCGGCGCGGCCATGTTACCCACGGTCACCAACTTAACAGACTGAATACTGCCATGGTAACTCAACCACACATGGGTGGGTAACCATGCATTGCCTTCCTCAGCACGCATGGCAAGGGGCAGTAGTTCATCAAGCTCTTCAACTGACATAAGTGGGCCTTGGTAACAACTCTTGTACCATAACCTATCGACCCATTTTGGCTAAATATTAGCCTTTCACTCGCGCTTTACTTCTCCTTCAAGGTTTTCCTGCGCCGCCAAATAGAGTTCTTTTGAGCCATATTGGGTTGATGGCAACACTAATGCGTAAACAGGGGCAAACGCATGCACGCTGACGTTACTGGCACCGGCGATGAAAACACCCAGTATCGCCAACGGGCCAAATTGGTGGCGTAGTGGTAACACCTTACAGCTTGGCTCGATTGCCTAACAGAGAGTTGAAAAAGCCATTAGGTCATGTCGCAACGCATCTAACGCTTCCTCGCTCCGCCATTAAATACCTCGCCCAAGGGACATAAGCGCCAAAGGATAACAAACCAGGTAAAAAGGCGAAGTATAGAAGTGTTGTATATGCCGCCAGTCTCCAGGTTGCGCATTAAAACAACTCATACATCGTTGCCACAACTCATCCAATTCGACAGGCGCTATTATTGGCATGTTATACAAACCCAGCTCAAACTGGTGTAAGGCTATATGCCATGGTCCATAAAATCGCTCTCGATGGGCCGCGTACCCATCAAACCGAAACTCCATTGCCATTGCAACTGCTTCGCTTTCTACAATGTCTGCAGGCCAATAGTCGCCCTTGCGCCACCGTTGTTCAAAATCCAACGCGTGGCCTACTTCATGGGCAAGGGACAACACATCGATTATTCCCGATTTACTCTCTAGCTGGATTAATGCACCAGCACCAGTCATGGTGCACACATTGCCGAGTCCTAACGGATCTACTACCCTTAGACGTCCTTGATTAATTAGCGCATCCATTGCTTGCTGCTGCTTTGGAAGCAAAATGGCTATTACAGCCTCAACTGCGTCGGCAACTGGAAGCGCCCACAGGTATTGTTCCAAACGATTATTAGTGCTTAGGTTTGATTCCGGCGCAGCCCTGCCAATCAATTTAATATAATTCACATAAGGAATATCGTTTTCTTCTAAGCGCATACTCAACGTGAGCGGTAGGCCGTTATCATTGACCGGATCCATCGCCACTCGCCGAGTTAGAATTTTACATCGAACCTCATCATCAACACAGTTAGAGAACCAATCTAGGCCTGACTGTGCGATGGCTGTTGCGTTAGGATGGGGTACATATTTCCGCGCATTTGTATTTTCTAACGACGCCAACACAGACCATTGATCACCTAGTACAGTCTCTAGGGGCCCCAATTCATCGGCAAACCTGCCATCGATACGCAAACAGTTTAAATGTGCTTGATTAATCAGTGTATTGCTTTCATTGACCGCTATAAGTGGTTTAATTAGGGCACGGATGAGTGCCTCATTCCAGTGATCAAAGCCCATTAGTGTCGATAAAAATGGCTAACAGAAAAGGTGGGCGTATCAATGCAATAAACCACATGAAACCACCCTGCCGGCTGGATCAGTAACTCGCCAGGATGAAGTATTACTTCGATAGGTTTAGCCTTAGCAAACTCTGGATAGCGTTCTAAGTCGGGTTCTTCCGGCTTCACCCAGCACGGCTGGTAGTTGTTATAGGCTTTCATGGGGTACAACAATGGCGCTTGATCTGGCGCATACATCAACAATTTTTTTCGCCCCATCACTTGATATAAAAAGCCGTCCATTGGGTCCCGATGTAAACTACTCGCGGCCACGTTAGTAGGCACATTGCCTAACCAAATTTGCGGCTCAATGTAGTCGTGCAAGCTAAAGTAGGCCGGTACAAACTCAGCCGCCATGGCCTCGGGCAAGGTACACCCTTCGGTGTAGGCCTTGGTATGGCCTTCGGTAATTTTGCTCGATTCATCCTGAGCTTGCTGCATTCGTTGTACAAACTGGCCTAATGTCTCTTTCTCATCTTTAGACCTGACTCGCAAATCTACATCACCGTATTTCTTTACCAGAGTATCCACGCTCCAATAACTGTGGGGTTGCGCAAATTGAGGCTGGGTAATTACCATAGGTTTACAGTCTGCCAGTGCTTGCAGCAATTCCAGCTCGGTGACTTGTGCTACACGCTCTATTTCGGTCAGGCCGTAGGAGGCGCATTGCCGGTCCAACAACGGATCTAGCCTATTGGCAGTATCTGCCGAGGGTTGAAGCATTAATTTACCAAAGTAGTTCACAAGATCACGGTCGCCTTGCAGTTCAATGGTACCGATAACGTAAGGATCTCTAAAGTCTACTCGGTCAGCATGGGCGGCTATCAATGTAAAGGTAGCCAACGGCATGGTGATTACGGCGTTTGGCGCCACGTGTTGGCCGCCGTAGACTCTTAGTTCTGGCATCACTTCCATCACTAATCCATATTGCTGCTGCTCATCAGTAACACACAGCTGGCAACTACCATGTATCATTTCTGGATTTTCAAAGCCGGGGGTGAGTAACTGCTGCATTTGCTCTACAAGTTGGGGCTGCATTATATTGCTCCTTGAGCTGAGTTTTTAATGGGTTTAAAGGCAGTAGGTAAAATCGACCTCCCGACTTTGAGCATAATTCCAATGCAAGCGGTTTTTGAGCCAATTCGATTGATCATCTAACAACGACAATTGCGCTTCTTGTAGCTGATTCTGCGTGTCTCTCACAGAGGCAGCACTCGCCACCCCTTCTTCAAAACGTAACAGCTGCTGCTGATACGACTCTTGAGCCAACTCCACCAGCTGCAAAGACAGTTGCAATTGGCGCTCTAGCTGCTTCTGCTGCTGGCTTCTCAAGTAATCTTCATTAATTAGCGCCTTACGGTTGGCATCTAAACCATAGCGCGCATCTAACCAAGCACTACGGCTTAACGCTTGGTCGGCCTCGGCCTGCCACTGGGTGGGGTTATAGCTAAATTTAACCCCTACACTTCGCTCAATGGAATCTTCCACCAAGCTGGAATGAGTGCCCTTATAACGGTAAAAGAGGTCGAGCTTTGGCCACAAATCATACTGCGTAAGCTGATATTTTTTTTGTAATTGGCTTACGCTAGCGCTTGCTTGGGTGACTTGCGGGTGCAACCTGATTTCTGTCGCCTCGCCCTGGCCTTTCATTAAGCACTGAGTGAGGGCGGGCAAGTGCTGCATGGGGTTTAGCTCTACCGTATAATCCACTTGTACCTGTGCACCCAAACGCCCAAGCAACAACAGCATATCACCCTTGGCCCTAACCAGCTGGGCTTGCCGTTGATGCCAATCTACTGTGACGCTAGCCACCTCGCTTTGAGTCACACGCCCAACTGCTAATAAATCCTGCGCCACCTGCACTCGATAATCGCTGTATTCAACGGCTTGCCAATACAAGTCAACTTTATCCACGGTCAGCTGGTAGTCTACAAAGCTTAATAAAGCGTCTCTTACTCCTTCTAGTGCCAATAACTGACCTTGAGCTTGGTAACTCAACCACTGCAATCTGGCAGCTTCTACGGGTAAATATTCATGGTCAATAGGGCTACTTTGTAACAATGGCTGGGTAAGTTCTGCGCTGGTCACTTCGGTGCTGTGATAATCCCTATTAATACCTATAGGCTTCAAACCCACGGCCCTGCCGTATTCATGCTGGTAGCTAGCGCTCAAGTTAGCACCGGTGGGCAAGGTCCACGCCATGCTCACTCCGCCATCAATTCCTTCTTGATAATGATCTTGGTAAGCAGTGCTGTAGGTGTTTTTACGCTCCTTGCCCACTTGTGTATTAATAGCAAACTGCGGCAAATGGCGGTTTTCTATCGCCGCAAGAGAAAGCACTTGGCTGCGTTTTCGTTGATAATACTGTAGGGCAGAAAAACTCTGGTTTAATGCCAAATCCACAAATTCAGCAATATTCAAGGTCACTGGCGTCTCGCCCTGAGCAAAAGTGCCACTAGGTGCTACAAATACCAACACACATAACAACTTCTCTGCACCACTTTTGAACCCTGCGCGCATTAGCTTGGCTCCTTTAACGCATTACGGAAGTGCTTGGTGAATGGGTCAAAGATATAATTTATTAAACGCCGCTTACCGGCCTTAATCTCTACACTCAGCTCTAACCCAGGACGCAAAAATGCGGGTTCTAAGCCGCGCGCAGACAGATCAAAATCGGTTATGCGGCCAATCATACGGAAATAGCGAGCGCCTGCCTTGTCCTCAGACGTAGACTTAGACACAAAGGCCACAGTGCCGCTAATATACCCGTGGTCATCAGGATTATTACCTAGGGCGCTGGCTCTAAATTCCATACCCTGCTCTACCCACACCGCAAAGCTAGAAGGGATTTTTATTTCAATCACTAAATCATCACGGCGAAACTCAGGCCGCAAGGTAAGCAGGGTGGAATTGGCATTCATCAACTCCCCAGGGCCCTTAATGGCTACGCCATCAATACTGCCATCAATAGGCGCACGCACCACCATGTCTTGCAACAATCGCTGCTGGCGTGCCAAGTTCATTTGAGATTGTTGAAACCGGTCTAAGTTGTCATAGAAGCGCACCATCCGCTCCATCACATAATCGCTCTTTAACTTGGCTGCATCTGTATCTAACTGCTGGTCTCTAGCTAACAACTGTGCCAAATTTGATTGTAAACTGGCCTTGCGCGAACGGCTATCTAACACTTGGCGTTGCTGCTGTTCCCACTTACTCTGGCTCTCTATACCTTTTGTATAAAGTGTTTTTACTCGGCCTAGCTCGGCTTCATCCATAGCTAGGCTCTTACTTGCCAAACCCAGCTGGCCTTTAGTATTCGCAGCTTGTTGGCGCGTGTCCAACTGGGTTAGGTGTAACTGAGCTAGAGCCTGTTCTAATGGTGCCACTAGAGCTTGGCTCCAGTTAAGTATTTTAAATGGGTCGTTCACCTGCATTAACAACGCGGTGAGCGCCATATAATCCGTTTCTGACAGCACTGGTTTTAACTGATAAACATCGCTCCATAAATTACGGCTCAGCGCCTTAACCTCCTGATTCAAGCCATCTATATCTAACTCTAACAACCGTGTATCAAACTCCACCAGTAAGTCACCAGCACTTACTGCCTCCCCTTCCTGATAATGCACCTTTGCCACAAAACCTTGCTGGGTGTTGCGCACTTCAAATAGCTCTGCCTTGGTTTCTAACATGCCCTTAGCTGGCACGATTTTATCTACCTTAAACACAATGGCCACAGTCACTACAATGGCCAGTGCAAGCAAAATAAACCAAGTTACGACCTTAAGGTCTTTAGGGGTATTAAAGCGTTTACTGTACTCAGGGTTATCACTAAGTAAATTGAGGGCGTGAATTTCGCCAAAATTGTAGTCCATTAACGTTCACTAGCTCCTCTTATTTATAACCACGTAACTTCCTATATAAGCCTAGTTCAATTGTTTAAATTTGCTTTGCTATTTTTGATGCTCATAGGCCAGAAACTAACGCTTCACCATCGACTCATACATGGCCTTGTAACTGTTATCGCCTTCTATAAGCTCCTCGTGACTGCCTTGGGCTTCTATTTCGCCGTTTGTCATCACCACAAGCTGGTTGCAATAGGTGAGCGTGTTAAGCCTGTGGGCAATGATAATGCCGGTTTTGTCTTGGCAGGCTTGATGAATGGTGTGTTTGATGGTGTCTTCCGTCTGGTTGTCTAGGGCACTGGTGGCTTCGTCAAATAGCAGAATGTCGGCATTTCTGACTAAGGCACGTGCAATGGCCAAACGCTGGCGCTGTCCACCAGAGAGGTTGTCGCCGTCTTCGCTTAAATGGGTCATAAACTTTTGCGGCATGGCATCTACAAATTCATCACTGCCAGAATCAGCAAGGCTTTGTTGAATGTCTTCTACGCCTGCGTTAAGCCTGCCTAGGTGAATGTTTTGTAGTACCGAGGTATGGAATAAGAAGCTGGTTTGTTGCACCGAGGCAATGCGACTGCGTAATTGCTTTTTGGGTAACAGAGCAAGATCATAGCCGTTGATTTGTACACTGCCTTTGTTGGGGGCGTAAAAACCCATGATGAGGGCCGCTAAGGTGGATTTACCCGAACCTGAACCACCCACAATGCCCACAATGTCACCTTGTTTAATGGTGAGGTTAATGCCCTTTAATACGTAGTCTTCAGTGTTGGGGTATTTAAACCACACGTCTTTAAAGACGATGTTGCCCACTAAATTAAGCTGGTCATCGGCCAAGGGCATGACGGGATCGTTGGGGGGTTCTAGCTCACTGAGTTTCTTTTTAGCTAACCGAAAGGTCTCGTAACCGCTGGCGGTAAACACTAACGCCACTAAGGGGTTCACCACATTATTGGCGAGCATATTAAACGCAATGAGTTGGCCAATGGTCATGGTCTGGGCAAACACCGCCTGAGCCCCAAAAAAGATCACACAAATGGTAATCAACTGGCTTTGAAAGGACACTATGGCTCTCACCAAGTTACTCAATTTGGCGACATTAAAGCCACCGAACAAATTCACTTCCAAGGCATGATTAGCCCGTTGACGAAAGAACGACTCATTGGCCAAGGCCTTAATGGTCTTCATGCCTTTTAAGGTTTCAATCAAGGTGGATTGAAAACCCGCATCATAGCCATAGGCGGCCATTACACGGCGGCGTAATGGCCGTAACGATAAACCAATGGTCACGGCCATGAGTACACCAATACCCAGTACAATGAGGGTGAGGTCTACGTCATACATAAACAAAATGGGCAACACCACCAACAAGGAAATGAGCGCCACCACAGAACCCAATAACTGGCGTACTAAAAAGTTACTGGCTTCTTCCACCTGATCCACCAGTTTAGTCAGTTCCCCCACATTACGAGCATCAAAATACGGCACTTCCATGGCCAACAAACGGTTAAACACCTCTTTACCCAAACCCGATTGGTATTTGGCAAACAGCACGCTTTCTTGGTAATCGTGGTAGTAATTAAACATGGCCGTCATAAAGGCCGCCACCACCAACAAAATGGCAATCACCATCAACGAGCTTTGCGCCTGATAGGGCAAGATTTTATCGGTAAAGGTTTGAAAACCCAAAGGCGTTATCACCCCCAATAGGGCAATCACCACAGAAACACCAATAATGCTCAAAGCGGTGCGCGACTGGCGGCGGAAGTGGCGCATGACGTAGTGTTCTTGCACAGCAGCAGAATCGTCATCGGCCATTTTGCTAGGCGGGGGCAATAGAGGTTGGGACAAGGCCGATTGAGGCTGTTTTTTGGTGATGTTTAGGGCTTGGGGGAGGATGCCCGACTCAATCATTTCACTAGCGGTCACCCATATTGACTCTATAACATCATCTATTTTTAGATACCGTTTTAACAAATACTTGCTGTTTTCCGCTTTCTCTATTAAGTGGTTCATTCCATTGGTCGAAAAGCACAAATGAGGGCATTCTGTAAAGTCACCCTTTAGTGACTTCCACTCAACCCACTGTGTTCGAATTGAGTCGATTTGAGCCAAGTGTTCGAAAATTAACGACGATGATATTTTCAGACCATGCTCTTTGGGAAGAAGTATAATAGCTAACTGGGTGTCCACCCCCAACCGACTCATCGTTTGATCAAGTTGATTGACACAATCTGAGTTTAATTGTTCTGGAAACGCTTTCAAACGTACAAACCTTTTAATTTATTTATATAGCAAAAAGGCGGACGCAGTGCGTAATTAAAATACATCATTCACACATTTAACATTAACAATACCGCCCAACCCTAGATGCCATCACAACCGTCGAATTTAGGTGTTGAAGTGTTATATACGCCGTTATCTTGAGTAGCGGCACGGGGCATTTATGCTGCGGCCTTTCGGCCGCAGTATTTCAAGACCAGATTGCATCAACCAGAACTATTAATATTCCTGTCAAACCTAAAAAGATTGCATCTTTCAAAGAAAAACCGAGAACATAATGTGCTATTGCCACAGATGATAGCGAAAAGATGAACACTCTAAGCCATTTGTATGACTTAGCGCCTCCCAAACCTTTCGAAATGTATATTATGACCGCAACAACAACTGCAAACTTAAGTGTATCCATTTACCAGTAGGAACTAATAACACACATCCCACCGGCGACAACCGCTCCTTTGCCGAAGTCTTTCACAGCACCGGCGGGTGTAGGAATGCCTCCACCTTTAATGCTGGACTTGGCCCCTTTTCCTGCACTAGCTAGCCCTCCGAGCACTGCCGCAGTCACACAAGGGTGAGCGTTTCCATTTACTCCCTGGTCATATGAATTATTGTACTGACTCGAAGACATAGCACTTGGATGACTATTGATAGGGGATCGGGCACTTTGATTACTGCCACCGCCACTACCACTACCACTACCGCTACCGCTACCGCTACCAAAGGCTGCGCCAGTGATTGCGTCAAATCCATTCGTCATTTTAGTTAATTTACTCATGCTGGGTTCCTTTTCTTTATTGCGCTGGTTTCCCAGCTTAATGGCGTTAATACGCGGCTCCGCCTTTTGTATTCAGTGTTAGCCGTATGCTTACACCGAAATCTGTAGGCCTTGCCGTCGTTGGCCTAGATCATGTTGCTTGTAGTCTTTTTGGTGCCACCAATAATTAACTTTTTTAACGCTGCCGTCTTTGGTTCTTCTAAGGCTAAAGGCAATTTTGTGTGGCCATTCTTGGTTTCTTAAGTCTTTTAATATTTCTCGCGTGTGGCCGAATGGAGCTACGAAGTCGTTAAATAAGAGTAGCTCGCCGCTGTTCCAATCGTCCCATTGCATTTGGCCACTTTCATTAACGAGTTTGTTTTTGGTGGCTTCTGTAATACTAGACCATGTGACAAAAGCCACTGGGTTTTGTTGTGGGTCAAAGTAAAATTTGCATTGGTTAAGGTGTAATGGCGGCACGAGTTCAAGTTCTGCATCATACAAGGGCCATTGTTTGTGGTATGGCGATTGCTCCATGAGCAAGGTTGCGATACCTAACCTCGAATAGAAGTCTAGTTCTTGAACTTCGTGTTGGCTTGACGTCTGATTATCTTGCGGGTTCATTACCATAACCGCCTTGGGGCATGCTGCCCGTGATTGATGTTGATGGCCCACGCACTGTTATGTGTTCTGAGCTGTTGCCTAAGGTCTTGCATGGCAGCTAAGGCATGACTAAAGGGTGTGATTAGATCGATGAACCATAGATATGTAGACTCGTTGTGCTCTACGCACCCGTTATGTTGTCGTGTGCTATCTAACAGTTGAGAAAGCTGGGGCTCTACCTGCTCCCATGTGGCTTCTTTGAGCAATTGGTGGTGAACACCTTCTGGCACTTCTACCCAGCTTGCAAAGCCATAGGGCTCTTTGTCTTTTGTGAGGAATAAGCGAGCTTGTTGATGGTTTAAAAACGGCATCACGCGACTTAGCCACTGGCCTACCGTTTGTGAGTCGTGTTGCCAGTGAAGTGCGTATAGGCTGAGCAGGATACCGACAGTTTGGAAAAGTGGTATTTGTGTTGATGCCGGAACAGTTTGTTGTGCCTTTTTGGAAAATTGTGTTAGCGGTATTAATGGGCTATTGATTTGAGTAAGCATAGATTTTGATGCACTTCCGTGAGTTATTATTAGTTCCCTGATATGAATATATCACTTTCTCACAGAATATTGCGTAAAAATATTTCTTATTTTTTATTATTACTGTTTTTAATATATATTAACGACTGGCGTTAAAAAAGGCCCCTATGTCATGCATAGAGGCCTTTATTTAGTTGGGAAGCTTGAATTTTAGCCCTTAGCAGCAATAATATTAGCTACGTTAACCACGTTCTCAGCCATACGTGCAGAGGCCGCATCAATCATCTTGCCGTCAAGTTGCGCAGCACCTAAACCTTTAGCATGGGCTTCTTCCAATGCCGCCAAAATGCCTTTAGCACGAGCAAGCTCAGCTGCTGGTGGAGAGAACA
>ENA-OSET01003088-OSET01003088.1-sediment-metagenome-genome-assembly--contig:-NODE-3088-length-15503-cov-20.592830_pt1 | contig 15503 bp, 20 predicted proteins | sample MGYA00237882_ERZ534229 | MGnify/ENA primary metagenome ERZ534229 (study PRJEB26408, sample SAMN06266212) | sediment metagenome | isolation source: Hudson Canyon methane seep mesocosm | place... | reverse complement strand
TTTGTAAGGCTCTACAAAACATTTACTTTTAGTAGAGTGGATATGAGTAATCAGGTGGCTGTTTAGGTCGTATTACTCAGGGATTGGTAGCTTATGAACAACCATACTTTTTTTATATCTCTCCTAACCATTGAATTGATTATTCCGCATGCCCAGTCGCTTAAGGATAAGCGTAGTGAGGTAAGAGGTTTAAAAGACCGTATTAGAGATAGGTTTAACGTTTCAGTAGCTGAAGTGGGTTATCAGGATAAGTGGCAACGTGCTGTACTTGCAGTCAGTCTCGTTGGTTGCGATAAACGTCAGCTGGAGTCCAATGCAGATAGGATTAGCAACCTTTGCACAGAATTTTCTAACCTAGAAATCGTATCTATCGATCAGGAATGGTTGTAAGCATTAATTTACATAGGTATGTATCGGTAGTTCAAACCAAAAGGTAGAGCCTTCACCTTCAATACTGTTAAATCCCATATCTCCATGCATCGCTTCTATTAAGGTTTTGGAAATGACCAATCCTATGCCGGAACCTTCAATTGCTGAGCTTTCTTGAGCAAGGCGAGAGAAAGTAGTGAACAGCTTTTTCTGATGTTTGATAGAAATTCCAAGGCCTGTATCAATCACGCTCACTTTGACTCGTGAGCCTTGTTCTTGGCAGTTTAAAGTTAAAGAGCCATTTGGTTTGTTATATTTAATACCATTACTGAGCAGGTTCAGTAATACTTGTTTCAGACGTAGGTGATCAGCCTTAACTGAAAAAGGCACAGATTCTGGCATATTTAAGGCTATGTTCTCTTTATCTGCTAGCGCTTGGATCAACGTTTTACATTCATCAAATACGGGTTCGATGGCAATAGATTCTATTTGTAGGTCCACCTGACCAGCTTCAATTTTAGCTTGGTCTAGTAATTGATTAATTAAATTCAACAAATGCTGACTACCTTGTAAGACATGATCAAGGCATTCTGCTTGATGTTCTGTAGGCGGGGTATCAGGATCACTAGCAAGTAATTGTGTAAACCCCATAATTGAGGAAAGAGGAGTACGAAGCTCATGTGACATCGCAGTTAAAAACTGAGATTTTGCTTGATTGGCATGCTCAGCTTCGGCCATAGCAATTCTAAGGCTTTTGGTTCGCTCTTCAACCGTGTTTTCTAGTTCTTTATTGCTACGGCTTACCATAGCGTATAGATCAATACTTTCTAACAAATGTGCAGCACTTTGGCAGAAAGTGGAGAGTAGTCCAAGACATGAGCTGCTGGGTAAATGTATTCTTGAAAGCACGCTTAAAAACATGCCGCGAACACGCGTTTTGGTGCTCAACACATGTAGCAGAATAACTTTATCGGGATCTTCATGGTCGATGATAACTGCTCTATTTTGGCTGACAGCCCACGCGAACTCGCCATTTTCAATCACTTTTTTTTCAAGAGCTAAAATTGTTTCTATAGGTGTTTCTTTACTATATTCGGCTAAGGTGAAACTAGAATCTTCATTCTCAGCACAAAAAAATGCAAGAAAATCAAATTGGATTAGTCGATTGAAATAGTCTTTTAATGAGGAAAAAACCAGTTCTCGATCTTGATTATTTTGATTAGTGCTTAAGATGCAATTGATCTCATGTAGTATGCTTAATGCATCAACATCTCGACGGTTTAGCGTTTCAAAATGATCTATACGGTCGGTTAATGTTTTGTATTCTTCATGGGTGAGAACGACATGAGTATTTGTACTGTTCATGATAGGAATATGTCGAGGATGTCATCATATTGCTTTTCAATATGATCAATGATGGTGGGGATCTGGCTTGATTGTAGTTTTAATGATTGCCAGGCTTTTTCATTAAGTGGCGGCACATAACTCTCACCGCTACTGCCTAGCTGTAAAGCATTGGCAACCACATCAGAGAAATGAATCACACAGGCTTCCTTGGAAAATTCAACTGAAGACATAGGGCGGTGCTGAAACCCCACTGTTTCTTCGATGGATTGAGGCAGGCTCCATGACTTTAATAAGAGTTGCCCTACATCAGCATGGTCAAAACCGAGTGCTTTTTTTTCTTGCAGGTGTAATAAGACATTATTGCTTTTACAAAATTGTATATGTTCGTTGATTTGCTCTGGAATATGAATAAACATAATAAGTCGACCAATATCATGCAATAAGCCCATTAAATAAAACCGTTCAACATTATCTTCACGTTGATAGGTTGAGATTACTCGGGCACAAATACCTGTTGCAATACTGTGTCGCCAAAAAGAATCCATATCTACAGTTTCTTTGGGGATATTACGGAATAATGCGACAACGCAGGTTGCAAGAACAAGATCGCCTAACTGTTTGGTACCAATAATGGTGATAGCTCGAGTGATAGTGTCAATCTTAGAAGGAAAGCTATACAAGGCGCTATTAGCAAGTTTGAGTAAACGAGCACAGATAACTGCATCATCGGAGAGAATATTGGCTAGATCTTGAAGTTCGCTGAATGGATCACGAATAGCTTCATCAAGCCGTGTATAAAAATCAGGCAATGAATAGAGCTGTGAGACATTGTTAACTAACGATTGAGCTGTAAGAGGTGCGTTCATACCACCATACTCCGTTATGACAGATGCTCTTTAACCTTCTTTATGACCATATATTCTCTAAGCTCACGGTTAACAGGATGCTCTTTATTGGTGAGAATGAATGATTGATCGATATCTTGCTCGATTTGTTCTAAGACTTTGGGGTCAACGTTGAACAGTTCTATGTCAACTTCACCCTCAAGGGGATCATCTCCGATAATGGAAACTTCAGTCACACCCCAAGTTTTAAAAATTTTAAGGTGTTTTTCTTGAATCTCTGACCCAGCACTCAGCAGCATACGCCCATTCACATCTTTAGCGTCATCGCTGAGAATTGCACCTAACTCAATATGTTTAAGTTTGATGGTAGTCATGTGAAACCAATCTTAGCACGAGATTCTGTATTGATCCAAGCATGGAGGCATAGTGTGGTGTAAAGCAATATAACTAGCTGACTGCAGTTATATTCACACATGAAATTACGGTTATTTTTCAGATTTATTTTGAGATAAAAATTAAATAGTGAGGTCCATCACAAAAGTGGAAATTTAACCATCGCTACGTCTTGTTTGAGCGACGAGATCAGGTAACTTATCAGCAAGTTTATAGTTAAGGTTTAAACGGCATGCTTGTAGATTCGACAAATAAGGTAATGGCTGAGGCAAAAGAAAATATCACTCTTGATGAGTCTTTATTTAGTTCAAAGGCCAATACGGCTCAGTTTTACTTGGAGAATGTCAATCTATCACCCACAACACATCAAGTTTATGAAGTTGCCCATATTATTAAAATTGTTACTGGGATTGATTGTGATTCTTCCTTAGCAAAAACAATTTTAAGTTTATATCCTACGGCTAAAATTCAAGTTGCAGTCTATGGCACAGAAAGCGATGCTAAAGATGAAATATTATGGGCTGTTGCTCATTTCTTTTTGGGATGTCCATGGCCTACCTATAATGATGACGTGCAACTAATCGAATTCGTGTTGCTGCTCCAAAAACAAGCGCAAGCCTTGGGATTTAAGTTGAGCCGACCTATCACGGAAAAAAATTAATACAACGAGCCTACTTAGCTAAACACCATAAGCATTAATATTCATTAAAAAATAAATCCGGTTTTAATTATTCACTCAGAGACAGAAAGTAATATGAAATATATTGGTTACGCACTTATCGCATTCGGCCTTGCTGATTTTGGTCTTAGTTATGGTGGCACCGATCTTTGGGGTGAAGTGATTGGTGTTCAATTACCAGATGTACTTTGGGCGTACTCAGGCATGATTGCCGCTGCAATTGGTTATGGCGTGATCAGCCTTTCATCACAATTTGCCGCTGAATAAACTATAGAACTTCCCTAACAATATAGAAATTAATAAACTTGATCCCGGTTGCAAGATAGCGCACGATTAAACTTCTGTAAAAGTAAGACTAAATGTTGGATTACATGGGGCAGAAGATGACAGATGAAAAATGGCAAAATGGTGAGATGGCCGAACATGCGAATGTTAAAACGCTACTAGAACAACGGGCTAATACTGACCAATCGATGTCAAAGTTTAGTCTTGTTAAAGCCAATTTATCTGGTATTAATCTTGTAAAAAAAGCGTCAAAAATCGGTTTTCAAATGACCGACAGCGATTTATATCACGCTGATTTCACCCATGCACATTGTTTTAAATTAGACCTTTCAGGCAGTTCCCTAATGAAAGCTGATTTTAGTTTTGCCAATTTACATTGTGCCAACCTGACTAATTGTAATTTATTAGGTGCCACCTTTAAGGGGGCTAAATTAGAAAACGTCACTTGGGGCAAGCAAATCATGCAAGAACGACAAGCGGCTGAGACGGAAGATTTAGCACTTGCTAAGGACTATTACGAACAAGCTGAAGAAGTTTATCGTAACTTGAGAATGATCACTGAGAAACAGGGATTATTTGAACAAGCTGGGCAGTTTTTTCAAAATGAAATGGCAATGAGACGTATGCAAATGCCTTTATTTTCTTTACGCCGGTTAATATCTAAATTTGTTGATTTGTTCTGTGGTTATGGTGAAAGACCGGTCCGTGTGGTTGCTTTTACTTTAGTTGTTATTGGAGTATTTTCGTTATTGTTTTTTTATTCAGGCATTCAGTCCGCGGGCCAAATAATTGCCTTTGATAGTAGCTTGACCATCAATGAAAATTTCAAATATTATTTAAGCAGTCTTTATTTTAGTGTTGTGACCTATACCACCTTAGGTTACGGAGATATCGCACCAACCATAGGTATTTCACGGTTTTTAGCGGCAGTTGAAGCCCTAATTGGTGGCTTTACGCTAGCATTATTTGTCGTTGTATTTGTTAAAAAAATGACCCGATAATAATGTAGTTAACTTTCAACTAATGCACGGCCTCAATCAAAGTCTGATCCCAGCGGTGATTATTAGCGCTGTTGCTGATTGTGGGATTTTCGGGCATAAATTGCCAGTGACTAACTGCAACAGGTAAAACTTCATAAATAGCAACGATGCCTTTTTCGTTGGCGGATGCTAAAACGAAGTGTTTGCCATTCCACCATGCTTGAGATACGGTTTCGTCCATCCATAAATACACCACAACTTTTTGACCGACTTCAGGCATTTGTTGCTGTGTTTTTGTCCACTCAAGTTTTGCTGTATTAGTCTTCATGATAATTCTCCCAAGCTTTCGCCTAATTGAGCATCAAGATCGCTATTAATTTATTTCCCTCGTAAAATTCATCCTCTCCTAAGTAAGCTATCGACAGATATTGCAAGGCCTTTAGAATTTGAGTTAAGGAAATGTATCTAAAGTTTGTTTATAGCTTTTACTCCATCAAGCCTGGTAGCCATAAAGTTAATGATGGAAAGCTGATAATTAAGGCTAATACAACTAATTGTATTGCAATAAATGGCACTACACCTTTATAGATATCTTGTAATTTTAATGAGGGTGCACTGGCTTTTAAATAGAACAATGAAAAACCGAATGGCGGTGTTAAAAATGAGGTTTGCAGATTAAGTGCAATCAATAAAGCAAACCATAAAGGATCGAGTCCCATATGAATGGCGATAGGGGCAATGATCGGCACCACAATAAAACAGATCTCGATAAAGTCTAAGAAAAAACCCAAAACAAAAATTAGCACCATGCTCAGGATTAAAAAGCCCCACTTACCACCAGGTAGACCACTGAAAATATCAAAGATTAATTTATCACCGCCCATGCCAACAAATACCAAACCAAACGCAGTGGCACCAATCAAAATTAAAAATACCATGCTAGTTAAACGTGTGGTTTGTTGCATGGATTTGTTTAGGTTTTCTAAGTTTAATTTTTTATGGGTGACGGCTAATAACATGGCGCCTAAGGCTCCGACAGCTGCTGATTCTGTCGGTGATGCGATGCCAAAGAAAATAGAACCTAATACTGCTAAGACTAAAGCTAATGGCGGTAATAGACTTTTAAGTACTTTATAACCAAGGTATTCAGAATCGCTTTCATCAATGTTAATAGCTGGTGCAAGATCAGGATTTTTCCAAGCGATAAATGCGATATATGCAATATAGGCAATCACTAACATCAAACCAGGTACAGCAGCACCAATAAATAATTGTCCGACCGGGACACCAATTACATCGCCTAATAAAATCAAAATAATGCTGGGTGGGATAATTTGTCCTAAAGTACCAGATGTGGCGATAGTGCCGCCGGCTAAACTTGGAGCGTAACCATTTTTTAACATGACAGGTAAGGCAATTATAGCCATAGTGACTACAGATGCACCGACTACGCCGGTAGTCGCAGCTAATAAGGCACCAACAATCACTACAGATATAGCTAAGCCACCACGAATTCGGCCAAATAATTGCCCCATGGTTTCAAGTAATTCTTCGGCAAGGCCTGACTTTTCTAATATGACCCCCATAAATACAAATAAGGGCACGGCCAGCAAGGTGAAGTTGGTCATGATGCCCCAAATACGAAGAGGCAGAAGATTAAAGAAGTCGAAACCTAAAAAGACACTACCAAACCCTAAGGCAACAGCGCCTAAGGTAAAGGCTACTGGAAAACCAGCGAGCAATAAAACAAACAACACCGCAAACATCACTAATGCCCAAATTTCCATTAGTTAGCCTCGGTATTTTGTAGCTTTAAGATATTACGCAATAACTCTGCTAAACCCTGCAGTATCAGCATGGAAAAAGCGATTAATATGCTGGCTTTTAATAAATAACGATAGGGCAGGCCTCCCGGATCGGGGGAACCTTCATTATAAAAATAGGCACTTTCAACAAAAGGCCAAGAAGATATTAAAATTAATATGCAAAAAGGCATTAAAAATAACAAGATACCGGTAATGTTAATAAGCGCACGATGTTTGTCTGACAACTTATGGCTTTGATAAATAATATCGACACGAACATGCTCGTCGTGTTTAAGGGTGTAGGCCGAGCCAAGTAAAAATATCAACGCAAATAAATGCCATTCTAATTCTTGCAAAGCAACAGAGCCTTGTTGCAATAAATAACGCATCGCCACGTCATAACAAATCAATAACACCATGGCTAAAACTAACCAAGCAACACTGCGGCCACTCCATTCAGTAAATTTGTCGATGGTTTGGATCGTTTGAGAAATAAGCTTGTTCATTTGTCATCCGTTGAGGGTAATTCTTTTGCTTTTATTACTGCTTCGGTTCTATTGGAGACGTTCAAAGCGTTTAAAATGGCGCGGACATGTAATTTGACTGTGCTTTCACTTAAGGCCAAGTTTAAGGCTATGCGTTTATTGGAGCTGCCTTCACACATATGCTGTAAAACCTCAAATTGGCGAGGTGTTAAAACCTGAGAAAGATCATCTTTTGTGAGAGGAATGTTTTGTGGATCGTTTGCTGCCACCGGATGAATAGAGATACCACTGTCTAACATGAGTTTTAAAGCATTTAACATGGCATCACTTTTCATTGATTTGGTCATATAACCTAAAGCACCAGCTTCTAAAGCTTGTTGTGTATCACTAGGATCTTCTGATGAAGTGACAACGATCACGGGCGTGTCTGGGAGGCTTTGAGTTAATTGACTAATACCCTCATAGAACTTGAGATCTGGCATATTTAAGTCGATTAAAATTGCATCCCAACCGTCTTGAGTTTTGACTAGATTAAGTAGCTCAGTAAAGTTGCATGCTAAATGTACATCGATATCATCAGCTAATCGGCGGACCAGAATTGATAAGGCTTCGCGGTAAAGTTCATGATCATCGGCAATCAAAATTTTCATGGCATGAATAATAGTGGAAATAACAACATAAAGGTAATTATTAATGCACTTAAACGGCATTATTTACGTATTTAGCGAGATAATATGCTTTACTGTGCAGTGGTCAATTATTGAACAACAACATAATGGTTTAACTAGTGATAACAGACGAACCTTTTCTAACGCGTTTATTTAAACAAAAAAATACCCGATTTGAAGGCATAGCCGCATTGTCAGTGTTAGCCTTGGGTTTGATGTTCTCGGTTGTGGGTTTTACAGAGTTACAAGCCATTTCGAAAGAACGTTTGTATTTAGAAACTGAGAAATATGCCCGAGCACAGGTCGAGCAAATACAAACTAAATTAAATATCTCCCTAGATTCATTAAAAAATGTAGCGGCCTTGTATTCATCAACGAATGCGATTTCTACCGCCCAGCTAGCACGTTTTGTTGAAACCGATACGCAGTATCATGACGGCACGATAGGTTTAGCATGGGTTGCACGTGTTAGTCATCAGCAAAAACATCAATTTGAACAAAATGTGCAAGCTAGTGGTGAGCGTGACTTTCACATTCATGAAATCACTGCCCATGGTTTTCCTATGGACACAGCCCAAGGTTTACCTATCGACGCTGATAAAACACAAGAGTATTTCCCTATTCGGTCGTTATTTCCAAGTACTGTGGGTGATTTAACCTTGGGTTTAAACATGGCTTCCATTCCTTCTCGCTTAAAGATTATTGATACGGCAAAAAAAAATCAGCAAACAGCCATTACACAGCGCTTATCCATTTTTCATAATGATGAACATCGTTATGGATTTCAGGCTTATCATCCGGTTTTTACGGACGCTGAAGTTTGGCAACAGCAGTTAAAGGGGTTTGTGGTTGGTATTTATGATTTTTCAGCATTTTTTTCTGGTAGTTTTGAATTAGAGCAAGGTCAATTAAGTATTGGCTTATATGATGGTAATAGCTCTAGTCAGCAGTTGTTATATAGCTCTAGTGACGAATTTAATACAGTCGATGATATTAAGTTTAATAAGGATACCCACTGGATCTTTCCGCTTATCGTAGCCGACAAACAATGGTTGTTAGCAGTATTTCCCCAAAATAATATAGCTGGTTTTTCTCAGCTCTGGTTGCCTTATATCGGCTTGTTGGCAGGTAGTTTACTCACGTTGTTATTAACGGTGTATTTGTTTATATCTTTGGTTAAAAGTAGGCAAGTAACTGAATTATCTACAGATTTAGCAGGCACCACCTCTCAGCTTGAAATTCAACGTCAGCTTAAATCTGAAGCTGATCGGGCTAATCTGGCTAAGTCACAGTTGTTACAAGCGGCAAGTCATGATTTAAGGCAACCTTTGCATACCATAGGTTTGCTAACCAGTTTGCTTAAAGACAGTGCAGATCAAAAAGAGCAACAGCATTTGACTCAGCGAATATCACAAGCTGTAGATGGTATGAACTTGATGTTTGGTGCCTTATTAGATATTAGCCTGCTTGAAGCGGGTAGTTTGCAAGTCAAACCACAGCATTTTTATTTACAAACAGTGTTGGATAAATTGTTATTTGAGTTTGAAATTCTGGCCGAGCAAAAAGGATTAAAATTATCAGTAGTTGATAGCGAAACTTGTCTTTATACCGATCAGTTGTTGTTAGAACAAATCCTAAGAAATTTATTATCCAATGCGATTCGATATACCGAACAGGGTAAGATTTTATTGGGGTGCCGCCGTATTGAGCATGCTATTCGAATTTGTGTAATTGATACTGGCATAGGCATGAATGATGCAAGCCAAGGTAAACTTTTTGATGAGTTTTATCGTGCTCCGCAAGCACGGAAAATGTCGGATAAAGGATTAGGCTTGGGTTTATCTATTGTGGCTAAAATAGTTGAGAAACTGGCATTAAATTTTGGTTTTAAATCTACATTAGCCAAAGGATCGACATTTTATATTGATGTTCCTTACGGAGATAGCCGCTGGGTAAAAGAGCCGTTGCTAGAGGTCGATGTACAGGCATCAATACAAAAAAATATCTGGATCATAGAAGATGATGATGATGGTCGGTTTGGGCTGGAGCAATTATTACAACACTGGGGATGCACAGTATTAGGTTTTGCCTCGGGAGAAGCATTGCAGCATGTTTTACTGCATTCAGTTAAACAACCAGACAAGATTATTGCTGACTACCAGTTAATCAATGAAACGGGTTTAAGTTTAGTACAACAGATCCAAGCTCATTTTCATACGACGATTCCGACATTGATTATTACTGGCACAACAGATCTTCAGGTGAGTGAAGAGCTTTTTAAGAATAGTTGTGAGTTGATGATCAAACCCGTTAAATCAAGTGATTTATATCGCTGGCTAGCCAAAAAGTAATTTTTCACAAAAATACTTCAGTTAATTCTATCTTATAACAAACGGTTTAATTCTTCAGTCAAAATAACAAAATCTACCGGTTTAGTAAGATACGCATCAAAAATATCACCAGCTTTTTCAATATCACCTGGCATGGCATAAGCAGTGATTGCGATGATTGGAACATACTTAAAATCTTGTTGTTTCTTTAATTGTTCCGTCAGCGTTTGACCATCCATACCGGGAAGGTTGATATCCATCAAAATTAAATCGAATTGTTTTGAGGCCATTTTTTTCAAACCTAACTCAGCCGTTTCAGCAAAATATAATTTTAGATGTTCGTGCATCTTGAAAAATGTTTGCATCACTGCTCTATTTTCTTGATTATCTTCTATATAAAGTACATGCCGCATATTTTCGTCCCAAAATTAAATAAATGTAGGGTTAGCTTTAAGCAATAAACCTTTTATCGACTGATAGTACAAGTTCTTTCTAGCTGATTTGTTAAGCTCCTTCCAAAAATGTGAGGATGGACTGTTGGAACATTATTAGAATTTAAGTTTTTGTGGTGCATAGAATATAAATTATAGATGGCTTAAATATAGCATAAATAAGCAGAGCTGAATTTCGTTTACTACCTAATTACTTGAAATTTGTACGATCTCATACTTATGGAGTAGTCCATGAGATGTATTTATTTTATCTTGTCTCAACCAGATAATGGAACTCCCTTTATTTGATTAGGACGGAAAACAAAATGAAACTTGTTACAAAAACTAAATTACTTGCTTCTGCCATTTTATTAGCAGCTTCTATGACTAGCTTTGCTGGTGCACTTGAAGTGCAAAAAGAAATCACAGTTAACGCAAGCCCAGAAACAACATGGAAAATGATTGGTGACTTTAATCATCTTGATGTATGGCACCCAGTTGTAGTTGCTAGTGAATTAACACAAGGAAATAATCAAACGGCCGGTGCTGTTCGAGTATTAACGTTAGGCAATGGCGCTGCGATTACTGAAAAATTACTTACTCATAATAATGGTGACAACAGTTATAGCTATGAGATCACAGAATCACCATTACCAGTTTCTGGTTATGTATCAGAAATTAGTGTGTCAGCGACAGATGATGGAAAGTCAATTGTGCGTTGGACATCTAGTTTTGATGCGAAAGGTGTTGAAGATGCAGAAGCAATTAGCACTATTTCAGGTGTTTATGATGCAGGTTTAACTAGTTTACAAAAACACTTTCAGTAAATCCTTATATCTCCTCTATGTAAGGGAGCTGAATATAATAGAACTAGGCTTAAATAACTGACGGTTGGGCATGTTATTATCTGGCGATAAATATCATCATTTCTGGATTCAACATGCTCACCGTTATTTCACCGGCTAAAACTTTAGATTTTGAGTCAAAGCCGCATACAACTCAGCATAGCCAAGCGGCTTTTTTAGCACAGTCACAGTTATTAATTAATGATCTGAAAAAGTTATCAACTACTGATGTGGCAAGTCTAATGAAGTTGAGTGATAAATTGGCCGGGCTTAACGCTGCTCGTTTTCATCAATGGAAAATGCCTTTTGATTTAGATAATGCCAAGCAAGCTATATTGGCCTTTAAAGGTGACGTGTATACAGGCCTAGATGCGGATACCTTAGGTGATGTTTCTTTAGAGTTTGCTCAACAACATTTAAGAATTTTATCGGGTCTTTATGGCGTGCTTAAACCCCTAGATTTAATGCAAGCTTATCGTTTGGAAATGGGCACTAAGTTTGCCAACTCAAAAGCTACAAACTTGTATCAATTTTGGGGCAGTCAAATTGGTGAGTTTTTAGAAGCAGATCCGGCGATGAATGATGGTATTTTGATTAACCTGGCATCAACTGAATATTTCAAAGCAGTTAATGCTAAAAAATTAAATGCCCGAATTATTACCCCAGCGTTTAAAGATTGGAAAAACGATCAATATAAGATCATCAGCTTTTATGCTAAAAAAGCGAGAGGTTTAATGGCTCGTTATATTATTGATCACAAACTTGATCAGCCTGAACAGCTTAAACAATTTGATAGTGTAGGGTATCGATTTAGCCAAGAGATGTCAGAAGGGGATAACTGGGTATTTATTCGAGATCATGACTAGACTAATTGGTACATTTCTGGGATGAAACGTTTATTTTTTGCTTTGTGGCCTAGTGATGCTACTCGGGAAAAAATAATTGAGTTTGATGATTTATTAACTGATCCTCGATTAAAAAAAGTAGCAACAAAAAACCTGCATGTCACCCTCGTTTTTTTGGGATTGCTTGACGAAAAACAAGAGCAAAATATCATTAAGGCAGCGAATAATATAGCTGCAAGCTTAATTAACATGCGGTTTGATCAACTGACGTTGTGGCAGCAAAAGCGTGGCATTTTATGTTTGACGAGCACATCACAGCCCAAGTCTTTATTAACATTAGTTAAACAACTGCAGGATAGCGTATCAGAGCAAGGGATTGAGTTAGAACAACGTCCATATACTGCCCACATTACCTTGGCAAGAAACCTCAAACAACACCCAGAAATAAATGTTGAAGCAATTCCTTGGCATTCAGACAAGTTTGTATTGGTGCATTCGGTTTCAACGGATCACGGTGTGGATTATCAAATCATCGATTCTTGGCCATTAGCAACGAATTAAATGCCATAGAGAACGTATATTTGACTGTGGTTCAGTCAAATAATAACTAATTGCAATTTCTTCTATTGCTGCAAGTAGACAGGTAATCGCTGCGATATGAAATGGCCAAGCGATATCAAATATAAATAAAACAAAAAAGGTGATGCCTAACAACACGACGGCGAGCTTTACTAACCAGGTATGGTAACTAGTCAAAGCATGAAATTTAAGATAACCAAAGACAATCGGTGAGATATAGCTAATGATGGTAAGTAAGACATACGCTATTTCGCGACGGACGATCTCGGGCCATAACCACCACACAGAAATAGCCAAAGTGGTGTAAACAAATAAGTCAGCCAAGGTATCTAAATAGGCGCCGAGCTCTGAAGTTTGATTTAACAGCCGAGCCGCAAAACCATCCAAAACATCAGTGAAAAAAGTGATCGCCAATAAGATTAGAAAACTATTTTTACTACCCTGCCAAGCTAAATAAAGCAGTATTGGTGCAAGGATAAAACGGGAACACGTTAATAGATTAGGAAGGCTTGTGAGCTGTTTAAATCTATGTATCACTATCGTTAAAAGTTAAAGGTGGCCAATAAGGGCGAATGATCGGATAAGCTTTTCCAAACCGATTGTGAGGGCCTGTCACATACTATTGGTTTGATGCCACGATAATAAATACGATCCATTTTTAATAAGGGCAACCAAGCCGGCCAGGTGCGAGCGTGTTTATTATGTAAAGTATGGTATGCCTCTTTTAACTCTAGATGACGTGAGAGTCTTTTTTCAGCTTGGCCAGTCCAATCATTAAAATCACCGGCAATAATAAGGGGAGACTCTGGTGAAACATGTTGATCGATGCGATCACAGAGTTGGCTAAATTGACGCCGACGTTCCATGCCTATCAAACCTAGGTGAATACAAATGATATGCAAATCTTGATCAAGGCCAGGTAAGTTTATTGCAGCATGTAATAAACTTCTACTGGCCCATGATACGGGGGAGATATTAATATTTTCACATTGTGTTAAGGGGTATTTACTTAGAATAGCGTTGCCATGATGCCCCACTTTATAAACGGCATTTTTTCCATAGGCAGAATGTGACCAAACATCTTTAGCAATGAATTCTATTTGGGAACAATCGGGCCAGTTTTGTTGGCGCTGCTCGTGTTTGCTATGTTGCCCCTGCATTTCTTGCAAAAACAAAATATCAGCATCGGATTGAATTAAGGCTTCACGGAGTTGATGCAGGATAAAGCGTCGATTACCGGCGCTAAAACCTTTGTGAATATTGTAAGTCAGAATACGTAATCGATTTTCCTGCATAAATACGAATACTCAGAATTCTATGAGTATTCTAATGTAGCAGACAAATATGATAAAGAGTATGTTTTATACTGAATTAATATTCGATTTAAGCCGTTGTATTTTCGCTATTGTTATAACTTTCCAGGAACGATGCTAAGCCTGATTGCACAAGATCATAAGTCTTATCAATATTGCTAGCAATATCACCTTCAAGCACTTGCAGACCATCTAAAATCTCGCGTGCTTCAGAAAAACCTTGATTAATACCACCACTAATCACATCAACAAATGCCGAAACTGCTTCTTCTTGACTAAGCTCTGGATGCTGTTCTTGGTAGCTAGAAAAAAAGGCCGTGCTTAAAGAAACAATACGCTCAGCTGTTGCTTCAGGGCTAACATCTAAACCAGAATCATAAGCTGCTTGAATCGCATTATCGCCATGAGTGGCTTGCAAAGCATCGTTAATACCTTCAATTGCTGACTTTAATAGCAGTGCTAGTGGTTCATTACCCGAACTCACGCTGACATTAATGGTTGCCTGAACGATGGAGATATTTAACTGGTCTTGAGCAGAGAGTTGGACCTTTTCAGCATTTTTTGCATGTGCTAAATCTGAAACAGTTTGCCCAAAGGGGCCATTGGCTTTTTTGTCGTCTGACTTTGCAAGATCTTGCACTTGCTGCCCGAAAGGTTGGATTTCCATGATGGCCTCCAAAAAACAGTGGTTTATAAAAGCTTATCGACGTAAATTTGAAATACTTAAATGTTTATTTAGCAAGAACACATTGGCGATCATTTTGCCACCATTTGGGATCATTAACGGTTTCCCAAACATAACCCTGTTCACATTCTTCTGAAAGACATCGATAACGAGTTTCATAGTTGTAACAGGTGCTCTGGCAATAACCACTTTTATACTTGCAACAATAAGGAATAGCCGCTTGATAGGGTTCTTGTTCAAGGCATTTAGAGTGAGGGTTTGATGCCAAACACGCACTCAGTAGAAAGCTGAGAAAAATAAAGGATATTAGGGTTGGTATGTTCACTTTTCTTCCTCCTTATTTTAGATAGAGGTGAAGAGCAAAATTCCGTTTAGAAAATCGCAACAGCAGGCATGAAGAAGAGACTTTTCCCTGCTTTGTCCATTATCTACCTAAAGAGAAAAATCGGCCAGTTGATGTTATCGACATTTATCCCTTGAATTTCGTATAAAGCATCCCCATTTGAGAAGTCTAAGACAACAAAGCCGATGGAGGCATTTTGATGGGTGTTGATGCACATAAGGAAACGTTAGGTTTCCAAACAGAAGTTTCACAATTATTGGATCTGATGATTCACTC
>ENA-OSET01003086-OSET01003086.1-sediment-metagenome-genome-assembly--contig:-NODE-3086-length-15508-cov-3.348908_pt1 | contig 15508 bp, 16 predicted proteins | sample MGYA00237882_ERZ534229 | MGnify/ENA primary metagenome ERZ534229 (study PRJEB26408, sample SAMN06266212) | sediment metagenome | isolation source: Hudson Canyon methane seep mesocosm | place... | reverse complement strand
AGAACTGTAATCTAAAGCATCATCAATGAGTTGATAAGCCATGCCCATTTCTTGTCCAAAAATATTCAAACTAGCTTCAATTTTATTTGATTGACCAGCTAAAACGGCCCCGATGGTAGCGGCTGATTCAAAGAGTTTTGCTGTTTTTCTATAGATAACTTCCAGATACTGTTCTTTGGTCGTGTCTGGATTACCGCAGTTAATAAGTTGCATTACTTCACCCTCTGCAATGGTGTTGGTAGCTTCAGACATAATTTCCATTATTCTCATATGTCCAATTTCAACCATAATTTGAAAGGCTCTTGAATACAAAAAGTCTCCAACAAGAATGGTGGACTCATTTCCAAAATTTTTATGTGCAGTGATTGTTCCTCTTCTGGTATCAGAATCATCAACTACATCATCATGAAGAAGCGTTGCAGTATGAATAAATTCAATCATTGCAGCGGCTTTTATAGATTCTTTATTGTTGTTTTTACCGCATGCTCTGTAGGCAAGTAAGACGATTAGAGGTCTTAATCTCTTGCCTCCACTATTAATAATATAGTGAGAAATGCTATTAATGAGACCAATATCACTATGCAGTTGATCTTGTATCTCTTTATTCATCAATACCCAGTCTTCTTTGACGAGGTTTCTTAATTCTTCAATTAAATTTTTCGATTGATTAACCTGTTCTATACTTTGAATCATAAATAAAAGTAATTTTTTAACTGTTTATAATCAGGACAATATAACAAACCCTTAAAATTATTGAATTAAAAAGCTTTAATCTATAGAATTGCCAGATTCTTGAGGTCAAGAGAAGGAAAAGATAAATGTATGCCGTGTTTAAATCAGGTGGAAAACAATACCGAGTCAGTAAGGGTGAACAGCTAAAGCTGGAAAAGCTAGGCACTGAAGTTGGTAAAAAAGTTGTTTTTGAAGAAATTCTTTCTATCGGTGAAGGAAGTGCAATTAATATTGGAACTCCTTACCTAGCAAACGCCACTGTAGAAGCAAAAGTCTTAGAAGAAGGTAAAGGCAAAAAAATTGAAGTGGTGAAGTTTAAAAGGCGAAAGAACTATAAGCGTAATTTTGGACATCGGCAAATGTATTCTTTAATTGAAATAACAGCCATTAATCTTAAGAAAAAGACTGCTGCAAAGAAAACAAAGCAGCAAACAGAAAAATAATATAACGAATTAGGTTAAATATTATGGCTCATAAAAAGGCAGGTGGAAGTTCTAGAAACGGCAGAGATTCTGAATCCAAAAGATTAGGTGTCAAAAAATTTGGAGGGCAGTATGTTCTAGCGGGAAATATTATTGTTCGTCAAAGAGGAACTAAGTTTCATCCTGGAAAAAATGTAGGGATAGGAAAGGACCATACTTTATTTGCTAAAATTGATGGAGAATTAAAGTTTGAAAAAAAGGGTCCAAAAATGAGACAGTTCGCAACAGTTCATCCAATTTCTGAATAGTTTATTTTTTATTTTTTAATAAAACCCCGCTTTTTTGCGGGGTTTTTTTTATTATAGGTTCTGATTATGAAATTTATAGACGAAGCAATAATTTCTATAAAAGCCGGAGACGGCGGTAATGGAGTCGTTAGTTTTCGACGTGAAAAATACATTCCTAAAGGCGGACCAGACGGAGGTGATGGTGGAAGCGGAGGGAGTATCGTCCTTCAGGCGACGACTAATTTGAACACACTTATTGATTTTAGGGTTAATAACCAGTTTAGAGCAGTTTATGGCCAATCTGGAAAATCAAAGAATAGAAGCGGACTAAGTGGTGAGGATTTAGTTATATTTGTCCCATGTGGGACCAAAGTCTCAAACCTAGAAACCGGAGAAGAGATTGGAGATTTACTCAATCAGGATGACCAATGTTTAGTTGCAAATGGTGGTTATGGCGGCAAAGGTAATGCACGCTTTAAATCAAGCCGTAATCGAGCACCTCGACAGTCTACAGATGGAACAAGTGGCGAAAAAAGAAAGCTTCTTTTGGAGCTCAACTTATTAGCTGATGTTGGCCTACTAGGCTACCCCAATGCAGGTAAATCGACTTTTATTAGATGTATCTCAGCAGCTAAACCAAAAGTTGCTGATTACCCATTTACAACACTAAGTCCTAATCTTGGGTTGGTCCGCGTCGATTATGAAAACAGCTTTGTTGTGGCTGATGTTCCAGGGATTATTGAGGGAGCCTCAGAAGGAACCGGTTTAGGACTTGAGTTTTTAAAGCATCTTAGCAGGACCAGTATATTACTTCATATTGTTGATTTATTTGAGCCTCAAGAAGTATCCAGAGTATGTGAGAGCATTAAAGCTCTTGTCTTGGAATTGGAAAAGTTTGATAGTGGCTTATACGAGAAGGAACGATGGTTAGTTTTTAATAAAACTGATTTATTGGAAGATCCGCAATCAAAGATTACTCAGGTAATAGACAACCTTGCGTGGGAAGGACCGGTGTTTGCAATTAGTGCTGTGACTTCAAATGGCACTGCTGATCTAAGTGATCAAATAATGATTAGGTTGAATGAACTATATGAATCAGAGGATTCTAATTAATTTATTTAATTGATTAACTTGATGCCTTTGATCAATTTTCTTTTCTGATTAGCCGCTTTATTTTTATGAATAAGGCCTTTTCTCGCAAGAGAATCAATTAGTGGTTGAGTTTTTTTATACAGTTCAGTTGCCTCACCTGCATTTTTTTCATCAATTGCTTTAATTACTTTTTTTACAGAGGTACGCATCCTGCTCTTAAGAGCCATATTGTTTTCTCTATGCCTCTCATTTTGCCTAACTCTTTTTCTTGCTGAACTGGTGTTCGCCATTGTTTTTACCTATTCTTTACTCATGTTATAAAAAAGGGGTGTATTCTTTTATATTTTGTATGTCTTTGTCAATATTATTCGCTTATATATAAATAAATAGGTTTTTATATTAACCAACAATTTGACAGAGTAAATTAAAAAATTATTCATGAATAATCAATCAAATGGAAGTAATAATCTTCTGAAGTCTACTACCACTGTAGGTTTCATGACTTTCTTATCAAGAGTTATGGGTCTGGTTAGAGATATTTGCTTTGCACGTTTGTTTGGCGCTTTTCCCATTATGGATGCTTTTTTTGTTGCTTTTAAAATACCAAATTCTTTTCGTCGTTTTTTTGCAGAGGGCGCATTTTCTAGGGCATTTATTCCTGTTCTTTCTGATTATGAACAGAATAAAAGTGAGTTAGAAACTCAAGAATTAATCAATAAAACATCTGGAACACTGGGCATTATTTTATTTTTAGTTACTTTGATTGGTGTTTTATTGGCTCCCTTACTGATAATTATTTTTGCACCAGGATTTTTTGAACAACAATCAGTGATTAATGACCGGTACGATATAGCAGTTGATATGCTGCGATTTACATTTCCTTATTTACTGTTTATTTCGCTGACGGCTTTCGCAGGCGCAATCCTAAACACAAAAAAACATTTCTGGGCCACAGCTATTAATCCAGTAATTTTAAATATCGTGCTCATCATTGCTGCAGGTTTTATTGCACCTGATTCTTCAAATCCTGGTCAAATATTAGCAATTGCAGTATTTATAGCAGGACTCATTCAATTGGTTTTCTTATTGCCTTTCTTAAAAACAATGAATCGTCTGCCAAGACCCACTTGGGGATGGAATGATGAAGGCGTGAAAAGAATTATTAAACTTATGATCCCTTCTATGATTGGTAGTTCAGCTTCTCAGTTTAATTTATTATTTAATACACTTATCGCTTCGTTTCTTAGTGCTGGAAGCATTAGTTGGATATATTATTCTGATCGATTATTGGAATTTCCTGTAGGGGTATTTGGGGTAGCTTTATCCACAGTAGTGTTGCCTTCGTTAGCTAGAGAAAACGCTAATAAAGATCTTGCAACATATAAGTCAACATTGGACTGGGGTATTAAGCTTGCTTTAATTATTTCTATTCCATCTGCTGCCGGCCTATATTGTCTTTCAGGCCCCTTAATCTCGACAATTTTTCTTGGGGGTAATTTTACTAATTTTGATTTAGATATGACTCAATACAGCTTAATGGCTTATTCTGTTGGTTTAGTTGGTTTATGTTTAGTGTTGGTTTTATCACCAGCATTTTATTCTAGAGAGGACACCAAGACACCCCTAAAATATGGTCTGATTGCTATGAGTTGTAATGCTTTCTTTTCGTTATTACTGGTTTTATTGCTTATACAGCTTGGGGTTAATTACCCCCATATGGGGCTTGCTCTAGCTTTCTCTATGGCCAGTTTGCTCAATGCTTATTTACTAGCAACTAAACTTGTCAAAGAGAAGTTAATACAAATAGATAAAAACTTAATCTTTTTAGTACTGAGGATTCTTTTTGCAACCCTGGCAATGATTATATTTTTAATAGCGTTTAACCAAGAAAATATTGTGTGGATTAATAGCTCCTTGGGCGATCGTATTTTGAGTCTAGTTTTTCTTATTGGTTGTTCTGTACTGATTTATTTCAGTGTTTTGTTCTTATTAGGATTTAGATTTAGAGAGATTCGTATTAAATCGGAGATTAAGTAACTATAATATTCAACAAATTTTTTTCTACTTATGAAAGATTATAAAGAAACACTCAATTTACCTGGAACCAGTTTCCCAATGAAGGGTAATTTACCTAACAAGGAACCTGAAATTCTTGGATTATGGGAAAAGATAGATCTTTATCGGAAAATCCGAGAGCAACAACAAAACAAGAAGTCCTTTCTTCTATTAGACGGTCCTCCTTATGCTAACGGTAAAATCCATATAGGGCATGCCCTTAATAAGATCTTAAAAGATATTATTATTAAATCAAAAACCTTATCCGGTTTTGATGCGCCTTATTTACCGGGTTGGGATTGCCATGGTTTACCAATTGAACATCAAGTTGAAAAAAAGAAAGGTAAAGTGGGGTCTAAAATTGATGCAAAAGAATTTAGAGAGCATTGCAGGTCTTATGCTCTTAAGCAAATCGAAGAACAAAAACAGGATTTTATCCGTCTAGGTGTTTTAGGGGAATGGGATAATCCTTATCTCACTTTAGATAAAAACTATGAGTCCCAACAAATCAGAGCCTTTGCAAAGATCGTTGATAATAACCATGTGATCTATGGACATAAACCTGTCCATTGGTGCCTTGATTGTAAATCAGCACTAGCAGAAGCTGAGGTAGAATACCAAGACAAGCAATCGGTGTCAGTAGATGTGGCATTTAAGGTATTGAGTACAGGAAAATTCCTAGATTTAGTGGGTGTTGATGATTTAGAGCCCAGTATTGAGATTATTGTGCCTATTTGGACCACCACACCATGGACACTGCCCTCTAATGAGGCTGTTGTTTTAGGTCAAGACATTGACTATTCTCTTTTTCAGGGAACTCTGAATGATAAGAAACTCACTTGTTTATTAGCCAATGATTTGTCTGAATCAGTAATGCATCGTTGGAATATAGAGCATTGGGATAAGGTCCTTAAGATTGACGCATCCCTTTTGAAGGGATTGATGTTAAGGCATCCATTTTACGAAAAAGATGTGCCTATTTTGATTGGTGATTATGTAACCACAGAAACAGGCACAGGTGCCGTTCATACAGCTCCTGCTCATGGCCATGATGATTTTAATATTGGAAGCATAAATCATCTAGACCTTGAGTGTTATGTGAACCCTTATGGGTTATTTACAGAAGACAAAGAATTCTTTGCTGGTGAGCATATTTATAAATCGGAATCAAAGATACTAGATAAACTTGAAGAAACTAAGAATCTAATTCATCAAGAGAAATTTAATCATAGCTACCCACATTGCTGGAGACATAAAACACCGTTGATATTTAGATCCACTCGGCAGTGGTTTATTAGTATGGATAACGAAGATTTAAGGGATAATTCTTTGCAAGCTATTGAAACAGTTCAATGGTTGCCTCAATGGGGAGAAGATCGAATAATAGGTATGGTTTCTACTCGACCTGATTGGTGTATTTCTCGACAAAGATATTGGGGTGTCCCTATCCCATTGTTTATTCATAAAAAAGATCAAACACTGCATCCACAAACAACGAAACTTTTAGATAAAATTGCTAATGATATCGAAAAAAATGGAATTGATTCATGGTTTGAATCTTCGATTGAGGATTACGTTGAAGACAATTCAAAGGACTATAAAAAATCCACAGACACCATGGACGTTTGGATGGATTCAGGATTGGCTCACCATGCTGTGAGTCAAAATTTTGATAATATTAGTTATCCAGCTGATTTATATTTAGAGGGCTCTGATCAACATCGCGGTTGGTTTCAGAGTTCCTTACTTACTTCAATTGCAATGCATGGCTCTGCACCTTACAAACAAGTTTTAACGCATGGTTTTTTTGTTGATGAGCAAGGTAAGAAAATGTCTAAATCATTGGGTAATGTGATAGCACCTCAAAGCATAATTAATTCTATGGGAGCAGATATCTTAAGGTTATGGGTTGCATCGACGGATTACACAAGTGAAATGAGGATTTCAGATGAAATTCTTAAACGTAATGGTGATACCTATAGAAGAATTAGGAACACCACTAGATTTCTACTCAGTAATTTAGGGGATTTTAATGCAGAAAAACACTCGATTGATTACTCAGATATGTTGTTATTGGATCAGTGGATTATGAAACGCTTGAGTGTAATCAATCAATCCATTCAAACTGATTATGAAGAGTATTCTTTCCATCGCATCATCCAAACTTTGCATAATTTTTGTGTGAATGACATGGGTGGTTTTTATTTAGATGTTATTAAAGATAGGCTCTATACAATGCCTGAGAATTCACAAGGCAGACGATCAGCACAAACAGTTTTATTATACGTTGCAGAGTCTCTAGTACGATGGATAGCTCCAGTGCTTTCATTTACGGCAGAAGAGATTTGGCAATCGCTTCCAGACCGTCGGGTGCCGTCGGTTTTTCTCTCTGAATGGCATGATATTGTTACAACCGGTGATAATAATGATTGGGAGATAATCCAGGATTTGAATGAAGTAGCTGCAAAGGCATTAGAAATCGCTCGAGATAAAAAAATTATCGGTTCACCATTAGATGCGGACCTGACGCTATATGCAAACCAGGAACTGATTGAATTTTTAGAACCCTTTGCTGATGAATTACGCTTTCTATTTATTACTTCATCAGCGACCATTAAATCAATTGATGAGGTTACTGATGAGGCAGTGCACGGAGAAAATTTTGCAGTATCAATAACTCAATCTGACTATGAGAAATGTAATCGTTGTTGGCATCGACAAGAGAGTGTCAATCAATCCAAGCATCACCCAGACTTGTGTTCTAGGTGTGAGGCTAATATAGGTGATGCATCAGAGGTAAGGCTCTATTTCTAATTATGAAACAATTTAATTGGATTGTATTAATTGTCATCTTTATTCTAGGGGATCAATGGACAAAAAATATAGTGGTAAATAATCTTGAATTATATGAGCGAGTTAATATCACATCATTTTTTGACATAACATTGCTTTATAACACTGGAGCAGCTTTTAGTCTTTTTGCTTTTGATACTGGCAGCCAACGTATACCGTTAATATTGATCTCAATTTTTGTGAGTGTGTATTTATTAGGTTTTTTAATAAAACATGCTTCTACAAATCATTGCGCTCTGAATCTTTCAATCTCTATGATAGCTGGGGGAGCATTAGGTAATTTGGTTGATAGAATTACACAAGGTTATGTGGTCGATTTTTTGCTCTTTTATTATGAAAATTGGTATTTCCCTGCTTTCAATGTAGCTGATTCCTTAATAACCATAGGAATGATGATCTTTCTAATAGATAATTTCATGATTAAAGACAGATAAATTAGTTTTAATTAATAAGGATTAGTAATGAGATTGTATTTGGAAAATGAGCTCTTTCTCATTAGAATGTTTCAATATGGATGATGTTATTCAACTGAAAACACAAGTTGAGAAAAGGCTCAAACTATATGGCCTTCGACCAACAAAAGCACGATTAAGAATCGGCATGATGTTATTGGATCACCCAAAGCATCTCTCAGCTGAACAAGTTTACGAGAGATTACTTGAGAAAGGCCATAGTATTTCTAAAGCAACGGTTTATAACACCTTAAATGCGTTTGCCGAAAAAGGTCTTGTTAATCAAGTTGCTGTTGACCCATCGAGGATGTATTACGATTCCACAACCAATGCCCACCATCATTTTTTCAATATAGACACTGGCCAACTTTTTGATATTCCTTCAGATGACTTAAGTGTTGAGAACATTCCAAGACTTCCTGAGAATACCAAAATTCAGGATTTGGAAATTGTTATAAAAATTAAAAATAAATAATTACTTAATAAGGAGTTAAGCATGGCGCGTCATAGAGCTTTACAAATGTTTGGTCGATCAGGTAATCCGGCTTTCAAAAGTAAGGCCTTTACCCAAAGATCATCTGATTTCTCAACCTCCGAAGTAATGACACTGTCGGGCACAGTGAATAAAACTGGCCTTTATTTATTGCTTTGTTTTATGACGGCTGCTTGGACTTGGAATCAATTCTATGCGTCGGGTGAACCTGCTTCTATTATGCCTTATCTTATATTTGGTTTAATCGGCGGATTGATTGCAGCTTTGATAACGATTTTTAAACCAACAGCTGCTCCTATTTCAGCACCAATATATGCACTTTTAGAAGGCTTCGCAATCGGTGGGATATCGGCAGTTGCTGAGGCAAGCTATGAAGGCATAGTTATTCAGGCAGTAGGTCTTACTTTTTTCACATTGGCCTCTTTGCTTATGGCTTATAAAACTGGGCTTATTAAACCCACTGAAAATTTCCGTTTAATGGTTTTCGCAGCTACTGGAGGGGTAGCATTATTATATTTGGTTAATTTTATCATGATGTCTTTTGGTGCAAGCATTGGATTTATTCATTCAAATGGCTTGGTAGGAATTGGCGTTAGCCTGGTGGTGGTTGCAATTGCTGCTCTCAATCTAGTGTTAGACTTTGATTTTATAGAACAAGCTGCTGAACAAGGTGCTCCTAAGTATCTAGAAGCTTATGGTGCTTTTTCATTATTGGTTACTTTAATCTGGCTTTACCTAGAAATTCTAAGATTGCTTACCAAACTGTATTCCAGAAATTAATGGATTCAAACTCACTTTTTTTTGGCCTTATGATTATAGGGTCATTAGGCGTATTTTTTTATTTTGGGAAATTTAGAGCCTCAATCAAGCAAAGAGATCGAAGTGATAAAATCGACTGGACTCAATCTTTATGGTCTAAAATAAGATCTAAGAAACAGAAAAAAGACGATTAGATTATTGTGCCTAATATTCAGAATATTTTAGCCATCGCTTCAGGTAAAGGAGGTGTAGGAAAATCAACCGTAAGCGTTAATCTTGCTCTGTCCTTAAAAGAACAAGGCCTTAAAGTGGGATTATTGGATGCTGATATTTATGGGCCCAGTATCCCTCTAATGCTTGGTACTGTAGGTCAAAAACCCTCAACCCCTGACAATAAAACATTTAACCCAATAATGGCACTAGGTATTGAATTAATGTCTATCGGGTACATTGTTTTAAAAGATAAAGCAACGATCTGGAGAGGACCGATGATGTCTAAAGCTATAGAATCATTACTCTTTCAAACCAACTGGTCTGATCTAGATTACTTGATTATTGACTTACCTCCTGGAACTGGCGATGCTCAGTTAACACTCTCCCAAAAAGCCGGTTTAACTGCTGCGGTTCTTGTGAGTACGCCTCAACAAGTCTCACTGATCGATGTAAAAAAGTCCCTTGAAGCGTTTCGAAAACTATCAATCCCTCTTATCGGCTTAGTCGAGAATATGAGCTATTTTATTTGTGATGAATGCGGATCAAAGCATCATATACTGGGTAGTAATAATATAGAGAAATTTTCGATTGATAATGATATATCACTATTAGGTCAAATACCTATGCACCCAAAACTTTCTGAAGGCGGCGATAATGGTCAGCCCGTTATTATAAATTCAGAGGATGGGTTACTAACAAAGGTTTACCAGGAAATAGCCGCTAAGATTGATTCTGAGGTAAGAAAAATTGAGAAACCTAAAAAAAGTTTAGAAGATATTGCTGTTACGACTGAAAATTAAAAATGGGTTGGATTAAATCAATTTAGCTTTATTCAATAATAAAATATTTTCCTTGAGAGTCTCCATTTCATTAAATCTATAATTCTTTGATAGCGGCGTACAGTTTTCTTGTCGTTGACAATCAGAGCTTCTAGGACAAATAATTTTTGCAGGATGATCTAATGCATCAATTAACCAATGTATTCTAAGAAGATTAGCTATTTTCAGGATTGAGGATTTTATTTCACCTTTAATCTCGCTTTCTCCACCATTGCTTTGGCAAGCTATCTCTAATTCATTAATCAACTCTATGGCGTCTATTCCTTGATTATTTAGGGCTGGTTTCAAATCTATTCCTAAAGAGTAAAGTTTTAAGTTTCCAGCCAGATCTGGCTTTCTTATAGAATAACAACAGTAAAGGTATGTTTTGTCCCCGTCTTTTAATATTGATATCTGAGATTGAGGGTTCTTTACATACTCCTCATTGAGTAGTCTGAAAACAGCCCAGTTAGGGCATGGGTTTGTCGCCATTGACATGTTTCCAAAAGGTAATGAGATACCATTGCCTCGGTAAATAGCACTTAAATACCCTGGTTGATAAGCCTCAAAATAATGCCAATGAAGATAATTTGAAACAGCCGTGACCCTTCTCATTAAATGTGCCGGGGACAATTCAAGCTCTTTAGCAGACAACATGTCGTGTTCTGTTTTAATAAGGTATCGTTTAAAAGGTTTTCTGGGGCAAAGTAGGGCACCTGCAAAAAAACTTGATTCAAAATCATGCCAAGCCATGAGTACATCATGAGAATTACTCACAGTTTCTTGCCTACCATCACTGTCAAAGGGGTTAGATCCTGACGATATGATAGATCTTAAGCCATCTCCTTGATGAAGGATCTTATGGCCCAAATGAGTTGTAAGGTCATATTTGAGTCGATATGGATCATTTTGCAGTGCTTCATTAACATAAACTGTTGAGGGTGATTCATAAAATGACCTGAGCAGCATTTTATTGTTCATTTGAGGTGTTGATGTGGTCACTCTATTTTGTTTAAACCATTTAAGCTTTAAGCCGTGAGTTTTATACAGTTTTTTGATGTCATTAACTTTAATTGGGAAAATATTTTTACCTATTTCATCAGCAACTTTTTCTAAATCTGGAAAGCGATTAAAGTTCGTTTCTTGGTAGGAGCGAATTAATAACTGAGCAAACTGTCTTCCAGATATGCCGCTTTGATCCAGTAATTCTGGAATGGCACCTTGCAATAACTCTTTGCTATAGAGAAAGCCTGGTTCAAGAGGGAGAGTTTGGTTTTTTTGTTTAGGTCCCTCATCGTCACTAAAGCCGATATCAAGATTTTCATCCATAAACCAAGAAGGGTCTTTTTGGAACACCATAGCTATTTGGTTTAGAACATTTTCAGAGGGAACCCGTTTTCCATTCTCAATCATGCTGAGATAAGAAACAGAAGGAGCATGTTTAGGGTCTTCTTCACTGCATCTTTCTGAAAGGTCTTCAAGAGTTAGTTTATTGAGCTTACGGACATTTTTTAGTTTTGTCCCAAGCAGATGACTTTTTCTATATAGATTACTCATTGTGAATTTTACATTGTGAAATTTTTATTGTGAAATTTTAATAGATATTTATATAAACTTCACTAAATTATTAATATTTTTCAAATGTCTGAAGCGATAACAATTACTCCATCTTTAACTATGGAAGAGAAAGAAGTCACCAATCCTAGAGCATTAGGCTTGGTCGAATTACTGCATACACAATTTAATGCAAGGCGATTAGAGCTTCTTGAGTTAAGAAACCTAAGACAAGCCGAGTTGGATGATGGAAAGAAACCTAATTTTCTAAAATCAACACAGGCGATAAGAGAGGATGATTGGGTGGTTTCTCCAATACCGCATGACCTTCAAGACAGAAGAGTTGAAATTACAGGCCCCGTGGATCGTAAAATGGTAATCAATGCTTTAAATGCTCCAGTAATGACTTTCATGGCAGATTTTGAAGATTCTTGTTCACCCACATGGAGTAATATTATTCATGGTCAAATTAATTTAAGAGATGCGATAAACAAGGACATAGAATTCATAAGAGAAAGTGACCAAAAACGATATGCTCTTAATCAACAAACAGCCACACTTATAGTGAGACCTAGAGGGTGGCATTTGAATGAGAAGCATGTTCTGGTTAATGAAGAAGAGGTATCAGGAGGGTTATTTGATTTTGCAATATTTCTCGCCAATAACCATGAAGCATTATCACAAAATGGCAGTGGACCTTATTTCTATTTGCCAAAACTTGAAAGTCATCTTGAAGCTAGATTATGGAATGATGTTTTTATTGCGGCACAAGACTTTCTAAATATTGATCGAGGAACAATTAAGGCCACTGTTCTTATTGAAACAATTCTTGCCGCTTTTGAAATGGATGAGATTCTTTATGAACTAAGAGAACATTCTGCTGGACTCAATTGTGGGCGTTGGGACTATATTTTTAGTTTTATAAAAAAATTCAGGAATGATGCTGATTCTATTCTCCCTAATCGAGATGAAGTCATGATGACCCGTCATTTTCTAAAATCTTATGTTGATGGGTTAATCAAAACTTGCCATAAAAGAAATGTGCATGCTATGGGTGGTATGGCAGCACAAATTCCTATAAAAAATAATACTCAGAAAAATAATGAAGCTATGTCTAAAGTTGAATCAGACAAGCTACGTGAGGCAAATGCAGGCCATGATGGAACATGGATTGCTCACCCAGGGCTATCATCAATTGCTATGGAGGCCTTCAATTCAATCATGGGAGATCAAGCAAACCAAATTAGTAACAAAAGGGATGATGTCAATATTACTTCTCATGATCTTTTGAAAGTGCCTAATGGAATGATCACTGAAGAAGGCTTAAGACATAATATTAGGGTTGGGGTGCAGTACATCGAAGCATGGTTATCGGGTAACGGATGTGTGCCTTTATACGATCTGATGGAGGACGCTGCCACTGCAGAAATTTCTCGATCTCAAATTTGGCAGTGGATCACTCATAAAGCGTCATTTACAGGCACTAATCAAACCATAGATGAGAATTTATTCATTTCTATCTTAGATCAAGAAATGACTCAACTTATTGAACTAAGAGGGGACTCTAATTTTGATCAAGCTAATTTAGACCGTGCTATTGATTTATTTCAAAGCATGTCAACCAGCTCAGACTTTGACCAATTCTTAACTTTACCTGCGTATAAATTCCTTTAGGAGACAACTATGAAAGATAACAATGAAAATGCCTTAATCACTGAGCAGCAAGAAGATTCTTTGATTATACCCAAACCTCTTTCTGAATCTGAGGTGATTGATCTGATGATTTATGGAGAGGATGTCATTGATTTTGGGGTGAGTCTTAAACCTATTACTGAAAAAAAATAAGAAAAAATGATGAATAAATTTCACTGTCTATTAATACCTTTAGGAGAAAAACATGGGTGATAAGAGAAATTATACAACCGATCAAGTCAAAGCTCTTCAAGGTTCTGTCAAAGTTGAGTCTACATTGGCTAAGATCGGTGCAAAACGATTGAGAAAGTTGTTGGAGACTGAATCCTATGTTAAAACTTTTGGAGCATATAATGGCCAGCAAGCTGTTCAACATGTAAAGGCTGGTCTTAAGGCCATTTATGTATCAGGTTGGCAAGTTGCGGCTGCAGCGAATAGCAATAATGAGGTTTACCCTGATCAAAGTCTTTATTCTGTAGATTCTGTTCCAAATGCCGTTCGAAATATCAATAATGCTTTTCGACGCCAGGACCAAATCCAGGTCCAAGAAGGGGAAGAGGGATTCTATTTTGCTCCAATCATTGCTGATGCGGAAGCTGGGTTTGGCGGTGCATTGAATGCGTATGAGTTGGCTCGCAATCTCATTGAAGCTGGAGCCTCGGCTGTGCACTATGAAGATCAATTGGCGGCAGAAAAGAAGTGCGGACATCTTGGTGGAAAGGTTTTAATATCCACAAGTCAAGCAATCAGGAATCTAAATGCGGCGAGACTTGCTGCTGATGTCGCTGAAACAGATACGTTAATCATAGCGAGAACCGATGCAGAAGCTGCAAGACTTCTTTTAACGGATGTCGATGAAATAGATCGAAAATTCATGACAGGTGACAGGACATCAGAGGGTTTTTATCAAATTTCAGGAGGACTGGAAATGGGTTGTGAGCGGGGGCAGGCATTTGCTGAATATGCAGATTTAGTTTGGTGTGAAACATCAAAACCCTGCTTAAAGGATGCAAAGCGATTTGCTGACGCAGTTCGTGGAGCTCACCCAGAACAACTACTAGCATACAATTGTTCCCCAAGCTTTAATTGGAAGCAGCATATCCCTTCAGAGGATGAATTAGTTCAGTTTCAAGAAGAATTAGGAAAAATGGGATTTAAGTTCCAATTCATAACGCTTGCTGGTTTTCATACAACCAACTTTGCTGTCTTTGATTTTGCGAGAGAGTATAAAAAGAATGGTATGTTGGCATTCAGTCAGCTGCAGCAGAAAGAGCTAGACTATCAGCAACATGGATTCACTACAGTGAAGCATCAAGCAGAGGTTGGAGTAGGTTACTTTGATGCAATCAGTCAAACAGTTGGGGCAGGTAGTGTCGCTGCATTGGCAGATTCTACCGAAACAGAACAATTTAGTTAACTGTAAGGAATAAATCTAGCAAGAAGCTACTTTTTAGTGCTTAACTCCGTTCTATTTTTAAATACTTTTGTTTCTATTAGTTGACCATTGATATCAAAGTATTCCCATAGACCAATGAGCTGTCCTTGTTTATGCTTGCCTCGACGTTGAAGTTGTCCATTGTCATGAAACCATTCAAAAAGCCCTTCAGATTCACCATTTAACATATTTCCTGAATACAGCAGCACACCATTTTCATGAAATCCTTGCCATAGACCATTCTCTTTGCCTTTTTTAAATTGGCCTTTGTAGGCTAATCGACCGTGCTTATCGAAATATTCCCATAGGCCATGTTGTGCATTATTCTTAAACTCTCCTCTTATCTCTACTTGGCCGTTTTCAAAAAACCATTCGGCACTTGTTTGTTTGCCTTTTATAAAATCTGTTCTATTGGTAAGTTTTCCTGTTTCTTGATCAAATTGTTCCCATACTCCTTCCTCCTTTCCCTCTTTCCAGTGTTCTTTGCGAAGGAGATATCCGTTTTTCCGATGAAACGCTTCAATTAGGCCATGTTTTAGCCCGTCCTTATAATGTCCTCTCCATTTGATCTGGTCAGAGTATTCATCTTCGTAATAATACTCGTACAGGCCGTGTTTAATTGTTTCTTTTTTATTCATGGATTATTTACAA
>ENA-OSET01003085-OSET01003085.1-sediment-metagenome-genome-assembly--contig:-NODE-3085-length-15510-cov-56.096935_pt1 | contig 15510 bp, 12 predicted proteins | sample MGYA00237882_ERZ534229 | MGnify/ENA primary metagenome ERZ534229 (study PRJEB26408, sample SAMN06266212) | sediment metagenome | isolation source: Hudson Canyon methane seep mesocosm | place... | reverse complement strand
CTCCCACAGCAATATCTCCACTAACTGGCGCATCAAATAGTTGTGCTGGGTTAGAAGTCATTGCGGCAATGGCAACTATCTTGTCTAGGCCATTGGCTACCGCATTACCTGCAGCTTGTCTGACCAGATAGGCATTGTGAGAGGTGCTGCGGCTTGTGTTGGTAAACAATAGCTTAACCCCCGCATCGGATAACAGCTTCGCATTATCAAGCCGAGCTCCAAGGGTTTCATAGGAACTTGGTAGATTATTGATCGGATCAATTATCACCGGAACGCCGGCTGCTGCGATTTCGTCAGCGGCCATCCATCCCTCCATGACACTAGAGAGAATTAGGTTTAGCTGAAATTCTTTAGCCAATTTAAGAATATTTCTAATATCACTTGCACGGTTGGTATGAACGAGCAGTGGTTTACTTCCATTGACGACTGACTCTAACGCCGCCAAGTCTGCATAGGAGAGTTCGTAATTTCTGTGGTCTCCAGCCAGCGCCGCTTTTTTATTGCGAGAAAAGTCCTTAGCATCATCCAATGCCTGACGAAGCTCAACCAATGCAGCTGCGCGCGAATTTCCGGATAAATCAAAGCCGTGTTCGGTAAAGTCTGCAGCCATAGCTAAACTATCGTGGATTACGCGGGGATTTAAGCCAAGTTGCACCAGCGCGACCTGTCCAGAAAAAAGATGAGTACTTGATTCGGGAATCATCAGGGCGTGAGATAAACCATGAGTTCGGTTGTGAGGAATCAAGGTAGAGTTGGGGTTAAATGCCTCAGCGATTTTTAACGCGGCAGTGACGGAATCATTATCAGAGTAATAATCTACCGTAGGGCCTATTGCGCTAACCTCCACGGCTCCAATATGGGTATGGGAATTGAATAAGCCGGGCGTTAAAGATTTACCTGTTCCATCAATATCTCGATCTGCGGTTTCATAAATACGTTTGCCGATAGCGACAATTTCACCATTTTTGATGAGGACATTGGTGTTGGGCTCCATGCCATTACTCTTATAAACGTCTACATTTTTAATGAGCAATGAATTTGCGTTAACAGAGGTGGTAATAAAAGCTAGAGTGAAAATAACTAGAATTTTTTTCATGGTCGTACCGCTCCTGCTTTAATAATGCCCAAATTAAAGTCACTGGTTGGTTGTATTGATTTGTTTTCACGATCAAAACGCAAATCTCCATCAATCCAAACTTTGTTAGCATGGCTATAAACGCTTAACGGATGTTCAGTCCAAAGCACAATGTCGGCATTTTTGCCTACCGCCAGAGAACCAATTTGATCTTCAAGCCCAAGGGACTTTGCTGCATTATAGGTTCCCCATCGAATTGCTTTTGCAGGGCTGATATCAAGACCCATTCGGTTTCCTGCACTCATAGCTTTGGCAATTTCTTGGTTTAGGCGTTGAATTTGAATAGGGTCATCCGAGTGAATAACTGCACAGGCCTTTGCATAGTCGACTAGGGCAATGTTCTCTCGGACCATATCATAGGCCTCCTGTTTAAAGCCCCACCAATCAGCCCACATGACACCGCAAATACCTTCTTCTGCTAGCATTGATGCTGCTTTGTATCCTTCTACTGCATGATGAAATGCTGCGATTTCGTAGCCAAATTCCTTAGACATATCGATCATTTGAGCCATTTCATCTACTTTGTAGCAATGATTATGAATACGAATGTCGCCTTCGAGTACCCCAGCTAGCGTCTCAAGACGTAAATTACGGGTTGGGGTGTTTGATAAAGATCGTTCAGCAGAGTCAGATATATACTCATCCCATGATTTTTTGTACTCAGTTGCTTGGATCCACGCTTTTCTATAGCCGGCCATATTTCCCATTCGCGTAGAGGGTAAAGTGTTGCGACTACCATAGACTCGTTTAGGGTTTTCACCGCAGGCCATTTTTAAGCTATAGGGTGCTCCGGGAAATTTCATACCTTGAACTGTGATTGAAGGAATGTTTTTTAAGGTAACACCGCGACCACCAATCAGATTTCCTGAGCCAGGCAGAATTTGCACAGTCGTCACTCCACCTGCTAGAGCCTTTTCAAACTGAGGGTCTTCAGGCCAAACAGAGTGCTCCGCCCAGACTTCTGCAGTGACTGGTGATGTCATTTCATTGCCATCTGAGTGGTTGGATGTGCTCGGCGCAGGGTACACACCCATATGAGAGTGCACGTCTATTAGCCCAGGTGTAATCCATTTTCCCTTAACATCTATGCTGTGTGTTTCCGCTTTAATCTCTAGGTCATTACCCATTGCACTAATCTTACCCTGACTGATTACAATGTCAGTATTGGTTAGCTCAAGACCATCACCGGTAAGGACGTTGGCATTAACAATGGCAAAAGGAGTATTTTTAGGGATAGTATAAGTTGAAGGAAATGGATTTTTGTTGGGTAGTGTTATTTCAACTTTAGAGCTATTTTGCTCCGCACAACCTGCAACCATTAGCAATGCAGCGATAGAAGCGTTCGTTAAAAAGGTTCTATTCATAGGATATCTTCTTTTTGTAATTACCATTTACGTTGGTCGCTCAGTCTATGTCAGATTGGCTATAAATTCAGTTAAATTACACAGCTTTGGGTTTTTAAAGTGTTCATACGCTAAATTAGATGTTTTAAGCGTCGCTCAGGTTAGACTAGTACTAAAGTATTAATCCGTTTACCGTATTTTCTTTCAGGCAGTCATAACTTAATATTGTCTCACTTTCGGGAACGTTGCAATTCATAAGATTTCATCAAGGATGATGAGCTAAATCTGCGGTAGTGGTGAAGGATTTAACCGTCTGTTAACAGAATTATTATCGGCAACAATATGAATTGTACTCAGGAAAGTAACATCAAGGATGATGAGCAGTCAAAGCGATTGTAGAACATTGAGTATTCGACTTTCCTGTTTCCCGAATTCAGCTTTATTGCGCACTCTGCGCTTTCCGAAATTGTGTTGAAGTTTTGTAATACGTCAATTAGTTTTCTAAATAAGTTTTTCATAAATATCTATGTCAATTGAGTCTTTTGTTAGCTTAGACCTAGAAAGATTGGCTTTTTAGAAAGCACTTCTCGCGCTGAGGTTGAAAAGTGGCTCAAAATACAGTTAGATCGTTGGTCTAAAAAATAAACTTGAGGGAAACCATGGCTACGCCTAAACCTCATTCAGATCCTTTTCTGGGCGAGGAGCTCTTGGACGATCAGCAGGCCATAGAGAGAATATTCAATCATATAGATAATGGCACTACAGATCTTGGTGACACTGTTTGGCATGAACCCGTGGAGCATTATTATTCCCAAGAGCGATTCGATGCCGAGATAGCTCTGTTGAAGAAAATGCCAGTGCCTTTTTGCCCTTCGGCTGCCCTCGAAGAGGTAGGTAGTTATGTGGCTCGCAAAGCTGCGGGAACGCCTTTAGTGGTGGCTCGTGGCCGAGATAGAAAAGTAAGAGCCTTTATCAATGCTTGTCGTCATCGTGGAATGCAGGTTGCTAGTGGGAGCGGTTGTTCACGGGCTTTTGTTTGCCCCTATCACGCTTGGACCTATGACTTAGAGGGTAAGCTCAAAGGGATTCGAGGTCAGGAGGCTTTTCCCGATTTAGATCTTGATGATAATGGCCTCGTGGAAGTGAGTGCTGTTGAGAAGGGTGGCATCATCTATGTAATGCAAGAAGGTGAGATTACTTCGGGGATGTTGGAAAATACTCTTGACTACTTCGCGCCCGAACAACAAATGTTTGAGCAAAGTGAGCTCTGCGACCAAGCAAATTGGAAGCTTCTCACTGAAACTCTTCTGGAAGGCTATCACATCAAAGCTTTGCATAAGAATACGTTTTATCCCTACGGGCTGGATAATGTGAATTTGGTAGAGACCTTTGGTGCTAATTCACGAGTTATCTTTCCTTTTCGTCGTATCGAAAAACTAAGAGATATCCCCCCCAGTGAGCGTCGTATTGATGGAGCTGTGACGTCGGTTTACCACCTCTTTCCAAATGCAAGTGTCGCTGTACTTTCCAAACACACAAGCCTAGCGATTCTCGAACCATTGTCTCCGAGCAGTTCACAGTGGGTTGTTTACCGAATGATCAATCGACAAACTGAGGATCATACTATTTCACTCGAGGATGCTCAGCGAGACGCACTGTTTGTAAATGAGACTGGGCAGGATGAAGATCGAGAGGCTGCTTGTGCAATTCAAGAGACCGTAGAGACAAGAGCTAATGATCATTTAACGTTTGGATACTTCGAAAAAGCTATTGTTAATTTCCACCAGCATTTGTCAGAATATTTGGCTAAATAAGTACCAATTCTGTATAGGTGAAGTTCTATACGCCCAATCTCTCGATAGACTAAACCGAAGTTGGCGTGTAAAATGCCGTTCGCGGGATTAAAGGTCGCATAGCTCAGTTGGTAGAGCGCCGTCATGACATGGCGGATGTCGTTGGTTCAAGCCCAACTGTGACCACCAATTCCTCAAGATTCAAACTAGGATCACACTCTTAACAATTTTGGTTTAGAGTGCGTTAATTAATCAAGGATCCGTCTAAATTGTTCTTTCCTAATAAATGTTTGTTCATCCATATCCCTAAAACTGGCGGCTCTAGCCTCGAGCATGCTATTGCTAGCAATTATCTAGAGGATGAACAGGAAGGGAATATTGAGAGGATGGCTTACAGTGAGTTTACCGTGCATGGCCATTTTGAAAAGCGAGAAAAAGGCAATGGTGGCCATCCCCATAGCTTTATCAAAGATTACGCGGAGCATCTTAATATTGAAGACTATTACAAGTTTGTTGTTTTAAGGAATCCCTTTGAACAGGTGGTTAGCCTGTACAACCAAATTCGAGTGTCTGCCAATATTCCCTCTCTGGAGCATTTTATTCTTGGTGAAAAAAATTTCACCATGAAGCAGGTAGATCATTATATTGATCAATATAAATTTACACATATTGATGGAGAGTTAATGGTGGACAAGATATTTGTGTTTGACCGTTATCACGAAGCTCAGAATTTTGTAGAAGACAAGTTTCATTTAAAAATCGATAGAGACAAGAAACTGTGGAAAACTAAGTACACCGGAGAGTCTCTGTCGGTGGAGGCCAAAACGCATTTCGAAAGCGTCTACCATCAATCTATCGAGCTTTATAACCAGTTTTTATCTAAAAACACCGCCTAAACCAACCTGTACCTGATAATATTTCAGTTTTATTAACCGCCGTTCATCGGAACTAGTTTTTGCAAAAGTAGCCTTTCCTCGCAGTTTAATCTAGTCTAGCCCTATGCTTTATTCGTACACATCCTGTTATCTGTCTTTTTAAATAGATGAACTGATAGGCAAGGTGCCGGACAAACAGTGCAAATGAAGAGCAAGGGGAATCCGAAATGACATCGCAAAGAGTCACCATTACTGATGTTGGGCCAAGAGATGGCCTACAGAATCAGCCAAAAATACTTACGATAGATGAACGGTTGATGTTAGTGCGTGCTATCGCCACTGCTCAAGTGCCGAGAATTGAGGTGGGTAGCTTCGTATCACCCAAAGCAGTTCCTGCGATGGCCGGAACTGACCAAATTTTTGATGCTTTAGCAGCTCAATCCTCTTTTCGAACGCCGACTGTCGCGTTAATTCCGAATATGAAAGGTTATGAGTTTGCCCGTGATGCGGGTGCTGAGGCCGTGACTATGGTTTTATATGCTAGCGATGGAATGGCACAAAAAAATGCTGGGATGAATATGAGCGAGGCTGAAGAGGTTACGTTTGATATCTTGCGACAGGCCAATCAAGAGGGAATACAGGTGATTGCAACTATTGCAGTTGCTTTTGAATGTCCTTTTGATGGACCGACTGATCCGACTATTGTGCAAAGGGCCGTTGATAAATTTCTTCAGTCAGAAGTATCTCAGGTAGTTCTTGCTGATACTATTGGTGCTGCTGATCCGCAGCAAGTACGAGATTTAACCTCTACGTTAATCAAAAGCCATGGCGGCGAGCGGTTAGGCTGCCATTTTCATGACACTAGGGCAATGGGGTTAGCCAATGTATATGCTGCTTTGGAGTCAGGAATCCGACATTTTGATAGTTCTATCGGTGGGTTGGGTGGATGTCCATTTGCCCCCGGAGCTTCTGGCAATGTAGCAACTGAAGATGTTGTTATGATGCTTGAGCAGATGGGTTTTGATACAGGTGTTGATTTACCACTTTTATTGGAGGCGTCTGATTTAGCCCAGTCTTTAACCGGCGCAGTTTCAGGAGGGAGGTCAAAAGTTTGGCTACAAACGCAATTACAAAAACAGGCTTTATGATCTGAAGGGGGAGGCGCTCCGTAGGGAGAATTAGAAGTGATTCGCCACAAATAGCAACTTTTTCGACGTGATTTGTGCTTCTATAGCGGTAGGTGCTTCCCAGTAAAACGTTTTTATGGCCAATTAAAATAAAATCTCATAAGTAAATTGAATAGGGCCCAAGCCCACGGGGGAAATATAATGAAAAATCTAAATGCAAAGAAAGTGTTGGCGATGGCAGTTTTAGCCTCGATAGCCACCACCTCGGTGGCAGAAATTGCCATCGAAGAAGTTGTAGTTACAGCGCGTAAGCGAGCTGAAAACTTACAAGAAGTTCCCATAGCAGTAACAGCCTTTACCGAGGCTCAAATCGAGAGTGCCGGTATTCAACGCCCGGGCGATTTTATTAGCCTAATGCCAAACGTCACCATGGTGGATTCTGCAAACGTTGGCGATACCCAAGTGAGTATTCGAGGTATTGTTTCGACTCGCGACGCCGAATCGACTTTTGCTTATGTTGTTGATGGTGTTCTGGTGACCAACCCAAATGGGTTCAACGAAGAGTTGATGGATGTTAGCCAGATAGAAGTGCTTAAGGGTCCTCAGGGTGCTCTCTACGGCCGTAATGCCGTTGCAGGAGCAATATTAGTGACCACCAATCGGCCGGACGAGGAGTTCGAAGGTAAGGTCAGGGTGGGAGCGGGAAACAACGGTTCCAAAAATGCGAGCATGACGTTGAGTGGTGGTCTTGATAATGGAATGCTCGGTAGGGTAAGTGTGAGTCACCGAGAGACCGATGGCCACTACAGCAATGCCTACACCGGAGAAAATTCAGTGGATTTTCTGGACGATACGACTGTTAGAGGTCGGCTCATCTGGGATGTCAATGAGGACCTTTCTCTAGACATGCGAGCAGGAATGAGTGATGTGAGTGGCGGAGCCATCAATTTCAACGCGGTGTTTGCTATTCCGATGTTTGCTGAAGGCTTTGGCCTTGGGCCAACTTTCTTCGCTGATGTTAATGAGCACGACTTTATCTTCTCTAATAACGTTCCAGGTGAAAACGAGCAAGAAACTACAGAGTTTTCCTTGAAAGCTGATTTGGATAGGGAAGGATTTGATGTCAGTGCAATTTTCAGTTTCAGCGACCTAGAAGAATACCTACTTTCAGACGGAACCAGTGCTACATTTTATGGGTATGAGGTTACACCAGCGTGCCAGTCGGATAGGGCAACGTTGAACAACCTACCTGTATCTATGGGTGGAGCTGGACGTGATGATCTGTTCGGCGGATTCTTTAGTCCGTTTGGCGTTTTCCCCGGAGCGGGAGGAGCTGATCCCGATTTCACCGGTATTTACGGCCCCTACACGCCCACTGCCTGTGACGGATATCAGTATCAGGAGCGTAATCAGTCAGATACTAGCTTAGAAGTTCGCCTTACATCAGACGAAGATGCAGAGTTAAGTTGGATTGCTGGAGCCTATGTTGCTGACATCGAAAGAGAGGTCGTGGTGGCCTATGGCGCAGATACAGGAGCCGGGTTTTTACGGCAGCCATATGTTGATCCTACGGGTCCGAATCCGACAGATCTGATGTTCAACGATAAGTTTGATACTTCGGTAGTTGCTGTATTTGGTCAGGTTGAATTTGACATCAACGATGATATGGAGCTCGCATTTGCCGCGCGTTATGATCGTGAAGAGCGAGACGTGCACAACCAAGTGCCTAACGTTTCCGCTTCAGGTTTGAGCGTCAACGCATTGACAGGTCCTATTAATCCGGCCTTCGCGGCTAACCCAAATGGTGTACCAGATCGTTCAGCATCGTTTAACCAATTCCAGCCGAAGGTTACTTGGAGTTGGAATGCGGCTGACGACGTGAATGTGTATGCCAGTTGGGGTGTTGGCTTCAGAAGCGGTGGCTTTAACTCCATTGGTAGCGAAGCTTTGATTGACTTCTGGTACAACAATAACGGCGACGGTACAAATCCTGGGACTTTAGTGGACGGGAATTTACTGGTCAAAGATGAGTATGACAAAGAAGTGTCCACAAGTTTTGAGCTTGGCAGTAAAATGGAATTTATGGATAACAGACTTCGTATTAATGCTGCTGTGTTTAGTACAGATGTCGAAGATAACCAGTTCTTTGAATTCTTTGCTGGTCCCTTCGGTTTGATGAGAGTCGTTACAACCATTGAAGACCTGGAGATACAAGGCTTCGAGATGGACTTCAATGCGGTAGTGAGTGAAAACATGTCTCTCTTTGGCGGTGTAGGTATACTTAATAGTGAAATTATTCGAAATGATCATCGCCCATCTAGTGAAGGAAACGATGCACCTCAGACACCTGACCGCACTTATAACCTAGGTACGCAGTTTGAGATGACAGTTGCCAATGGAATTGAAATGACTGCACGAATGGATTGGCAGCATGTTGGTGAGATGGCGTTCCATACCCTACAGGGCCAAGAAACTCCTACGATATGGCAGGTCTTCTATCCCGGTGTGCCAATTGCTCAGAATTTCAGCAAGGCTACGCGAGATGCTTACGACACCTTGAATCTCCGAGTTTCATTCGACGCTGAGAACTGGGGAATAACTCTCTGGGGACGCAACATCACCGATGAAAAATACCTGGAAGAGGTAATTCCAGCACCTGAGTTTGGTGGATCATTTATCCATCCAGCAGGTAGAGACTCCTACGGTATTGATTTTAACTACCGATTCTAAGTCCGATAGGTGTATGTTTAGTAGCGGGTCGCTCTGGAAAGGGCGGCCCGCTTTTTTATAACGACCAAAAACAATCTTCTATTTAATAATGACTCCGTCCGCATCAGAGATATAAGTTAATTATCCCAAACTTTTTTTGTTTTAGTTATGATGGAATGTCAAAAGACTAACTAATACCGAAAGGATATTTTAATGCTTAAAAAAATGGCAACCTCATTAGGCTTGATTGTTGTGCTTGGGGCGATTGTCGCCACGATTTTTGGGCCAGCCGCGGTTGAGAAACAGATGAATGCTGTTTCGGAGCATGAGCCTTTCGAGGTCTCCGATAGAGCTAAAAAGCTTCATGGAAGTCTTATAGTGGGCGACTGGCATGCTGATAGTGCCCTTTGGAATCGTGATCTAGCTAAACAGTATGATTATGGTCATGCGGATATTCCGAGAATGCAACAAGGCAATATGGCCTTGCAGATGTTCACTACGGTGACAAAATCTCCTTCTGGACAAAATTATGAGCGCAATGAAACGAGCGCTAGGGATAATATTACGTCCTTGGCGATACTCCAGGGCTGGCCGATAAAAAGTTGGACGAGCTTGGCAGAACGAGCCATCTTTCAAGCCGAAAAAATTCGTGATTTGGCAAAACGTGATCCTGAAAACTTCATGTTAATTGAGTCGCAAGCGGATCTAGGGCAATGGTTAGGAAAGAGAGCATCAAACCCGCTGTTAATTGGAGGACTCATTGGCACTGAAGGGTCTCACGCGTTGGATGGCGATCTAAGTAATGTGCAACGATTGTATAAAAAAGGCTTTAGGATGATGAGTCTTCATCATTTTTTTGATAACAAATTAGGTGGCTCATTACATGGGACCACAGGCAAGGGCCTAACAAATTTTGGTCGTAAGGCGATTAGTGAGATGCTCCGTCTGGACATAATTATCGATGTCTCACACTCCTCCGAACAAGTGGTTAAAGATGTACTAGAGATCAGCAGTCAACCTCTAGTGGTCAGTCATACAGGCTTTAATGGCCATTGCTCTTCTGCGCGTAACATCAGCGATAGCTTAATGGAGGCAATCGCCCGCAAGGGAGGGCTAATTGCTGTTGGCTTTTGGGAAGGGGCGGTTTGTGATAATACCCCTAAATCAGTTGCTCAAGCGATCGAGTATGGTATTGGTCTTGTCGGGGCAGATCATGTTGCTTTGGGTTCAGATTTTGACGGTGCAATTAAACCTGGATTTGATAGTTCAGAGCTTATAGCAATCACTCATGAACTACTTGAGCTTGGCGTCAGTGAGGAACATATTAAGCTGGTGATGGGGGAAAATATGCTCGTCTTTCTCCAAGGGAATCTACCTAAACATTAGATTGATCCTTTGACCACATTATACGGCCAAAATTTCTAGAATGTGATCCAGGCCAAATATTTTATCTAATCAAAGTCATATCCTATCGGAGAGGAGTAAAAAGTTACCGCATGGAGGCGGAATATATGAGTCCTCAGCGACAGGGGTTCTCACTTTTTGAAATGCTGATTTGCATTAGCATTCTCTCCATCTTATTGTTTATTTCACTTCCTTCGATGTCTTCTATGACCTCAAATCAGAGAGTTTCGACCCAGATTACACAAATTCGCCAAGCTCTATATTTGGCAAGAAGCTTAGCGGTAACTCAGGGGCAGATTTGGAAAGTTTGTTTAATGGACGTTTCCAATTCATGCGTCAAAGAGGGTGGAAAATCATTAGTCGTCTTTCGAGATGATAATAATGATCATCAATTAAACAGTAATGAGACAGTTAAAAAAACATCAGAAATAAGGGGCGTCAAAATAAAACTTTCGGCCTCTAATCGGGCCTATGTGCGCTTTAAAATAACTGGAGAGTCTTTAGAGTCAGGTAATTTTCAGGTATGTCGTATGGATTCATTGAAGAGTCATGGTGGTAAAGTGATAATTTACAGAAGTGGGCGTATACGAGTGTCCATGGATCAATTTAGCAACTGTTAGTTATGATTTTGCTAAATGTAGTTTTTTCCATTCCGAACCGATGTTGTGTCTAAATATGTGACACGGTACTCATTTTTGAAAAATTCCCAATGCAGATTCGTAGTTTTTTTTGCCTCAAACTGGAAAAATAGGAGACTGAATTGGACTGCTAGTTTAGAAAGCTTGGATTTACGACATGACTATCCGCAGATGGTGTTTTGGCTTTACGTTAATTGAGCTAATGGTATGCGTCGCCATTATGGCTCTGCTCGTTTCATTGGCGTACCCCAGTTATCAACAGTATGTGATTAGAGCTAACCGTGCGGCAGCACAACAGTTTTTGATGGATGCGGCCAGTGTCCAGCATCAGTATTTACTCGCTAACAATGGTGAGGGTTATGCAAGTGAGACGGTGCTTTATGGTGCAACAGGCAATGGCTGTAATAGCTCAGGAGGACTTATTTCTGTGCCCAGTAGAGTTTGTGATTTTTATACTGTGAGAAATATATCTAGTGGATCTAGCGCCACATTTATAGTCCAAGCGATTCCTAGTACAGGGAAGATGCAGAATGGAGATGGGACCTTAGAAGTCCATCACGATGGCGAAAAAGTTGGTACGTGGGAATGAAATCAAAAAAGCTTGGAGACAATAGATCTTCCTATTTAGATGGCTTTACTCTGTTGGAGTTGTTAATAGTTATAAGCATCGCAGGCATTTTATTGAGCATAACGGTTCCTAGTTACAGCAACTTGGTAAGTCAAAAGAGGGTAGAAGTAGCTGCGAATAGTTTTAAAAGTGCAGTTGCGTTAGCGGGATCAGAGAGTAGAAAACGAGGAAAGGATGTAAACATAAGGCCAATTGGGTGGGCGGGGAACAACGCATTAACACTGGCTGAAGGATGGGAGGTTTATTACCAAGAGAGTGGCGCGCAAGTAGTGATGAGGCAAGAGCGTCCGTCTGGTAATTTATTAGTAGGTGGTACTGGTAGGAAAGGGTTTTATCTTGCAGGAAAGACAGGACGATTGGGTTCTGGGGCTGAGAAAATTGCATGTTTTTCTGCTTCGAATGGCGACGACATCACAAACTATTCAGTTATCGTCAATCAGTCAGGTGTGGCTAATAAAAGCACATCAAGTTCATGTTGATTCTATTAAGCTAGGGTGTTTATAACATGCGAAGGTCTGCGGTGATATTTACTCATGGGTTCACCTTGATTGAGGTGTTAGTGACCTTAGTTATAAGTGCCAGTGCCTTATTTGGATTTGTCGAACTACAAAATCGTGTTCAAATTACGAATATTGAGGTCACTCAACGAGCCTATGCGACGATGATAGCAAGCAATATGATTGAGCAAATAAAAGCTAACCCAGGAATAGGCGCTGATTGCAATTTAACGGCATCTTTTGATGTCGGTCAGGGTCATGGCACTTGGAATCATCCATGTACGTCGGGAAGCAATAGTATTAAAGAGTGGCATAAAGACCTTAGAGGTGTTCGTGAGAAAATTGGTAACGCTAGAATTGGTGGCATTAAAAATGGTCATGGCTGCATTTACTATACTCCGGCAGTGCCAGCGACAGGAACACCTGCAAAATACACGGTATCAGTCGCATGGAAAGGTTTTCATAAAACTGCTGCAGGAGGAGCGTCAGGAAGTTGTGGTTTTGCTGAGTATGGGGATTCTGGGTACCATCGCCTGGTGTCTTTAGATGTATATCCTTTGGCATTGCCTGGTTCCTCTGGCTGCTCTGAACAGCCGCCCACAGCGACAATCAATGTGCAACTTACGCAAGCTTGGGTTAACCAACCAAGTCGAATTCTTAGTCAAGGTCAGGTCCTGCATATTAGCGGAACAGGGCAATATAACGGATCTCTTGTAGTTCGGTCGGGAGCACATGTAATAGTTTCCGGTAGTAGTGGAATTTATGGAAGTGTAAATATCAATAGTGGAGGCTATTACTGGAGGACGCCAACCACCGGCTTTACGGGTTCTTTGACAATGAATGGCACCGAGCATATTGAGCCAGGGGGGTGTAATTGGTTTACATAAACTCCTGCACCTGGTTCTTCGGATCTCATGTGGTCTAGTACTACTCTGCTAAGCTCAATGCCCAGTGCCGCGAGCGAAGGGGAGTATTTCTCAGCAACTAGTTAAGCTGCAGCCACCTGAGTCTCAGGGGTGGGTAGTCTGATAAAGTAATAGTCGAGTAGACTGTATGATTAAAAGGCAATTCGGATTTACATTGATCGAACTAATGATCTCCCTGGCACTTGGGATTGCCATATCTTGGGTTGTACTCGATGTTTCTCTGAATGCAATGCGAAATAGTCGCGATATAATAGCTACTGGAGACGTTATCGAAAAAGGCAGATACCTTGCTGCTCTATTGAAGCGAGAAATTCAGCATGCTGGGTTCTATGGCCGCATTACCAGTGCCAACATTGTTCTTGACCCTGACAATCCTCAAACAGATTGGTGTACTGTTTCACCAACTAAAAGGCATTTGACTACGCCCGTTTTTGGTTTGAATAATCAAGCGAGTCTGTGTACTGATATAGATCTATTAGATAATTCCGATGTGCTCATGATTCGCCGAGCCAGCACTACCGTCGCCCCAAGTTTAGCAGCGGCTCAGCACTATATTCAAAGCGATTTTAATGGTGTCATCCTTGCAACGGGTACAGCGGACAACTTTACTTTGACAGAAATGGACGGCACCACTGCAGCGCCAATTCGTGAGTTTTATCAGGATATTTACTACGTTGACAGTAATAAGAATTTCAAACGCCGACGTCTTGTCAATGGTGCAATAGTCGTCGACCCCTTAGTTGAAGGAGTTGATGATTTTCAACTGCAATACGATATTGATACAGACGCTGACAATATTGCGGATACGTTTGCTGAGACCCCTGCATCTAACAATTATTCTCATTGGCAAAATGTGAAAGCGGTGTCGGTATCCTTGTTAATTAGTGGAGATACCGTAAGTCAGCCTGATACTAAAACATACAATTACGCAGGTAAGTCAAACGTTACGTTTAATGATAAAAGAAAACGGCGGCTATTTAGATTTGTAGTTGCGGTTGGCAACCAAACTGTACCAACGAGTACTTGTAGTGGAACAATAGGAGATATGAACAAACCAGGTTCTTATGCATTAACAGGAGACACGGTACTTACCGATGTAAACCTAAAAGTTGCAGGAGATTTAAACCTTAATGGATATACTCTTACAGTTGCTTGTGGTTCGGTAACAGTATCAGGGAACTTTAATGGGGGCGGAACGCTAATTCATTGTGGTGCACTTACGGTTACTGGAGCAACACAAAATAACCAAACAATTATACAACAGTGTAATTAATACCAATAGGCACATTCGGAGGAATCTGAGTGTGCCAACTAATTATTATCTAAATAAAAAAATAATGAATGAGTAAGAGCAAAAAGTGTAAGGAGGTATTTGTGCAAAAGAACAAGTCTATGACTTATGTTAATTTAGGGGTGCAAATGCAGTCCAGTCATCAACAGAGGGGTGCACTGTTACCTCTGACGTTAGTTATTCTGCTACTTGTGACGATATTGGGCGTTAGCGCTGTCTCATCTACTAATATCGGCTTACAGATTGCAGGAAACCAGCAGCGGCAAGATGAAGCTGAGATGGTTGCTGAAAATGCGGTAAATTTTTTAGTAGAGACTTATCCGTCAACGACGCTACCAACAGGTGCTAATTTTGAGACATTTGGTTTTAGCTTGGGCCAGGGAACTCCAGCGCAGGCGTGCGTTACTAAAGCTGTTATCGCCGGTTCGGGTACGCCGGGGTCTTTAGCGTGCAGTTGGCAAGGCGGAAGCGGCCCAGGGGTGAGAGCTTCAAATTCCACTACTGACCATGAAGAATTTAGAAATGGGGCGTCAGGTAAAAGCTGCATGGTGGGGAACTATATTGAAGAGGAACACCCCCATCTACATCATTTGGATGATGATGACTTCTCACCCATAGAGCTATGGATTAATGGGAATGTTACTATAACTAAGTGTGGTGGTTGTTTTAAGAATACCCAGGCGACGATCAATTACACAGGCCAAATTATTGCGGGTAATAGCGGTACATGTAGTCATGGAAGCGAAACGTATCCAGGTAGTTGGCCCTCAAATATCACGAGAAATAGGGTTACCCAAGCCGAATTTAACACTGCCGCAGGCGCAGGTCCCTCAGTTGGCGGTGACTATTACTCCCATATGGAAATCCGTGTTACAGCGACTGACCCAAACTCTGGTGCAACGGCAACAGCGGTGAAAGGCTTCAAGTATCGAGGTGATGACACCAACTCAACAACCACAGGCTCTCCAAGCAATACAGATTGTGGTGTAGCTGGCACAATGGCCGAGGTCATCGAGGATTCAGACTTGACGGAAAATGGGCGTAAAAAACTGCTCTATTCCTATCTTGAGATAGACTAAAGATTAATCGTAAACTGTCGCAATAGGTAGTCGTTTGTGTTGCGTTTTAGCGTAGATAGCCATCA
>ENA-OSET01003083-OSET01003083.1-sediment-metagenome-genome-assembly--contig:-NODE-3083-length-15528-cov-165.621448_pt1 | contig 15528 bp, 12 predicted proteins | sample MGYA00237882_ERZ534229 | MGnify/ENA primary metagenome ERZ534229 (study PRJEB26408, sample SAMN06266212) | sediment metagenome | isolation source: Hudson Canyon methane seep mesocosm | place... | reverse complement strand
CTGAAAACGGCATTCCCGCAAGAACCACCACCAGGCCCTGGTTTTAGGTTGGATAAAGCATCGATACCCACTTGAGGAACAGAAGGAGCACATAGTACGCTCATTAACCCAGTTTTTGAGTCTTTAAGCATAATGGATGCAATCGAATTAGGTAAAAGGCTTTCGGCTAATTGGCATAAATGTGCGAGTACGTCAGCTACTTTTCCATGAGAGGCCGACATTTCTAAAATCTTTAATTGTAGATCTGATAGATGGTTATATTCATCCTCTGAAATAGGGACTTCATCTAAAATATCATCATCAAGTAGCTGGCATGAAGTGGGAATCGTAGACATAATAGTATCTTATAAATAGGTATGATGAGTTGAGTTGTAAGATTTGAATAGGTTCCGCATAAATACCATCCTTAGTAATTTTGACTTTTAATTTTAAATTCGCGCCTTTTTTAGTTAATCTACACAATAAAGTCAGTTTTTTCAATCCTAAAATAAGAAAAAGCTAGGTAGCTAAATAAGGGGCAAGTAGTGTGTAGGCTGAATTATTTAAAATAGTTTTCTAGGCTGTTTTTTAAGGCAATCAGTAAACCTAATCCGATAAAAGAGCCCGCAGGTAAGGCGGCCAATAGAACGCCGGAATAATCACTCAATAAGGTGATTCCCCACTGACTAGCCATATCGCCAAATAACAGCTCTGCTTGTGATAATAGGCTACCTGAGCTGAGTATTTCGCGTAAGCCACCGAGTAATAAGAGAGCTAAGCTAAAGCCTAAACCCATCGCTAAGCCATCAATTAAGCTGGGCAATACGCTATTTTTAGAGGCAAATACTTCCGCTCGGCCAATGATGGCGCAGTTGGTGACAATGAGTGGAATAAAGATTCCCAAATCAAAGGTGTCAGGTCTTGTCTTTTGCTATCCTTATAATTCGACTGGCTCTAGAATAATGAAATCTATAATACGCGCCTATTCTTTTCATACTATACCCGCCACTTTCATAGGCGTGTTTTATTGCTTCATTTCTACTCATGGTTTTATTTTTATGCCACGCTAATTGCTTTTTTTTTCGTTGTGATTTTAAAGGCTAGCAAAAGACAAGACCTGACACCTTTGACTAGACAGACACCTTTGATTCTAACTCAACAGCTCCATTTTTATTTAAAACAGTTGTGTCTTATAATATTGGTGAATGTTTGAGTGCGGGGTGTTGAATTTATTGGGCTTCATGCCTCACCTCACTCTACATACTCAATTTGACAAGAATCACAGTAGCCAGTACCAGCAGGTACAAATTTCTCACACCCTTGAATTCCGCATTTCTCGACAAGAGTTGGTTCTATCTTAGTTTGATAGATAAATTTTTGCTTATTAGACAATGGCTTACCTTCACGCCCTAATATTTGCTTGATAATTCCCGACTCTGTTGCATCTACATAATCTAATCGCTCCTTTAATGCAATAGTTCTTTCATCATCACAAAGATTTTGAGCCGCTTCTTTAAATTTATCACTCATTGTTACTTCCTTAAATATTTTGGTTAGGCTTGATTTACAAACCATAGGTACTTAGGTGGTTTTACACAGCTATTCTCAATATGCCACAACCAATACGCACTTCATCACCAGCCATCATTTTATAGAGAATCATATCTCCCCAAATAAATTCATTACTTCACACCGTAACTCAACAGCCCAATTTTTATTTAAAACAGTTGTGTTTTATAACATTGGTGAATGCTTGAGTGCGGTGTGTTGAATTTGTTGGGCTTCGTACCTCAGCCCAACCTACGCGCTACAGGTTACTCCCATTTTTCTCTAACCAAACCAGTAGCTTATCTCTTTCCCAGCGCGGACTGTTACCAATATTTAGATCTGGGTCAGGGAAAAAAATACGCTCACGTTTAGACCTCTTATGCAAAGAATCCACTGTATCTAACACCACACTTTGCACGTCATTCGTTTTCACCAACTCACTGATAGACTTCGAGCTCGGAGATCTCATTCTTTCAAGTGTTCTGCGACTAATACTCAACATCTCACAGACATCATCAATAGTTAGAAATTTCATGCTCTCTTCCTCTGGTTATATTGCCGCATATTGTCGCATTTAATCAATGAAAAATACAGATATATTTAGCTAATAATAGAGGATTACGGCCATATCCCTTATGTTTAACGAATTAAACCCCTAATGTAAGTCGCTTAATATTGCTTTTTGTCGCTTATTGACGCATAAGTGTGTGCAATGTTAAACTAAATATTCCTATAACTAATTGGATTTTGATATGAGAGAGCAATTTATAATGAAGAGAACCCAGAGAATTTTACTTACCGACAAAGAGACTGTGGATAAATTAAACGAAGCATGTGACCGCATGGAAGAGCTAACTAAAAATAAATGGTCGGTTAATAAATGGCTCAAAAAGAATGCTGAAATCGATGCTAAAAAGGGGCAGAAAAATGACTAAGAAATCAAACAGAGCAAAAGTAGGAAAACTGATTAAAATTACATTTGGCGTTCGCCAGAGGCAGCTGATTTCTGATCAAGCTAATAGGGAAAACAAGACTCCACACGATTTTATTGTGACGGCAGGAGTTAAAGCCGCTGATAATCTAAAAAACGCACCAAAATAAGGGTTAAGTCTGCAATCAGAAAGTTTGATGGCAGACTAACCATTTCGTATAACTATATTATTACCAAGCACAATTACCTTGATAGCCTAAATTACCACAGCATTCAGGAAAGCATATCTATTACTGCTCCACCCCAAACTACACACCACCCAACTCACTTAAATCTTGATCCACTTTACTTATAATCTCTTGGTATCGGGCTAATGATTGCTCGCTATTTTCTAGGTCGCGTTTTAATTGTGCCACTTTTTCTATTAAATCTTTCGTTAAATTAGGCACAAATTTAAGCTCTTCATCGGCTAACTGACTTAAAATCCCATTTTTACAACGATTTAATTCCGTCGCAATATCATTTAACAACAACACCACAACACGCGCTTGCTCTGTGCGTAATGCGTTGATTTCATCGCCTAGCACTTCATTGGATGAAAATTGCTGGCGAATGGTATTGATATGATGATCTAAATCGAGCTGAATAGCAGGAATAGTGATGCGCTCTACCGCATTATTTAAAGGCAATAAAACACTTTCGGGGTCAAAACTATCATCTGAAAAATCAAACAGATCTTTCACTGCCTTTTTTATCTCATCGCGGAATAAATCTAAATTGACCGCTTTAAGACTCGCATCATAAAGGCGCTGACCAGTCTCTACGGCAAACTCCTCTAGCGTATTAACGGCATCTTGAGTATTGGCATACGTGTAATTGACTGTGCGTGTATGCGTACTATATTCCGTGCGTGTTGAACCCCATGAAAAAGGGTTCAACAAACTAGAGTTACTTACCTCTCTTGAGGTTTCATAGCTCTCTTGCTTACTGCCCGTTTGTGAATTAACCTGCTTTGCTCTTGAAGCATCTTGCTGAATACTTTGTTCGGCTATTGATAGGTTTTTTTGTGCTTGAAGTCGATACTTTTCAAACACCGCACTCACTAGCACTTTACCCGATTCAATCCGCTTCACTAACGCTTGTTGCTGTGCTTCTTGTTGCTCTACATTGCCATCTAGTAACATTTTACGTTTACTGGAGACATCCGCTTTTATTTGCTCTAGTTTTTGTTTGATTTCACGTTGCACGCCTAACATTAAATTATCAAAGCGATCCGCTAAAATATGCTCTTTATTGCTACGCACAGCGGTTAATTTTTGTTCAATTTTTGCAAAATTGGCGATTTGCTTTAAGGTGTCTGGTGTCCATGTAAACCCTTCAAACATGCCATTTAACAAACCTAAACTATGTTGCTCTTCCTCGCTTAAATTTTCAGCCTTGCGCGATAAATCTAAACAGCGAGAAGAGATAAAAATAGGGGGTAACGCTTTTTGTAAGGTCTTCATTAACGAGCTTTGGCCGCTATTATTTTGTGCGCTTTGCTCGCAAACCATTGCAACATTAGCCTTTGCTGAATCGTTCAGCTTTTGGGTTAGATGTGGCAGGGCTTCACTAATGCTTTGATACTTATGGCACTCATCTAATAATACACTATCAAAAAGAGAGCCGACTAAAACAATATCATCGATACCTTTATTAGGGATACTCTGGGCTAACAAGCCCATATCCTGCAGATCTAAGAATTGGCTGCTATAGCTCAATAAAAAAACCACATCACACTGACCTAAAAATTCTTGGGTTCGCCGTCCGCGTGAAATAATCGGGTCATTCATTCCTGGTGTATCGACCACCTGAATACCTTTTAAACCTTCAATATTTAAGGCTAATTCGGTACTTTTTACGATAGGCGTATATTTTCCTGCCGCACCGACATATTCATTTAAGGTATTAACTAAGTCCGCATTAGAATTTTTCTTTTCAAGAACAATCGTCTGCCCTAAATAGTCATCAACGGATAACCCATTTTTTTCAACCATCGCACACAGCTCTTTACAGGATTCTGCTTCCTCTGAGTGCTGTGGCATAGCTGGCGGGCGTATTCCTTGTTGTCGCCCTGTTTTTTTGCGACTTTCAATTTGATACTTTGCTAAATCAGCTTGATACGTCTCATTTGCTAAGCTAATGGTTTGCGCTTGAGTAACGACTTTTTGCCACTCAGAGTTGGAGTAAAACTCAACAGAAGCACTAGGTGCATCCGCATAGTTTATTTTAGTTAATGCCGCTGTCATTGGCGTAGCGGCTTTAGGTAAAACATCTTTTCCATCAAAAAATAAGCTATTGAGAAAAGAAGATTTACCGCGCTTTATTTGCCCTACTATCCCTATTTGTAAAACACGATTAGTTTCTAGTGCATGGCTGGCATCTGTTTTAAAGGCCTCAGCTAAAGCGCTAAGTTCGCTTAATAAATTGCCTTCAATGGCTTCGTTATAAGTATTGTACTTTTCACCTAAAGCACTAATTTCAGACTGTTTATCGAGTATATTTGCGTTATTGGTCATAAGTTTTAAAGCCAGAGTTGTTAATTAGCGATAGGCCGTGTTTTTATTTTAGAGAGCAGAGATGCGGACTGCTTTTTGTTTGCAATCCGCGTCTATTGGAGGAATATAAATTAACGCATTAAATGGAATTTTTCGTTTATTAAAACCTGATAAACAGTGACATCCATTTTCACATAAGAGCTAGTGCCTTCTCCATCAGTTCCTTTAATAAAATAGCCATCATGATGTAAACAAACTTCATCTACTGCATTAATCTTAGGGAGGACAGTTTCCCGACCGACCTTAAAAGCTAAACCTATATGATAATCAATAGATTGCGATATTTTTGCACCAAATAAACTCAACAGAACACGATTAATATCACTAGGCTCTAAACATGCTTCTCCCTGCATAAAACAAATAAAAGACTCAATCACAGCATCAGGAATCAATTCTTTATTCTCTCCCTCAATAGAAAATACTAATATTTCCGAATGATAAGCCAAGCATGATTGACTAAGACTAAAAAATTCACCCTCCCCCTCTTTCGCGGTCGCGGTAAAATACACCTCGCCATTATTAACCCTTAACTCGCCTCTATCTAAACGGCTTTGTAAATAAGGTAAAAGAGTCTCTATGGATAGCATCTCTTTAAGGTTAATCGCTTGCCTAGTAATGCTAGTGATATTTTCTGGCAACTCTCCCCGCTCATACTTTAACGGCACCCACTCAAGCTCAACAGTAAATTTAGCTCTAAGTGCCTCACCAAGGCGTGATTGACGGATCTCTGCGGTTTCAAGCATTAGCGCATCAAAATCTACCTCGTGATAAGCCAAAAGATGCTTAAAGTGTTTAGGATTTAATAAAAACGAATCAAAATATAAGGCGCTTTCTTGCCAGTTACGGTTTTTAATATGGCAAAATAAATCGTAAATATCTTTTTGTGTACCTTTTAAAATCTCCAGTTGTTCGGCTATTTTATCGAGTACTTTTGTTTCATTTTCATGGGCGATTCCATCACGACGGGACATCATTATTGCATCAAACAAAAATAATTGAGCAATCGGTTTTCGGCGAAAAGCACGAAAAAAGGCTTGAATAGTATCTTTATCGGGGGCTTGTGCAAAGTCAATACACATTTCTAAAATAGACTTTTCATCCATTTCAAGCGATTTAATTAAAATGCGTAAATACTCTTTTTCTTCATCGTGAATGTTTTTATCTGCATTCATCACCAAGGCTAAGCCTTGTAAATACAATAAACGTTCTTCTAACGATAATTCTTTTGCAGGGTGGTTTTCAAACGCATCGGCTTCTTTTGTGGCATCACTGATGGCATCAAATATATCAAAACTCATATTTAATTCTCTTTATTTAATTCGGTTTTAAGGGTGTTTAATTCGGCTAATGCACTTTTATATTCCGCACATTTAGCTTGATATTGTTGGCGTTTTTCGCCTTGTTCAGCTTGTAATTCTTGAATTAACTGTTCGTAACGGCTGCGTTCTTGATTAAACGATTGCATAAATTGGGCTTTTAAATGCTGGGCGGCTTTGCCTATTTCAGTATCTAAATGGCTAATGACTTGATTAATCGCTTGAGGAATGACCTCATTACTAATCTGTGCTTCAATTTGTGCCTGTTGGTCTTGCGGTTCGCTTTTACTTGTCATGCCAAATAGCAAACTTAACGCGGCAATAATTATTTTACCAATTCTCGCCTGCGGCATAAATAACGTCACCACACTGGACACCATCGCAACGGTTTCACCTAAGAAATCATCCTTTTCTTGTTGAGGAATATGAATGGATAAATTAAGGTTTAAAGTATCTTCTTGATTGATTTGTCCTATTTTAAACTCCAATGCAGCCAGTTCAGATTGAATTAAATCATTTAATCCGCCTTGTAATATAGGTCGTAATATTTCTGCCATCACATTATTTAAATTTTGGCTTTTTGCTGCACCGACTAGTTGTGACATCGAACCTGCCAACGTAGAACGGGCTTGTTGAATTAATTGCTCTTTACCAATATTGCCTAATTTATTCTCAAATGAGGAAATATTATGCTGTAAATCCGATTCAATACGTTTAAATTCAGCCTGCGCTGCAATAATTTGTTCTTTTAATTCTAAATCACCCGCTTCGGATAAATGTACAATCTGCTGTAAATTATTATCTAAATAAGTCAACAAATTCAAAGCTTGTGGGCGGTAGCGTGCCAATAATAACGCATTAAAATCACCTGCCGCTTCATCGAGTAATTGCTCAAAATCAGCAATATTAATCGAACCTTTAACTCGCGTTTCAACCGTGCCGACTTTCACTTCAATCTGTAAAGACTCCTGCAACGTTTTGGCGAGTTGTGCTTTATTTTCTTCACCTTGAGCCGCTGTTTTACTGGCTGCTTTAGATAATAAACAACTGACTTGCTTACCATAATCAAAGTAAATTTCAGCTAATCGCCCAAGCACCGAATGATCAAACGGAATATCCATTGGCATTAAACTAATAAAATAATCACCGCGTTCTAAGTAGCATGCAATGGCTTTATGGTGCGCCTGATGTTGAGCATCAAAGCCAGGCATATCCACTAAAATAATATCAGGACGTACTTTTAACTTCTCATTATTTAAAAAAACCTGTAAAAATGCACAGCGTTCGGTAATATTTAACGTTTTTAATTCGTCTATAGTGTGATCACTGGCAGGGGCATCATCCATATAATGCAGCTTAATCCTAGGATTTTCTGAATAACACAACTCCGTCGCAATTGCAGTTTCAGGGGCAATATCCGTGGCTAAATAGCCCTGTTCCCCTAAATAATAATTTAATAAGGTACTTTTACCCGATGAAAATTTACCGACAATCGGCACAACGACTTTAAAATTACTGATATTCTCTTTTAAATACGTTAATTCTTTCGCCAGCGTATCATCTTCGCCTAAGCTGTCATTAATATTAATTAAGCTATTGGTCTGTGCTAATAAAATGGATTGAACGGTCATGGGGTATCCTATGAGATAAAGTAATATTTAACGTTTGTTAATTTTTTGTACTAAAGCAACTATTTCTCTGGGTAAGGTGGTGAGTTGAGTGAAATCTAAATCAAGGCGCGTTAGTTGCGTTAATTGCCCAATCTCTTTAGGCAAGGTGGTGAGTGGAGTTTCGCTGTCATATCTACCAGATAAATCAAGTACCGTTAATTGTGTTAATTGTCCAATCTCTTTAGGCAAGGTGGTGAGTGGAGTTCTAGATAAATCTAGATCTGTCAATTGCGTTAATTGCCCAATCTCTTTAGGTAAGGTGGTGAGTTGAGTGTCAGATAAATGAAGGCTCGTTAGTTGCGTTAACTGTCCAATCTCTTTAGGTAAGGTGGTGAGTTGAGTGTGAGATAAATTAAGGCTCGTTAGTTGCGTTAACTGTCCAATCTCTTTAGGCAATGTGGTGAGTGGAGTGTGAGATAAATTAAGGCTCGTTAGTTGCGTTAACTGTCCAATCTCTTTAGGCAATGTGGTGAGTTGAGTGTCAGATAAATGAAGGATCGTTAGTTGCGTTAACTGTCCAATCTCTTTAGGCAAGGTGGTGAGTTGAGTGAAATATAAATCAAGGCGCGTTAGTTGCGTTAATTGCCCAATCTCTTTAGGCAAGGTGGTGAGTTGATGGCCACCTAACTCTAGATATGTCAATTGCGTTAATTGCCCAATCTCTTTAGGCAAGGTGGTGAGTTGAGGGCCAAATAACTTAAGGCTCGTTAGTTGCGTTAACTGTCCAATCTCTTTAGGCAAGATGGTGAGTGGAGTTTCATATAAATCAAGGCGCGTTAGTTTCGTTAATTGCCCAATCTCTTTAGGCAAGGTGGTGAGTTGATGGCCTGATAAACTAAGGCTCGTTAGTTGCGTTAATTGCCCAATCTCTTTAGGCAAGGTGCCTAATAAAACAAGGCTCGTTAGTTGCGTTAATTGTCTTATTTCTTTAATCAGTGTAGTTAGTTGAATATCAGATAATCTAAGATGTGTTAATTGTCTAATTTCTTTAGGCAATGTTCTTAATGGAGCTCCAAATAAACCTAGATCTGTCAATTGCGTTAATTGCCCAACCTCTTTAGGCAAGGTGGTGAGTTCAGTGCCAGATAAACTAAGGCTCGTTAGTTGCGTTAACTGTCCAATCTCTTTAGGCAAGGTGGTGAGTGGAGTTCTAGATAAATCTAGATCTGTCAATTGCGTTAATTGCCCAATCTCTTTAGGTAAGGTGGTGAGTTGAGTGCCAGATAAACTAAGGCTCGTTAGTTGCGTTAATTGTCCAATTTCTTTGGGCAAGGTGGTGAATTGAGTGTCGCTGTAATATTCATCAGATAAATTAAGGCGCGTTAGTTGTGTTAATTGCCCAATCTCTTTAGGTAAGGTGGTGAGTTGATTGCACTTTAAAGTAAGACTCGTTAACTTATTTAGTAGGCCAATTTCTTTAGGTAGTTCAGTTAATTGACCGCCCCCTAAAGTAAGACTCGTTAACTTATTTAGTAGGCCAATTTCTTTAGGTAATTCTGTTATTTCATCTAGATATAGATCAAGTATTTTTAATTTAAATAGTTCCTCTATACTATAACGATCCATTTCTAAAGATGCTTTTAAAAGTAAGTATTTTTCCTTTAATTTTTCATTAAATATACTTATATCATAGAATAAATTTAAGTATAAAAAATTATTAACATTATTTGTTTCAATAAATTCTTTATTATTATTAATATAATCCAATATTTTTTTTATTAGAACAAGGTTGTCATCTTTAGTTTTTAATGCCTTAATGATTTTATTTAATGATTCATTTTGTAGATAAATTAAGTCATTATTTTTTGATTTTGAAATTAACATCAACGCATCAAAAATAAAATTTTCCTTATTAGAGTGCTTAATAAATTCATTTAAAAAACTAACAATAATTTCTTTATCTGGTTTTTTAGAGAATTCAATCAGATCATTTAATATATAATTATCTAATTCTAATGAACGCACTAATAGTGCTAGATATTTTTCTTGCTTTAACTCAATGTTATTATCTGCACCCATAATTAATGCTAGAGCCTGCAAATACAAAAATTTTTCTTCTAAGCTTAATAAATTAATAGGGTGATTTTCAAAAAAATCAACTTCCGTTACCGCCTCATCTAATAAATCTAAAATATCCATTTTTATTACTCCATTATTTAAAGTTCAATTGTGACTGTGCATGTTTTATTATTTAAAATCTGTACTGTGACAGGCAGCCCTATTTGAAATTTTTCGTCGCCTGTATCGACTATTTTTTGTTTAAAATGACGTTGCATGATTAAAACATCTAAGCTGGCATCGGCATCTATACTAATAAATAAGCCTAAAGGGCTTTTCTTTTTAATTGCTCCTGCAACTTTATTCAGGTCGGGTAAGTGCGATAAGGTATTTAAATTACCTTGTAACATCGCATCAAAACACAGGATTTCTGATACCGTTTCTGATTTTTGCTTACTCATACTTTGTAATTGAATAATACTGGGATTATCAGTCAATACAATGCCTAAATAATCCGCTAAAGTGGTTAAGGATTCGGTGAGTTTTTGATGTATCTGTTTGGTTTCAGCTTGTTGATTGCGTAAATTGGTAAGCTGGTTTTTAGTTTTTTTATTCAGTGCGGTGAGATGTTCGCGATGGCTGTCACTGATGGACTCATCAAAGATAATTTCATTCACGGTCTTATGCGTTAAACTCAACATTTTATGATGTGATTGATAATAGTTATCATAACGATTGAATATATTATTTAACTGCCAGCCCAGCGTTGAGCCATTTTTCCCTTGATTAATATTATTTAAAAAACCGGTTAATACCCTGCTACTGCCTGATATTTCAGTGTTATTTTGTGCGGAATAGGCGATTACATCAAGGTAATTAATCTCCGCTCTATCTAAATCAGTTTTAGCGGTTGCAATGACTTCTTTGATCAAATTTTCAGGGCGCTTATCGGCTTTGCTAATAACAATAAGTATCGGTTGCTGTATATCTAGGCTTTGAATAAAATCAATATCAGGTTTGGGGACGGTGCCATTTTGCTGATCAACCAACCAGATTAAATAATCAGCACTGCGTAAATGAGCACGCGCGACATTTTCATCCGTGTTTTGATTTGAATCACCGATATTATCGGCTTTGCTATAGCCTGGCGTATCTAAAAAAATCAGGTTTGGATAAATAAATTCTTGGCGCTGGACTGCGATTAATTGTAATAAATGGCTAAAGGTAACGCCATAGCGGGTGTTAAATGAGTGGCAAATAGCTTTTAGTGCATCTTCATCAATAGGCGTTTTCTTGCCATAAAAATTAAGTGCTTCAATGCTGTTTTTAGTGCCTTTAAATAAATACGTTGGAATGGATGTGGTTGGGGTTGTATCAATAGGTAATAAGGAGGGACAGCCTAAGACGGATGTTAAAAAGCGTGTTTTTCCTGCGCTAAAAGAACCACCAACGGCAACGGTGTAGCTTTGTTCAAGTTGCGGAAAGCAAATGGCTTCGGCTAAATGGTTTTGCCATTGCAGTAAGTCTGCATAGGCTTTTGCGCCTGTCGTATTATCATCATGTTCTGCATGGGTTAAAAAGTCATGCTCTATTAACTGCTTAATTTCATCCTGATGTTTTGAATTAGCATCTGTACGCTTTGAGTTGGAAATTAAAGAAGCACATAATTTTAAGCCTTCTTCGGGGTGGGCTAAATAGCGGTTTTCACCTTTTTTAGGGGCATCATTAGTCTTGTTGTTAGTCGTTTCTTGCGGTTTTATATGTCCATTCATGAGACTGCTTAAATCTTCGGTCATTGCTTATTCCTATTAAACAAATGTTTCTTGGGTTGGTTGCTGGGCTTTTATGGTTGGTAGTTTACTTAAAAATCCACCGCATAGCGTGCTAATTTTAGTACGGAATACTTTAAATCCATCATAATCTAAATCCCAATCTATACTGCCTTTTATAAGCCTTTGTAATATCATATTTATTGCACTTATTAGTTGAATTTAAGTAATAAAAAATTCAACCCTATTTATGTTTGGACCTGCTTTAACGCAACGCAACCCAAACTGACTCCATGAAATTTAATGCCGTGTAAGTAAGCTCTACAGACTTGCATTTCGGGCAGTATTCTGGACGCTCATCAGCATAAAGAACATCTGATTTTGGTGCATATGAGCGAGACCATCTACATTTATTGCAGCTTACTTTATAAGGTGCTGGCTTTATCATTATCTATTTCCTTTCTTTAAGCGATTCCTAACAAATCCCCAGTACTTCAACGACTGTCCATTTTGGTTCGCCATAACCATATACTACTTAACTATGCGACATATTGCGCCGTTTGGTTGGTTTTTTCCTAATTTTATTTAATGATGACCTAACTATCATCGCTATAAGACCTGATATACCCTATAGTTTGTTTATGCTTATTTTTTCTTTAGGAGCTTGTTATGACTCGATCTGTTGATACTTTATACCGCCAATGGTTAATGCTTTCTCGTGTACCTAGATACCCTAGAAAAGTCAGCGTACCAGAATTAAAAGGTCTGTTGCTAGGCGAAGGCTATGACGTTGATACACGCACCATTCAACGGGATTTGATTAAATTATGCTCCACATTTCCTTTAAATAATGAGACTGAAGGCAGGAAGAATTATTGGTTTTGGATAGAACAGGCCGTTATTCAGGATTTGCCAGAAATGGAGCCTGTTACAGCGCTGGTCTTTGAAATGGCAGAGTCTTATCTAAAGCCTTTACTGCCAGAAGCCACGTTGAATTTAATGTTGCCTTATTTTAATCGAGCAAAAGAGGTTTTAGGCTCTCAATCCACTTCGGCGTTAAAGTCATGGCATAAAAAAGTAGAAGTGATTGAAAAAGGCCCTGTGTTACATAAGCCTGTTATTAAGCCAGAGCTACAGCAAGTTATTTATCAAGCCTTGCTGAATGAGACAGTGATTAATGCTAGCTATCAAATAAGAAATAGCGAGATAGCAAAAGATTACCTTATGCACCCGCTAGGGATCGTGAGCCGCATGGGTGTGCTGTATTTAGTCTGCACCTTGTGGGATTACCAAGATATAAAACAATTTGCTTTGCATCGGTTTATCACCGCAGAACCATCTGCTGAACCTTATCGAGAAAATACAGATTTCAATTTACAAGAGTACACCAAAGAACAGCACCAGTTTTCTTACCCAACGACACAAGAACCCATTAGATTAAAAGCGTTATTTGAAAAGAACATCGCTTGGCATTTAGCCGAAACCCCATTAAGTGATGATCAAATACTCATGCCTCAACAGGATGAACGTGTGCTACTAGAAGCCACAATACTAGAAACACTAGAACTCAAGTGGTGGTTACTCAGTTTTGGCGATAATGTCGAAGTAGTAGAGCCTATTGCGCTACGTGAAAGATTTAAAAGTGTGGCTGAGCGAATGGGTGAGCTTTATAGGGTCTAAGGTGCATAATTACCCCTCCTTTACTTATAGCCTTTAAGTACCTTTTCAAGTAACTGTTTACTCTCTGCTAAAACGACTAAAGTATCTGTATTCCTGACCGTGTATTCTATTTCTTGTTGTAGGTGAGGATTTGTTAATACTTGTCTTTTTAAACCAAGGAGTTGCAGTTGCTTTTTTACTAAATTTATATCAATTATTTCTTGCCCTAAGTCATCAAATATTCCGACTTGAATTCCTAGGAGTAATATTGTTTTTTTTCTAAGCTTACTAAGTAATGTATCAAAATTATTATCCCCCAGTTTGGGATACATAGAAATTTTAATACTATAGAATTCATGTCCATCATCTATAGCAAGTAGACTACTAATGATTTTTGAAATACCTGGATTTAATGCAGATTGAATGAGTAAGTTTTCAGATAAGTCTGATGTATTCACTATTTCATTAACATCAGCATTAATTAGAGCCTCATAAAAATCACTATTGCTTATTTCTGCAATCATGTAGGCTGAATCAATATCCTCATTAGAAAGAGATTTTTTCTTTTTACGACAAAATCTAGATATTGACAGTGCTCGTAATAATGTTTTTTCATCACTTGCAACACTCTTATCTTCAGCCAATAAGTAGATCATTTTAGCAGAGGATACACAAGCAGCTTCTAATGTAGACTCATTTCTTGCAACTCCTTTGATGTATTCAATACGACCTATTTCATGAGAATCTTTTAAATTAGAATTTTTATCTAGTAGTTGCTTAAATTGGGGATAAATAATTACAATTTTTGGTAATGTTTCATTGTATTCTTTATAGGCCTTTTCTAAATTTTCGATCAATTGGTGTAACTGATCATTCCCACCGCAAATAACAATATGGTTGCTTAGTTTCATAGAATATTCTCCAGCCTCTCTTTTTTTCTGTTTTTTCATAAAAATTATTTCTGCTAATACTGAGAATAGAGCTGTTCCCAGCCCAATGAAATGAGAACAGGTAGAAATAATCTGCCCTAACATTGAAACAGGGAATGCAGTTCCATTGTATCCAGTAAATGCAAAAACCGTAATCCATTCATACATATCAATTAAACTATATGTCGATAAGGTTGAGGTAATCCCTGTTTCTGCTGCTAACGCTATTTCTGAAGTATGTATTAACTTCCCGAACAATAAAAAAATAAAAACCAAGAAGACAGCGCTGAAAATGAAATGCTTATATCGATGCCAAAGTTGCTCTCGTTTAAGCCTAAATAGTTTTTTGCTTAGATAATAGGTAATGCAAATAAACAGTAGGTATAACAATATTGAACCTAGAGAAAATTCTTTTCCCAAGCTTTTTTCTAACCCTCTTGCTAACGGTAAGCTAGAGAAAATAGCAGATTTAATATACTGTACACTCGGTATTTTTTTAATGCTGTTATCTGCTTGTATTTCTACAACTGAAACATCGACAAAAGTATTTTTCTGAGAGGCTACCTGAGCACTAGAAATATACTGTTCAATATTATTCTTTAAGTCTTGGTCACTAGAAGAATCTAATGTGTGTCCTGAGACAACAATTGCCCAGGTCCCCAAAGCTAAAAATGAGGACCTTGTATCCTGAGATATTTGAAATAAGTCAAACCCACCAATCCTACTCCTTATATCAAGGTACTCTTGGATTGTTAAATGAACGAAATTAGCATTATTAGCATCATACAGTTCAAAAATATTAAGAAACTTATCAACAACAACAGCTAGGCAAATGGTTTTGCAATTTTTGGTGGCACTAAAATCAGAACTAAACTTATAAGGAGTGATCGATTCACCGGCTCCATGCAAAGCTAGTAACCGCTCAATAGCAAGATGGCTGGCAGTACCTTGCCCATCAACATAGAGCCTCTCAATTTTTTTTAATTTAAGTAAATTACTTATCTCTGAAATAGAGATTGATTTACTTGTGTCATAAGATGCTCCAAAAATAATAATTTGGAGTATTTCAGGGTAAATAGGCCCCAGTACTTCAAACCCTTTATAAGGCGATTGTTCTGAAAAATAGGCTTCA
>ENA-OSET01003082-OSET01003082.1-sediment-metagenome-genome-assembly--contig:-NODE-3082-length-15529-cov-73.007831_pt1 | contig 15529 bp, 18 predicted proteins | sample MGYA00237882_ERZ534229 | MGnify/ENA primary metagenome ERZ534229 (study PRJEB26408, sample SAMN06266212) | sediment metagenome | isolation source: Hudson Canyon methane seep mesocosm | place... | reverse complement strand
TATCGGGGATCTATTGTTGCAAATATAGATTCCTGCTAGAAGCATGCAGGAATGACGTGTTTGGTATTATTCTGTGCAGGTGGATAATGAAAAGTTACCGGGAGTCTAACCCGTAGGCTGGGTTAGATTTTCAAGCGAAGCGCAGAAAACGTAACCCAGCGTGTAACTTCGCATTATTGCAGAAGGAAATCGCAACTAATGCAAGAAATCCAAGTTTTTCAAAATAGAATTTTTAGCCGTTTATATAAACGGCTGCATACCAATCAAAAAGCTAATGTTGGTGATTCTTATTTAAGGTCAATACCCAATATAGTTCAAAGTATAGAAGAAGAATATCGATAAGAATATGTTATGATTTTATATGAAATAGAAAAAACACCATTATTTGATAAATGGTTTAAAAATCTAAAAAATAGCCAAGCCAAAATCAGAATAGGTTTACGATTAAAAAAAATTTCTCAAGGTTACTTTGGTGATCATAAACAAATAGATCAAAACTTATCCGAATTACGTTTCTTTTTTGGTTCGGGTTATCCTATTTACTACACTATTCAAAACGGTAAAGTTATTCTATTGCTTAATGGTGGTGACAAAGACAGTCAAAGCGATGATATTACCAAGGCTCAGAAAATTATAAATGAATTGGAGGTTAATCATGACCATTAAAACCACACCTTTTGAAATGAGCGACTACCTTAATAGCCCTGAAATGATGCAAGAATATATTCAAGCAGCGATTGAAGAAGATGATTTGGTAACATTACGTTTAGCACTGGCTGATGTTGCTAAAGCGAAAGGAATGAGCGTAATAGCAGAAGGTACAAGCCTAAATAAACAAAATATTTATAAATCATTATCTGAAAATGATAACCCTAGTTTTAATACCATCAATAAAGTGATAACTGCTTGTGGCTTAAAATTACAAGTCACTCGTATTTAATTTTAACTTTATTTATCTAAAAATTATTACAGAAACTAAAAACGTTCAAAAAACCATTTCCAATACGAGGGTTAGATCAATGATTATTGAAAGTATAGTGCCTAAAAATAATTACATACTCTATATAACAGATGAAAATAATCAGTCAGGAATTTTTGATGTAACGCCATACTTAGAATCAGAAGTATTTTCTCAATTAAAAGAAAATGATAACTTCAATAAGATTCATAACGGAAAATATTTTATAGAATGGGAGTGTGGTGCAGATTTATCAGCTGATACCATAGAAGCTAAATGGAAAAAACTGGCATTATGAATGAAGAAACTTTAAATTTTCAATCGAATCTGACCCCGTTGGTTTCCAAGCTCTGCTTGATTTTTGATACTAAGAAAATAATGGACAATATCAAGCTGGCTGACCCTATTGATTTTCAGGTCTTTGTTTTTTGTAAATCAAGCTGGCTGACCCATTTTTTTGTTCCACTGACCTCTTTAGCCAAATAGTAATGAGACTATCCAGTAAAGAAATAAGAATACTAAAAGAGACATTATTTAAGCTATCTCCCAAAGCAAATATATACTTATTTGGCAGTAGGATTGACGACTCTTTACAAGGAGGCGATATTGATTTGTTGGTGGTATCAGACTGTCTTACAAAAAAAGAGATAAGGCTGTTGAGAATTGAGTTTTTCAAATACTTTGGTGAGCAAAAGATAGATATATTATTGGATGATGGTTTGTTTAAACCTATTTTTCATCGGATTATTATGCAAAAGGCACAGCAATTATGATGCAAGAAAAGTTAGCTAATGATTTTCAATTATTAGACAAACAGATGTTTTGGATTGATATTTCCTATAAGCAATGCCATCAAATTGGCATAAAGAAGGAATATAGCATCGATGAATTTGGTTACTTTGAAACTTTATGCAGTCGGTACAGTCGAGGCATTGACTTTTTGATCCGTAAAATATTTAGAACATTGGATGAGTATGAATTTGAAAACCAAGGTACATTAATTGATGTTGTTAATAATGCTCATAAACGGAATTTATTTCAGGATATAGATCAACTGAGATTAATGAAAGATATGCGAAATACTATTGTGCATGAATATATTGAAGACGAGCTTGTTGATGTATTTTGTGATGTCCTAGAATATACCAAAGAACTTATGAGCATCATGGATAATACCAAAAAATATATGCAAAAATTACTCGATTAAAAGAGACTGAGATAATACCACCTCGGTAATAGAGCATAAAAAATAGTTGCTTATTATCAAGCTGGCTGACCTCTTGATTTTTTCAAGCTGGCTGACCTCTTGATTTTTCTCGTATTTAATTTTAACTTTATTTATCTAAAAATTATTACAGAAACTAAAAACGTTCAAAAAACCATTTCCAATACGAGGGTTAGATCAATGATTATTGAAAGTATAGTGCCTAAAAATAATTACATACTCTATATAACAGATGAAAATAATCAGTCAGGAATTTTTGATGTAACGCCATACTTAGAATCAGAAGTATTTTCTCAATTAAAAGAAAATGATAACTTCAATAAGATTCATAACGGAAAATATTTTATAGAATGGGAGTGTGGTGCAGATTTATCAGCTGATACCATAGAAGCTAAATGGAAAAAACTGGCATTATGAATGAAGAAACTTTAAATTTTCAATCGAATCTGACCCCGTTGGTTTCCAGTCCCATTAGCTGCGCGACTAAAGTCACGAGTCCAATAACAAATATACCGGACTCACGGCTTCAGCCGTGCTTTTTATCGCAAGCAATAATAAAAGAAACACTGTTTTATAAAAAATAATCAATCAAAATACATAGTTGACTATTTTACATTGCATAAACCCTAGAGCCACTGACACACGAGATCATCAGTATATGAAAATAGCAATTGCAGGCACAGGCTATGTAGGCTTATCAAACGCTATCCTACTCGCACAACATAATGAAGTCGTTGCGCTCGACATCATCCAAGAAAAAGTCGATTTACTCAACGCCAAAACATCCCCTATTGCTGATAAAGAAATAGAAGACTACCTCGTCAATAAAAACCTCAATTTTAGCGCTACCACAGACAAACACACCGCCTATCAAAATGCGCAATACATCATTATCGCCACACCGACAGATTATGATGCACAAACTAACTACTTCAATACCTCATCAGTCGAAGCCGTTATAAAAGATAGTCTTGCCATTAACCCCGATGCGGTGATGATTATTAAATCAACTGTCCCTGTGGGTTACACCAAAAAAATAAAACAGCAATTTAGAACCGACAACATCATATTTGCCCCTGAATTTTTAAGAGAAGGCAAAGCGCTGTACGACAATCTATACCCCTCACGGATTATTATCGGCGAATGCTCTGCTCGCGCAGAAACCTTTAGCAATTTATTAGTACAAGGCGCAATAAAACAAAATATAGATGTACTCTACACAGAATCAACCGAAGCCGAAGCGGTTAAACTGTTCTCAAATACCTACCTCGCTATGCGCGTCGCTTATTTTAATGAGCTAGACAGCTACGCAGAAACGCACGGCCTCGATAGCAAACAAATCATTCAAGGTGTAGGGCTAGATCCACGCATAGGTAATCACTACAACAACCCCTCATTTGGATACGGTGGTTATTGTTTACCTAAAGATACCAAACAGCTTAGAGCCAATTACCAAGACGTACCCAACAGTATTATTGGCGCAATTGTTGACTCTAACACTACTCGCAAAGACTTTATAGCCGAATCCATACTAAAAAGAAACCCTAAAACAGTCGGCATTTATCGTTTGATTATGAAAAGCGGCTCGGATAATTTCCGTGCTTCCTCAATTCAAGGGATTATGAAGCGCATTAAAGCCAAAGGGGTGGAAGTTATTATTTATGAACCTGAAATGACAGAAAGTGAGTTTTATCATTCTAAAGTGATCAATGATTTAGCCGTTTTTAAACAACAATCAGATGTCATTGTGGCAAATCGCTTATCAGATGATATTCAAGATGTGCTGAAAAAGGTTTATACGCGGGATTTGTTTGGTGAGGATTAAATAATGACATTAATTTTTATTGTTCATAAAAATAGGTATATCTACACGACATACGAAGGAAAGAAATTAATTGATATGTCCTCATATAGAAGGCATTATGAATCAAGAAAAGTTAAGATTTTAATCGAGTCTGACCCTATTGATTCTTTTTTAATATTAAATGAGTAAATTTATAAAGCGTGTAGCTTCCGGCATGGGAGCCTATTCATATGCACAATTTGTAACAATAGGAACTCAACTCTTAGCATTACCTATTTTTTTAAATTTTTGGAGTATGGAAACTTATGGTGAATGGCTGATGTTATCAGCTGTTCCTATCTATTTTTCTATGTCTGACCTTGGAATTGTCGCTGTTGCAGGCAATAAAATGACCATGGCTATTGCAAATAATGAACCTGAACAAGCAAATAAAATATTTCAAAGTGCATTATTAATGACGCTTTTTATGATTTCGAGTGTATTGTTAATATCCTTAAGTTGCTTATTTATTGTTGACTTTGATCTATTAAATAAATCAGGTTATAAGATAGCATTAGGGTTACTTATAACATCTAGTTTATTAAGTACTTTGGGTGGGCTAGTTGATGCCATATTTAAAGCTAATAAAAAATATGCATTAGGTACTTTTTTAATAACAACAGTACGTTTAGTTGAATGGATATTTGCTATTTTAGCTGTCTATTTATATGAGAAAATTATTTTTGCAGCGGCAGGAATTTTATTAGCTCGAATTTTAATGACGTTATTTAATATTACTTACACTGCCTATAAATTTAAGACAATCAAATGGTCTTTAAAAGAATCTCAATGGGAAATAATAAAATCAATGCTAAAACCTTCTATTGCCTTTATGGCATTACCCGTAGGGAATGCAATTAGCCTTCAGGGTATGACTTTAATAGTAGGTACTATTTTAAGTCCTGCCACTGTCGTCATATTTAACACTTACAGAACTCTTTCGAGATTATTATTTCAAGTATCAGCTGTATTAAGCAAACCTCTATGGCCAGAATTTTCAAGACTTTATGGACTAAAAGAAAAATCAAAGATATTAAAAGTTTACTTCATTAGTATCGTTATTACTACTTTTGCAATGGCCTGTGGTTTTATATTTTTATATTTTATGGCTAACGATATATTACAATACTGGACATCAGGAAAAATAATCTACATGGAAGAAATTTTCATGTTATTTGTTTTATCAACATGTATTGCGGGTATTGCTCAAGTAACAACAACAGTTTTAGCAGCAACCAATTTGCACGTAGGATATTTTTCTTTTTTCCTAGTTGCAACTCTTATTTTTGTTTATTGCACCAGTCAAGTGGCTCCTCAATATGGGCTAACGGGTATAGCATGGACACAAGTTATTTATGAGATTGCACTCCTTCTGATGGGAATGATTTTTCTTTTTAAGAAAGTGATTCATAAAAAAACACTTAAATTATGATTATTGATTTAAATTCTAATACAGATCAGATCCATTTAGAATCTGATGTACTTATTGTTGGTGCAGGAGCTGTTGGTTTGGTTACTGCTGTCACGCTAGCAAAACAAGGTATAAAAGTTATTATCCTTGAGTCAGGCGGTGAACAATTTGAACAAAAATCACAAGATCTCAATGCCTTTTCATTAACAGGTCGCGAGCATGATGGCATCAGTGAAGCCAGAGCTAGAATCGTAGGAGGAACGACAACTCTATGGGGGGGACAGATTGTTCCATTCTCTAGTATAGATTTTGAGTCCAGAGACTGGATTTCTGAAAGTGGGTGGCCAATTAAAAAAGATGACTTAGACGATTATTATACTCAAGTTGCAAATTTATTAGGATTACCTGTCGATTACAAGGAAGATTCTGCTGTTTGGCAAGCACTAAACATACCTGAGCCTGATCTGAGTAATAATTTCCAAGTATTTCTTACACGTTGGCTAAAAGAAACAAATTTTTTTAAATTATTTGATTACGAACTAAAAAATAACCCTAACCTAACACTTTATACGCATGCCATTGTAGTAGGTCTTTTATCTACAAAAAATAACCAATGTATAGATCAAGTTAGCACCCTTAATCAATTTAATAAGCGCTTTAAATTTAGCGCCAAAAAAATAATTATTGCATGTGGCACAATAGAAGCATCACGGTTAATGTTGTATTCAGCAGCCGAAAACAACCAGTTACCTTGGTCTAATAATCCATGGATAGGTGCCTTTTTTCAAGATCATCTTGATATTCAAATTGCCAAAGTAATACCTATAGATAAAAAATATTTTCACCAAGCATTCGACAATATCTTTCTAAAGGGCTATAAATATCAGCCCAAAATAAGAATGACGGATGATTATCAACGCTGCCATAAAACTTTAAATATATCCTCTTCTTTTGTTTTTGATTCATCAATATCTGAACAAGTCTCCAATGCTAAATTATTTATTCGTGCCTTATTGAGGGGTAGTGTCCCTGAAAACTGGCGGGAACTTCCTAATCACCTGCGCACCCTATTTTCGATTTTTGCTCCGATGGCAATACGCTATATCAAAGATAGACGTATCTTAAGTTTTGCTGATAAGGGTATCTATTTAACCTTACACTGCGAACAAATACCGTTACAAGAAAGTCAAATTTCATTAGATTGCTCAAAACGAGATAATGCGGGTGTACCCGCAACAAGCTTACACTGGAAAGTTGACGGAAATGAAATAAATGTCATGGCGAATTACTGTAAAAATCTAAATATTAATTTACAACAAGCAGGTTTAGCACAGCTAGAAATAGACCCTGAATTACTTGCATTAAACCCCTCTATATTAAACAAATGCCGTGATAGCAGTCACCAGTGCGGCGGGCTCAGAATGGCAACGTCAAAAGAAAAAGGCGTAGTAAATAAAGATCTACAAATTTTTGGTACAACTAATATGTATGTTACAGGGGCTGCTGTTTTTCCAACCTCAAGTTTTGCTAACTCAACCTTTACAGCCATGGCATTGAGCTTACGCCTTGCAAATCATGTCAGCAATCAAATGGATGGATAAAATGAAAGCATTAAATAATGAAAATAATGTCATCAAAACCCAATTAGGGTTTGGTTGTGGCCGACTTGTGGGTGGCAGTAGCTTCAAAGACAGTGCGAAGCTCATAGAAACAGCCTTAAGTTTAGGAATACAACATTTTGACGTAGCTCCTTCGTATGGTTTTGGCACTGCCGAAGATGTTTTAGGTGAAGTTCTTGCGGGTGATAAAAACATTACAATAGCCACTAAAGTAGGGATTGCTCGCCCCTCCAATGCCCAATCATTAAGTTTTTTAAAAAAATATTTAACGCCCTTAGTAAATTCTTCAACAGTCATTAAATCCCTCGCATTAAAAACACTTTCAAAACGCTCTCAAAATAACAGGGGGGTGTTTGATATTGAGTCCTTTTCAGCCTCGTATGAAGACAGTTTACGCCGACTTAAACGCGATTATATTGATTACTTATTACTGCACGAACCTACAGAAAAAGATATCACTGAAGAATTAAAAAAATATTGTGATACTTTATTAAACAAAGGCAATATAGGGGCTATTGGCGTAGGGTTTAATGATGAAATATATACACCAGAAATTGATTTTGGCACGGTAACACAGCGTAATATTGGTACATTAGATAATGAAAAAGAGTGTACTGATTGCTTTAGCATTGTTCATGGGGTTATGAGGTACTCACAAGAACAGTTTCCAGGATACCTTAATTCTCCAGCAGTAAAAAAAGCATTTCATGAAATGGGATGGAAAATGAATAATACTGATATATATGGAGCAGCCGCTTTAGGTATTGCACTAGCGACTAATTCTCATGATGTTATATTAGTCTCTTTTAAAGGTAGCAAAAGAATGATTGAAACAGTAAAAATGGCGCATGATTTTTCTATAATTTTAAATTAATGAAAATAATAAGTTCAATAAATTTAATCAGTATATTAGTCAGCAGCTCTTTATATGTTTCTATATGGTCATATATTCCAGGAAAAGAATTACAAGTCCAATTAATATCACTATCATTTATAGTCGCAGCAGGTTTTTGTTCATTTTTAGTACTGAAAAAATTTAACAATTTCACTATCATCGAAGTATTATTTTTATCCGCAACACTTCTTTCGTTAGGAACCTCTTTCGGAATAGGTAATATATATTCAATTCAATATTCATTAGTTTTTGGTTTATTTTGCCTTAGCTTAGTTTTTATTGTACGTATACTAAGTATTGAAACAATAGTTAAGGTTTTTTGTAATACGATTATTTTAATTATTATTAGCATTTTCCTTATTGAGCATGACAATCTTGCTCTAGCATTATCGGTCGTAACAACAAATCATGGATTATTTCGTTTTACTCCTTTAGGCATGCACCCTAACTTAACAGGTATGGTTTACGCAGGAAGCTCTATATTATTGATTTTTAGGGCTACATATACTGAAAAAAACCTTTTAAAACTAGCTTATTTCCTAGGAGCAGTAATGTGCATTGCTTTTATACTTGCTTCATCTGCACGAGCATCGTTGCTTGGACTAACCTTAATTTTTATTATGTGGCTATATAAATATTTAACTAATTTAAAAAAAATAAATATTAGTTATATTATAATATATATTCTTGTATTTTCATTAATAATATATAGCATATTTGATAAAATATTCTTATTTTTATCTGGTATTTTAGAGTTTGAATCTTCTACTCGTGGCATATCTTCAGGTGGTACGGGTAGATTTGAGTTATGGGCACTAGGAGCTCAAGGTCTTTTAGAAGACCCCACACTACTTTTTTTTGGATATGGACTGCGTTCATCAGGTGAGGGCATTATTGGCTTCTCCCTTGAAAGCTCATACCTAACATTATTATATGAATTTGGATTAATCATCACCATATGCATTTTAATACGATTTTATTACATATCATTATTTTATTTAAAAAAAAGAAAGAATAATTTAATTAATTATTCTTTAGCACTATCTATATTATACTTAATTTTTCAGTCAATATTTAATCGTTACCTTATAGCTATTGGAAATTTTTATTCTATTATATTTATTATTATTATATTTAAAGGTGAGCTCATGAATAATAATAAAAAATATAACTCATTAAAATAAATTAAAAAACACATATGACCTATAAAAAAAAATATATCATGTCCTTTACTTCTATCGGAGACTACCGTTTTGGAGTTATGTCTACGGTACAAAAACTAATGGGGAATGATCTTGAAATTTATGCAGGAGAAAAAGCATTTGATCCATCAATTAAACTTATTAATACGAAAGATTTACCATACACCCGAATAAAAAATATATATCTGGTAAATCAACGAATATTGATTCAAGTTATGCCATTTTCTCATTATTTATTTTGCGATGTACTGCTATTAGACCTTAACCCTAGAGTTTTAAATGTATGGTTATTAGTTTTTATTAGAAAATTAATGGGTAAGCCTGTTGTTTTGTGGGGCCATGCTTGGCCGCGTTCTGGTGTTGGCTCAAAATCTGATATTATTAGAGGGTGGCTAAGAAAGTTAGCTAAAAATATTGTTGTATATACAGACACTCAAGCTAATGAGCTGACTCGATATGATAATACTTTAAATATTACTGCCGCCCCAAATGCACTATACAGTGCTGATCAAATGAATTTTATTAATGATAGCAAACGTAATGACATAATTTATGTTGGTAGATTAGTTAAAGAAAAAAAACCAGAAATTTTACTAAAATCTTTTATAAGTGCTTGTTCAATTAGCGACTTCTTGGCAAGGCTTGTATTCGTTGGTGATGGTAGTGAACGAGATAGATTAGAGTCCATTGTTAATAAACAACCAAAATCAATTAGTCAACGAATTGTATTTTGTGGACATATAAATGATTACAATACCTTAAGTGAATTATATTCACATTCTTTTGTAAGTGTTTCTCCTGGCTATGTTGGTCTATCCATTACTCAAAGCTTTTCTTTTGGAGTACCTATGATTATTTCAAAAAATGAACCGCATTCTCCAGAAATTGAAGCAGCGATAGCTGGTTCTAATGCCATTTTTTTTGAAACAGATGATATTATTAATTTAAGTAATAAATTACAATTATCTTTTAAAAATCGTAATGATTTAGAAAAAACTGGAAATGAAATTGTTAGCTCATGCCAAGTAAAATATTCAGTTGAAAATATGGCAGAAAAATTAAAATACTCAATGTTGAATTGTATATGAATATAATTTTCTTTGTTTCTAATTTATCTTATCCACCTACAGAAGGAGCCCATGCACAATCGCTTAAATTAATGAGCCAATTAATTAAAAATGGGGTTCAAGTTACATTACAAGGTTTCATCAAAAAAGATTCACAATTTATTGTTTCTCAATTAAAAAAAGATATACCAAACCTACAATTAGGGGGAATTAAGTTCTATTCTTCTAATTATGTTTTGTTAGCTATAACTAATGCTATAAAATTTCATTCAATATTAACATTTCCTGATGACGTGGATATCATTCATTTTGAAGGGTTTGGTGTTATGCCCCTAGTTAAAAATATAGATGATTCAAAAACTCATACATTGATGAGCTTAATTGACCCTTGGGCATTACGCCATAAAAATAAAATGTTAAGTTCAAAATCAGTAATTAAAAAGCCAGTTTTATTTATATCTTGGCTTATTTCTTATTTATTTGAGTATTATTACCTTCCTAAGTTTAATAAAGTTCATTTAGTTTCTTCTTCGGACATTAAAAAAGTTTCTTTAAACTATCCTAGTGTTAAATTTGAATCTATTCCTATAGCTTTTGATACAAATCTAGTAGAAAAATCTAACTATACTATTAATAATAAATTAAAAATTCTTTTTTGGGGAGATTTAAATGTTAGCTATCTAGCTGATGGGCTAGACTCCTTCATTAAAATAATTAACACCTTTACTAATTTTGACTTAGAAATTTCTATTTTAGGGAGAATTACTAAAGATGATTACATAAAAAAATATTCAGTTAATGCTAATAATTATATAGCTACCAAATTTATCGAATGGGTCGATGATTTAAATACATTTATTCCCTTATATGATTGTGTTGTACTAACAGATAAAAGTGGAACTGGCTTAAAAAATAGAGCCATTTCATCTATGATGCTTGGAATGCCTTTAATAGCAAGTAATGCAGCATTGGATGGTATTGAAGGGGAAGATTCAAAACACTTTTTTAAGTGCTACACAGATACTGATTATATTGATGCTTTAAGTTTAATTTATAGCAGCCACTCCCTAAGAACACGAATGGGGACAGCAGCATCTACACTTGCTAAAGAAAATTATAGTACTGACTCAGTTACAGCTAAATGGTTAAATATGTATAGGAATCTAATTCATGGCCAATAAACTACAGAATTTATCTAGCTTTACTATGCCAAAAAACTTTCGAGGTCGCTCAGCTATCACCGTTCAACTCTGGTGGCTTATTCAACCCACCTTATTTGCGATGTCCCCCCAATTTATGTACGGTTGGCGGCGTTTTTTATTGCGTTGCTTTGGTGCAAAAATTGGTAAAAAAGTTATTATTCGCCCTAGTGTGCGTGTTACTTACCCTTGGAAGTTAAGTATTGGTGACTTTTCTTGGATTGGTGATCATGCTGAGCTTTATACATTAGGTGAAATTGAAATTGGCTCTAATGTTGTTATTTCTCAAAAATGTTATTTATGTACGGGATCTCATGATTATCAAAAGCCTAGTTTTGATATTTATGCCCAAAAAATTACCATTGAAGATGAAGCTTGGTTAGCGACTGATGTGTTTGTTGCTCCTGGCATTACAATCGCAAAGGGTGCTGTTATTGGTGCGTGTAGTTCGGTGCTTTCTGATATGCCAGAAGGGATGGTTTGTGTGGGTTATCCTGCAAAGCCGATTAAGCCGAGATCTCAGACAAAGAATACCTAAATTATGAAAATATTACATTACGGCCTTAATTATTCTCCTGAAATTACAGGTATTGGCAAATATTCGGGAGAAAAAGCGGAATGGCTTGCACGGCAAGGACATGAGGTTAGGATTGTATGCGCCCCGCCCTATTACCCTGAGTGGTCAATTGGGGATAATTATAAGTCATGGCGTTATGTTAGAGAGTCAATTAATTCTGTTAGTGTTTTTCGCTGTCCGCTTTATATTCCTCACCAGCCTAGCATGCTTTCTCGTTTAGTTCATTTGAGTAGTTATGCTTTGAGTAGTTTTCCTATTATTTTAAAGCAGTTTTTTTGGCGGCCTGATGTAGTGATTACGGTGGAGCCTACTTTTTTTTGTACGCCTGTGACTTTGCTATTGGCTAAGTTATCAGGCGCTAAATCTGTTTTGCATGTGCAGGATTTTGAACTGGATGCAATGCTAGGCTTAGGTATGGGAAATGATGGCCTCTTGGCTCGTTTTTCTCATTTTATTGAGTCGTTAATTATGCGTCGTTTTGATGCGATTACCTCTATTTCTTATTCGATGGTAAATAAGGCAGATGTCAAAACTCGGCATTCCCCTTCGGCGTCGTTATTCCCTAATTGGGTTGATATTGATTTTGTAACCCCTGCCACTGATGCGTCTATTTTCAGAGCCCGCTGGAATATTTCACCGAAAACTAAAGTTGTTTTATATTCAGGCAATATGGGTAAGAAACAGGGGTTAGAATTAGTTATTGGGGCGGCGAATAGTTTTAGAGAGCAGAATGATGTATTATTTATTTTAGTCGGTACCGGTGCTGCTTTTCCTGATCTTAATGCATTGGCTGCAGATCTAACCCTACCTAATATGCATTTTTACCCTTTGCAAGATTATCAGGATTTACCTTCTTTAATGGCTTTGGCTGATGTGCATTTGGTAGTACAGAAAAAAGGTGTTGCGGATGCGGTATTACCCTCTAAGTTAACTACAATTTTTTCTGCGGGGGGTACTGCTTTAATTACCGCTGAGGATAATACTGAACTTGGTTTGTTATGTGATAATTATCCTAACATTGCTAAACGTGTTGAACCTGAGTGTATTGATGATTTTGTTGAAGCCTTATCTGGCTTATTGAATGCTGTTGATGTTAATAACCGGGTTCATAACAAAACTGCTAGGGATTATGCAGTGAATCATTTATCTAAAGAAGTGGTTTTACGCCAATATGAGCAGGATTTAATGGCATTATGTCAGTGATATTGATGGGTTTTATTACGCGCCTAAAAAGTTAAATTAATTTCACATAAGTACGTTATACCAATCACAATAAATGATTACTGTAATGGTCGTCATTCCCGAAATCTTTAATCGGGAATCCATGCGCACCATAGATTCCTGCTAAAGGCGTGCAGGAATGACAATCTCCCTTCGGCATATGAGTTTAAGTATAGGTATATTGTGATTGGTATTACTCCTATTTTGATAATTTTATGCATAATTCTAAATTCTTAGCTCCCCTTGTTTTTATTAAACTATCGGTCTGCGTATTTTTGATACTACTGACCCTTTTATTTTTTCATTATTTGCCCTCTTTTGAGCCTGAATATACTGAGTTTCTTAATCTATGTTCTTGGGTTTTAAAATTTATTTGGGCTGTCACTCTTGTTTGGCTTATCTATCCTTTGTTGGCTTTTTGGCCCGGACGTTTGTTAGTTATATTCGGCGCTGTTTTTTTAACTTTTATGTTATTGCCGTTATTTATTAATATTCAGGTCATGGCTTTTGTTGAAAGTGTATTGAAGCCTACATTTTTACCGCATTCATGGGTGACTGCTGGTAATTTATTATCAGCTGGACATTTTTTTGGATTTTTATTTTTATCTATTGCTGCCTTTAGCTTATATTTTTCTAAATTTGTGAATGTGTTTATTTTATTGCTGGGCTCTGCTTTGTTATCTGAGTTGTTACAGCAATTTTCTGCGGGTAGGTCATCTAGCATTGAGGATTTTGTTATTGATGTCGTAGGTATTAGTTTAGCGGGGTTTTTTGTTTATTTTATTCGACGTACAAGAGTTATTCTAAGTTAGTGACTCAAAAATTAACTTAGAATTTCAAGTAGCCCGCATGAAGCTTGCGCAATACGGGCCATTCGATGCACTGTTTACCCCGTATTTCCTCCCTAAAATATTATATTGTTTCGTAATCGCATGCAATAATACTACTTTCTTATTATTCAATTTCCAAGCATCAATCTTGGTTACCTTTTAGGCTATTTGTAATGTCTACTAAAAACACATCAATTCGTTTAGACCCTAAAATTAAAGGCCTATTGGATCGAATCCCTGAGGGGTTTGATAAAGATTTTACTGATGAGCAATTAATGGGGTTAAATATTGCTTTGGGAAAGCGATCTTGGCGTGACCACCCTATCGACTTTCGACATAGTATCGGCTTGTTAAAGTGGCGTTATTATTTTGTTTTTATTGCCGGACGAGATTTACGGGGCTCTCGATTACAAGATAGGCCGTTAATTAAAGGTGCTGAAGTCTTATTTTTGACTTTTTTAGTTATTTTTATGATGCTATTGGGGATGTTGCTTGCGTATTTATTAAAGTCTGCATTAGGCATTGATATACTGCCTAACTTTTCCTTTGGAATTTGGGGCTGGTTTAAAGACAGTTTTTTGTAATATTGTCGTATCTAATTAATACGACATTGTAATATCCCGCCAAAGTTATGAGTGATGGGTTTAATCACTCATTAACTTATTTTAACTTCTCCCCACCCAACCCTCCCCTGCAAGGGAGGGCTTTAATAGATGTTTTTTTCCACACTTAACGCTGACATAGCCATAGGTAATGTCCCTTTACTATCGCCTTTGTGATTTTACCAGGTACGAAAGTGGCAAGTTCTACTCAAGCTACGCGCAATGCGTTTGAGCAGAAAGCACCAGCCGTTAAGGCGATGTTGATTAGCGCTATTTTTAACTCACGTTAAAATCAACAATGGCTCAACAGAATTAATTGCTTGAGCCATTTTTTTAACATTAACTCAGATTTTAAACACCCTGCGCATTTCATCCTCTATAATTAACACTGACATATCGCTCTAGCGCCGACATAAAAAATATCACCTCATCCAACCGTCATTGGATAGTGCCTTTTATTTACTTAAATTGACACTGGACTTAAGATACAAGCCAACTTGATTTTTTACAGTTATTGAAAACAAAGTTGGCTAGGTTGGGGTGAGCACGGCTGAAGCCGTGAGTCCGGTAGGGTTTGTGTATTTGTTATTGGACTCGTGACTTTAGTCGCGGGGGTGATGATTTGAAAAAAATTAATCTTCGTAAACATGCCATGGAGCGGTATTGGGGTCAGACTCGATTGAAGATTTAAAGTTTCTTTATTCATAATGCCTTCTATATGATGATATATCAATCTCTTTCCTTCCTTCATATATCGTGTAGATAAGCCTATTTTTATGATGGGTGTAAGGGGGGGGTAAGGCACAATGCTGTTGACTTAAGCCCTCTCTTGTTGGAGAGGGTTGGGTGAGGAGAATAAAATCATGCCTTTATAACTCCC
>ENA-OSET01003079-OSET01003079.1-sediment-metagenome-genome-assembly--contig:-NODE-3079-length-15537-cov-2.569728_pt1 | contig 15537 bp, 17 predicted proteins | sample MGYA00237882_ERZ534229 | MGnify/ENA primary metagenome ERZ534229 (study PRJEB26408, sample SAMN06266212) | sediment metagenome | isolation source: Hudson Canyon methane seep mesocosm | place... | reverse complement strand
TTAGTTAGTAAAAAAGCAACTAAAGCAATTGGTTGGAGTTTTGCGGGGAATTTATTATTCGGGATTGCATTTGGTTTTCTAAGAGGATTGATTTTTGTAGCAATCATCATATTGATGCTTGAGGACAGCAGTCTATATGGAGAACCCTTAGTTCAGAATGCATTTTTACTGGAAGAAGCTGAACAAATAGCAGATTTTTTCTACAATTTTTTTCTTGAGCATTATAATCAATAGTCCTATTTAAATGATCTAAGGATTTAATTTAGATGTGTGGAATTGTTGGTATTGTCAGCACCAAACCTGTTAATCAGGAAATCTATGATGCACTAACTGTTTTACAACACCGAGGGCAAGATTCAGCTGGCATTATGACCGATGATAATGGGGTGCTTTGCCTAAGAAAAAATAATGGTTTGGTTAATGATGTGTTTACTGAAAAACACATGACCAGGTTGAGAGGCAACATTGGTATAGGCCATGTCAGATACCCAACGGCAGGTACTCTCAATTTAAATGAGGCACAGCCTTTTTATGTTAATTCACCGTTTGGTATATGTTTAGCTCACAATGGTAATTTAGTTAATACTACTGAACTTAGATTTCATCTCAAAGAGATTGATCGAAGACACCTTAATACTGAATCAGACACTGAGGCATTACTCAACTTATTTGCTCATGAAATTCAAATCCAACAGAAAGAATCACTAACCCCTGAATCAGTTTTTAAAGCCTCAACCGCTGTTTTCAATAAATGTTCTGGAGGCTATGCTGTTGTGGCGATGATTCTTAATGAAGGTTTAGTTGCCATGAGAGACCCTAATGGCATTAGACCACTAGTAGTAGGAACTCGCGAGGCAGGCAATAAAATTGAATACATGGTTGCCTCAGAAAGTGTTGCTCTTAATACAGCTGGCTTTAGTTTAATGAGAGATGTTTTGCCAGGGGAATCAATCTATATTAGTCAAAATGGTGACTTTTATTCAAATCAATGCGTTGAACCTAAAACCTATACCCCTTGTATCTTTGAGTTTGTATATTTTGCCAGACCAGATTCAATTATTGATGGCATGTCTGTTTATAAGTCAAGATTGAGAATGGGAGAATTTTTAGCACAAAGAATAATAGAAAAAGGTCTTCATCATGATGTTGATGTGGTTATTCCTATTCCTGATACTAGCAGAAGTAGTGCCTTACAAGTCGCACATCATTTGGGAGTTAAATACAGAGAGGGCTTTATAAAGAACCGTTATATTGGCAGAACTTTTATAATGCCTGGTCAAGAAAAAAGAAAAAAATCAGTCAGGCAAAAATTAAATCCTATTGAATTAGAAATTAAAGATAAAAATGTATTGTTAATTGATGATTCAATTGTGCGGGGCACAACCTCCAAGCAAATTATCGAGATGGCTAGAAATGCTGGAGCAAAAAAAGTTTTCTTTGCTTCAGCAGCACCTCCAGTAAAGTTTCCAAATGTTTATGGCATTGATATGCCAGCCAGCAGTGAATTAATTGCCAGTAATAAATCGGATGAAGAATTAGCTAAATTTATCGGTGCTGATTGGCTGCTTTACCAGACACTTGATGATTTAATTGAATCCGTTCGATTTGAAGATTCAGAAGTTAAAGATTTTGATACATCTTGTTTCTCAGGGGATTATGTGACCAACGATGTTACTCAAACTTATCTGCAAAAAATCGAACTGCAAAGAAACGACGCTGCTCAATCGAAACAAGAAAAAGAACGAAAACAAATAGAGATTCAGGATCCCACCTCTACTTTAATTAATTAAATCAACAAATTGGGGAGAGTCATTGCTCCAATCTATTATTATTGAACTGTCTTCAGTCCAATCGCCTAGAACATAACGATAATAAGTTTTACCGTCCAAAACAATTTCATGCTTCATTGGTCTATGTGTGTGACCATGGATCATAAGATCAATTTGATGCTCATTAAAGATTGCTTCCACTGCTTTATCATTCACATCCATAATTTCAAATACTTTTTTCTGTTTAGATTGTTTACTGGCATCTTTAGCTTCGCCTGCTATTTTTAATCGTTTGGAGATAGGAAAGCTAAGAAAATCTTTTTGCCATTCAGGGTTTCTGACAATAGCTCTAAAGTTTTGGTAATCCTTATCATCCAAGCACATTTGATCTCCATGAGTAATAAGAACTCGCTTCTCATTAATAGTTAAAAGGGCGGGATCATCAAGTAATTCAATGCCTGTTTCTGACAAAAAAGTCTCTCCAATTAGAAAATCACGGTTACCGAATAAGAAAAAGACCTTTATTCCTGAGTTTGACATTGATGTTAGAAGTAGTTTTATTTCATCATGAAAAGGATTGTCGTAATCATCACCTATCCAGGATTCAAACAAGTCACCAAGAATATAAATTTCGGTGTCATTACCATTGTCTTTGATGATCTGTTTAATAAAAGTTTGGAACAGCATATTAGTCTTTGGTCTAGACTCATCAAGATGGAGATCAGAAATAAAATACCTGTTCACAGTCAATAGTTCACATAGAAGCTTAGTGCTTTATTAATCAATCCTTTTAACGTCCAAAATAATCACAGGTGCAGCTGGAACATCTTGCATGCCGCCCATGGTTTGCGTGGCGTTACCGGCAATCGCATCTATAATCTGGAAACCATCAATCACATCACCAAAGACTGCATAACCCCAGCGAGTTGGCATTGGATCAAGTGAAAAATTATCAGCGACATTAATATAAAACTGAGAGCTAGCAGTATGTGGGTCAGTGCTTCTAGCCATGCCTAAAGACATACGCTTATTAGTAAGCCCATTTCCTGATTCATTAATGATTTCAGGGAGAGTTTCCTTCTCTTCAAGATCAACTGTAAAACCACCGGCTTGAATAACAAATCCTGCTATAACTCGATGGAAAATCGTGTTCACATAAAAACCACTCTCAACATACTGCAGAAAGTTCTTAACTGTAGTTGGGGCTCTATTGCTGTCTAATTCAACAGTAAACTTACCGGAGGTTGTGGTGAATTCAATTTGAGGGTAAGTCTCAGAGGCTTTCACCAATTGTGCTGATGACAGTATTATAATTACAAGAGCAATAATTTTTATTTGCAGTTTCATTGATCAGAGTTTAAAACTAATTCAGAGGCAAGTAGAGTATTTTTTATTAACATCGACACAGTCATTGGCCCTACACCGCCTGGAACCGGTGATATCCAAGAGGCATTTTTTTTGGCACTCTCAAAATCAACATCACCTGTTAGTTTCCCATTTTCATCACGATTAATACCAATATCAAATACCACAGCACCCTTCTTAATCCAGTCCCCAGGAATGAAATTTGGTTTCCCAACGGCAACGGCTAAAATATCAGCTTGTCTGACATGAGCCTCAAGATTTGTCGTAAATTTATGGCAAACAGTGGTTGTGGCACCTTTTAATAGTAGTTCCAGGCAAAGGGGTCTACCCACTAGATTTGAAGCCCCGACTATGACCGCGTTCATACCCAATGGATCTATATCTATGGCTTCTAGCATGGTGATAATACCAATGGCTGTGCACGGTCTAAGTAAAGGTATTCGTTGCATTAAACGACCTATCGTATAGGGATGAAATCCATCAACATCTTTGGTTGGGTCAATAGTTTCTATAACAATAGTTTCATTAATGTGTGAGGGCAGGGGGAGTTGAATTAGTATTCCACTCACCTCTGGGTTAGCATTTAGGCTAGTTACTAAATCCAATAATTCTTTTTGTGTTGTCGACTCAATTAAGTCGTAGTTAAAGGATAGCATCCCCACTTCTTCACAAGCTTTCCTTTTATTTCTAACATAAACGCTAGAAGCTGGATCTTCACCAACTTGAATGACGGCTAATCCCGGTGGATTAATTCCATTAGCTTGATTGGATATCACTCGGTTTTTGATATCCGCGATAATTGAGCTAGCTATTTGCTTTCCATCTATAATATTTGCTGTCATCAAATTTATCTCTTTTAAGCGTGACATGATACCAAACAATGCTTTGGTATCACTTAGAAATCTTTTTCTAAAAAGTTAATGGTTTTTTTTTAATGAGAAGTATAATACCTCACACATTGATTCTATTCGGGGCATAGCGCAGCCTGGTAGCGCATCTGCTTTGGGAGCAGAGGGTCGGGGGTTCGAATCCCTCTGCCCCGACCAAGAAATCTTTCTTTGTAAATTAAAATAATTTTTGTAGAATCTATAGGTATGGCTAAAGTGCATGATTTTAAATCTGGAATTTATTTAACAAATCAAGATTTTCAAGAGATCAAAGAAATATTCCACACCCCTCTAACAGGATCTTACAATTGGGATTACACTGCAGCTGATGACAAAATCAATAGGCTTTATCAGTTAGCTAAAAAGAGACAATGGGATGTTGAGATAGATCTTGATTGGTCTCAAAAATGGGATAAGGATAAAGCGAGACTCGAAGATTATGGCTTATCTCATCAATCTTACTTGGGTTATGAGCCTTACCTTGCCCTCTCTGATGAGGAGAAACTTAATATTCAGCATAAATTAGCTGCTTGGTCATTAAGCCAATTTCTTCATGGTGAGCAAGGTGCATTATTAGTCGCTAGTCAGTTGTGTTCATGCGCTCCTACATACAATGCAAAATTGTATGCAGCCACTCAAACCTATGATGAAGCACGACACGTTGAGGCATTTAATAAATATATTCAAACACGCCATAAGGAAATGTATCCGATCACACCTGATTTAAAGATGCTATTGGATAAAATCTTGACCGATGAGCGATGGGATTTGAAGTTTATTGGTATGCAATTAATTATAGAGGGGCTTGCTCTTGGAGCATTTAAGTCCTTTCCCCAAACCCATCCAGATAAATTGCTCCACCAATTAATTGAAAAGATTATTCAAGATGAATCAAGGCATGTGACGTTTGGAATTCACTACCTAGAGCAACATATTAAAAGCTTGTCTGAGGACGAAGTCGAACAAAGAGCTGAATTTGCTTATCAGGCTTGTTTGATTATGCGTCATCGTTTTCATGCTAATGAAGTGTTTGATGATTTTGGGTGGGATATTGAGGAAACAATAAAATATGATGACGGGATCAAAGTGAGACGAGATTTTCAAACATTCATATTTCAAAGAGTAATTCCAAGTCTAAAAAGGGTCGGTTTATTAACCGAAACAGTTAGACCAAAATTTGAGCAGCTTGGCGTACTTCAATGGGAGGATTTTGATGATGAAGATGTCAACTGGAAGGAGGCACAATCAGCTTAAATCATTTCACATCTCTAATAACTGGAATCCTTAGGGATAATTAGAACAAGAAGAGGATCGCTAAATGGACCGAGCTTTAAGGAAACATAGATCACTAAAAGCAAGAAAAAGAAGAAATCTAGCAAAGAAAATAAGGGAAAAACTTTTGAAAAGACTTTATGCCGATGGAAGACATTTGAGAGAGAAGTACCAGAAAATCAGAAGAAGGCATTCTAACTAAAAAGTTAAACTAAGTTAGTAAAACTCGAAATTACCAACTGAACTAAATTAATATATAATCCTTTCAAAGTATCCATCTTAGACAAAGCGCCCGTAGCTCAACTGGATAGAGCACCAGCCTTCTAAGCTGGGGGTTATAGGTTCGAGTCCTATCGGGCGCGCCAGAAACATAATAGGTTCAGGGCTTTCAGAGCTTTTCTCCTTTTTAATTACCCATCATTTCCTTTAATTGCGAAATAAGTACCCACCAGCAACAAGAACAATTGTTCGCTGGCGAAGAGAAGAGATCCTCTTTCACCAAAAAAGATACCCCAATTAGAGTGAGCTATTAATAAGGCTCCAATCATAATTATCATTACTGCTCCCCCTGATAATCTCGTGACTAAGTTTCCAGTTATTGAAGCTCTTGTTCCTATTAAGCCTCCTAAAAGAATTCCAATGCCTGATATCATTTCACCCCATGCAATAAGGTGTGCGGTAGTTTCTGCAAAGGGGATACCTTTTGAGGATAACCAATTAACAAAGCTCTCTTGAATAGGGATTTTCCCATACCCATGAAGAAAGAAGGAAATACCAAGACCTATTCTCAATAAATAATTTGCATAGGGTTTTAAAGGAAATGCTATTTTTTCAAGAATATCATTTAATTTTTTCATAATATTTATCATAACAAAAACCTAACTTTTCTGAATTTTAAAAGATTTTTTGTTTCATAGATTGCTTGTTTGACAAATTAAATCATTTCTGTAATTTGCTTAAGATATGAAAAAAATATCTCTTTGGTCGGGCCCTAGAAACATATCCACTGCGATTATGTATAGTTTTGCTCAAAGATATGACACTCAAGTAGTTGATGAGCCTTTATATGGTCATTACCTACGTGAAACAAAGATTAATCATCCTGGTCACAAAGAAATTATGAATAGTCTCAATTGTGATGGTGAATCTGTGATGAGTGATCTCTTTGACCTTAAATTAGAAGATGAAAAAAGAATTCTATTTATGAAACAAATGACAAAACATCTTGTGGATATTGATCTTTCTTTTTTAAAAGAAACAGAAAATATTCTTCTTATAAGAAATCCAATAGACATGTTACCTTCACTAGCCAAGCAGCTGCCTCGACTTCAACTTAGTGACACCGGCTTAGACAAACAATGGGAGCTTTACCAACACTTAAAAAAAATAGGAAATAAACCAATTATTGTTGATGCTACAGATCTACTTAAAAATCCTAAAAATATTTTAAGAACACTTTGTGAGCATTTAAATATTGAATTTTTACCAACAATGCTTAATTGGAAACCTGGTCCTCGAAAAGAAGATGGGGTTTGGGCAAAATATTGGTATCAATCCTTACACAAAACATCCGGATTCAATGTATACAGCTCTAAACCAAACTTTCCTGTCGAACTCAGCCCACTTCTAATAGAATGTAAACCTTATTATGAGAAATTATATAAAAAATCAATCAAGGTAGAAAAAATAAGAGAATGAATTTAATTGATAAACGTAACGAAGATATTCTAGTTCATATTAATGGAGAATTGGTTCCTAGGAATGAAGCTAAGATTTCCGTATTTGATAGTGCAGTACAAGGAGGAGATGCTGTCTGGGAAGGATTAAGAATATATAAAGGCAGAATTGCGGCATTAGCTGAGCATCTGGAAAGGCTTCAAGACTCTGCGAAAGCACTGATGTTCGAGAACATTCCTTCTTCAACAAAAATCAAAGAAGCATTATTTGCCACCTTAGAAGCAAACGGTATGTGGGATCAGGCACATATAAGATTAACGCTTACTAGAGGAGAAAAAATAACTTCTGGGATGAACCCAAAATTAAATCAGTCTGGGTGCACACTGATTGTATTAGCGGAGTGGAAACCACCGGTATATTCAAATACTGGGATCAGAGTAATCACTTCATCTATAAGAAGAAATTCACCTCAATTCTTAGATTCTAAAATTCATCATAATAACCTGCTAAATAATATTCTGGCAGTAATCGAAGCTAATGTTAGTGATGTTGATTCTGCAATAATGCTTGATAATAATGGATTTGTATCAGAGACCAATGACACAAATATTTTTATCGTATCTAATAATGAAATTCATACCCCTACTGCAGACAGTTGCTTACCTGGGATAACAAGAAAGATGATAATTCATATAGCAAATAGAGAAGGTATAAAAATTCAAGAAAGAAATATATCAAATAGCGAACTTTATACAGCAGATGAAGTTTTTACATCAGGAACTATGGGAGAAATTACACCAATTCTAGAAGCTGATGGAAGGAAAATTGGAGATGGAACTCAAGGATCAATCACTAAAAGAATTCAATCATTACATTCTGATTATGCATTTGAAAATGGGGAACCAGTTCCATTTTCCAAACCTTAATAATTGGGGTTTAAAAATAGCTGTTTTATAAAATTGTTTATTCAGAAACCCAACCTTTGTTAATCTCGATAGATTTGTTAGGCTTTGATTATGAAAAAACTAATCTTAATATCAGGATTACTCATCTGCATGAATGGGTTATCCAAGGAAATCATAGAATCTAATATTCATAGGCATATAAATGTGCTGGCGTCAGATGAATTTGAAGGACGAAGTCCGGGAAGTGAGGGTGGAGAAAAAACCAAAAAATACCTAAAAAATGAATTTAAAAGGCTAGGTTTAACACCCATTCAAAATAATTATTATCTAGAAGTGCCACTCAGTAGGATGACAGTTAATATAAATGATTCATTCTTGTCCATAAGCGACAATGAAAAAAAGCGGGTACTCCAAGCAGGGCCTGAAACTGTTTTCTGGACTAAGAGAGTTAATAAAGAAGTTTCTATTGCAGCAAGTGAATTAGTCTTTGTCGGTTATGGGATCGTAGCTCCTGAATTTGAATGGAATGACTACAAGAACATCGATGTCAAAGGTAAAACAGTGGTGATGCTTATTAATGACCCTGGTTTTGCTACAGAAGACCCCAACTTATTTAATGGCAGAGCAATGACTTATTATGGGCGATGGACATATAAGTATGAAGAAGCAGCTAGACAGGGTGCGGATGCTGTTTTAATTATTCATGAAACAGCACCTGCTGCTTATCCTTGGCAAGTAGTTGAAACCAGCTGGGCTGGAAAACAAATAGATCTGAAACGCGCAGACATGGGTCAGTCTAGAGTAAAAGTTGAAGGTTGGGTTACCAGTGAAGTAGCTGAAGATATTTTTAGTCAAGCAAATCTCAATTTGGAGCAACTGAAACAAAACGCTTTAAGTACAGATTTTCAAGCAATAGAAATGCCTGGGTTAACCTTGGATGCAACTTTAAAAAATACAATCGAGTATTCAATGTCTCATAATGTTGCTGCTGTTAAAAGAGGCATTAAGAAACCTGATGAATACATTCTAATGATGGCACATTGGGATCATTTAGGAATGAAAGAAGATCAACCTGGGGATAATATCTACAACGGAGCTGTTGATAATGCTTCTGGGACGGCTGGATTGTTAGAATTAGCTAATTATTTTAGTTCTATAGAATCTGAGAGATCACTTTTATTTCTTGCTGTGACAGCAGAAGAGTCGGGTTTATTAGGTTCCCAATATTTTGCTGAATACCCTCCTATTGATTTATCAAATGTCGTTGCAGGTTATAACTTTGATGCTGTTTTACCAATGGGAAAAACGAAAGATATGATAGTAGTGGGTTATGGTGCTTCTGAACTCGAGGATATACTCAAAAAAGAACTACACAAAATAGACAAATATATAACCCCTGACCCAGAACCAGAGAAGGGATTTTTCTACCGATCTGATCATATTAGCCTTGCAAAAAAAGGAGTGCCTATGCTTTATGCAGATGGTGGGATTGATAAGGTCGACGGAGGCAAAGCTGCAGGCAAAGCTATAGCTGATAAATACACGTCTATCGACTACCATCAGCCATCGGATGAATATGATTCAACCTGGGATTTATCTGGTTTTACAGAACAATTGACTATTACAGTGAATATGGTCAATTATCTAGCTAACACAAATGTATGGCCAAAATGGTATGAAGGGAATGAATTCAAATCTATTCGAGAAGAATCAAAGAAATAAATTTATAAGGCTATCTTTTTGAATCTCCATCTCTTTTATAGAAAATCACACCGTTGGCTAGGTCTGCTAACCTCTTTACAATTATTGATGTGGACTGTTTCTGGCTTATTTTTCACTTTTCCAGATATTAAAGATGTTAGAGGTGAACAATATTTAGTTAAATCTCAATCACAAGTAATCGACCCTTTGGTGACCTCTGAACTTGTCTCTATCAGTCAAATAATTGACGTGGCTAAGTTATCTGAAGAAGAAGAGGTTAGTATCAAATTAAAAAGACGTTCAGGGCAGTGGGTTTATGAGATTGAGCGTCCAATAAAAGAAACGTTGATTTTTGATGCTTTATCAGGAAAACAAAGATCATATCTTGTAGAGCATGAAGTAATAAATATTGTGCAGTCTGAGACCAATTTTGAACCCATCAATGTTGTTCTTATTAATACACCATTGACAGGTTCAGAGTTCAGAGGAAGGGATTTACCTTTGTATAAGGTCAATGTTTTGAAACCAAAAAAAGGGATTGTTTATATTGATCCTTTAACGGGTGAGATTGTAGCTGTAAGAACAAAATTATGGCGTGCTTGGGATTTTTTATGGTCTTTACACATTATGGATTACAGAGAACGAGATGACTTTTCACATGGTTTAATTAGGGTATTTGCAATTCTTGGTTTATTAACAGTCCTTTCCGGTATGTTGCTATGGTATTACTCTAGTAAATATGGTCCAGAAAAAAACAGAAGTTAATTTTCTAAATAGATAAATAGGCTTTGGTTATACGATTTTATAAAAAAATGACTACAAGGAGTAAACAATGAAAAAAATAATATTATCTTTGATACTAATAATGAGTTCTTTTAGTGCTCACAGTATAGATATTCATGGTGATGCAAATTTGTTTTCTGGAAACATTACATCAGTCACTTTGACTGATGATGGGGGAGTGATTAATGTTGTTGGAAACACAGGTGATTATGGAAAGGTTTGGCTCACTTATAATTTGAAACTTGATAATCCAAATCATAGGACGCAAGGATCTTTTTCGGGAAGAGCAACAGCAATCAATGATGCAGGCACTAGAAATGCTGCCAGTCGACAAGGAGTTTGGGAACGCGAAGGAAATATTATTTCTTTCTACTCACTCGATGATGTGACTGACGGAAATTTCTATCTTTGTTTAACTGAAATGAACTTAACCACTGATAGTGTGGAGATGAAATTTTATTCAGTTAAATAAGATCTATAAATATAATTTAAATACAGGAGGTTAGTATGACAGTAAGTGTTTTATTGGAAGGCGTTTTAAAAGAAGGTGAATTGGAAAATTTTACTGCACTATGCAAAGAAGCCTATAAAGTTACTCGGGCTTATGATGGTTGTCATGGAATTAATCTGACTCTTAATGTAGAGAATAAAAATAATTTCGTCATGACTGAAACATGGGAATCAAAAGAGCATTATGAGAAATACCTAGCATTTAGAATTGAGAATGGAACAGTGGAGTTAATCGGTTCGGTATGTGATGAAGGGCCATCAATAAGAATTTTTGATATAACAGCAGTTTAATTTTCTAAACACATAAATGAACACGCATAAATTTGTAAAGCCCATTATGAAGGGTTTAACAAAACTGCATACACTGCTCTATAACAAATTTGGTGGTAGATTTCTTGGTACCTTCCTTGGTAACCCAATTTGTATGATTACGACTGTTGGCAGAAAATCAGGTAATCTTAGAACCATTCCTTTGTTAACTATTCCCTATAAAGATGACTATATATTGGTTGCTTCAAGTGGCGGTGCACCAGCACATCCAGCGTGGTGCTATAATCTAATTAATGACCCAAGAATAGAAATGACAGTTAATTCAAACACATTCACCGCACATGCTAGGATGCTGTCTGACAAAGAAAAAAATAATTTGTGGCCAACCATTATCAAAGCCTGCTCCTTTTATGAAGAGTACCGACAAAAAACAACAAGAAATATTCCTGTTTTCATCTGTAGTCCCATAAACTGAGAACTCGGGATAGGATTTCACCAGGGTAAGTAAAGTGAAGATTGACATAATAATTGACCCAACCCATACAACAGATGAATTTTTAGAGTTGGGTATTATTGCTGAGAAACTAGGGTTTAATGCTGTTTTGACAGCAAATTATCCATCGGCAATTGATCCCTTTATTAATTTTTCTGTCCTTGCAAAACAGACCCATAAAATCAAGATGGGACCAGTTGCAATCAGTCCTTTTGAAACACACCCTTTAAAACTATCTAATCTTCTATTCGGTTTGAATCAGCTTTCCAAAGGTAGGGCAAAGATTATTATTGGTGGGGGAGGAGGGACATTAATCTCAATGGGTTTAAAGCCTAATCGACGAACCATGCACCCAAATATGGTTCAAGGTGTTAGGGAATGCGTTGAGTTTTTAACAAGTTTATCTCCAAATGAACCCATTGTATTTAATAAAGAAATTTTTCAGATCACCGGACCTAAACCAGAGTGGATAGATCAACCCAGTCCAGAAATTTATGTGGGTGCAACTAAACCGAAAATGTTATCAATGGCTACCGAAGTTGCTGATGGTTTGATCATGAGTGATGTTACTTTGGCGCGAATAGACGAATGCATGGATGTTATCAATCAATCCATAAAAGATAATGGACGCGATAGAAAAACTTTCGCAATCAGTAATTTATTTTCTTGGCATGTGAAATTAGACAGAGAAGAAGCCATAGCTGAAGCTAGGAGTAAGCTCTTCGTCCGAGGGATGCTTGATCATTGGTACACATCCACATTCTTAGATTCAAATGAATCTCAAATTGTTGAAGATAATCTACATGCATTTGCAGAGGCGTATGCTCATAACAGCAATGATATTAAGGGCGTTGGCGATGACATTGTTGAGAAGCTAATAAATAATCTTACTTTTACAGGTGATTTTAATGATATTGATCGATTTACAGAAGAAATGATCCAGTTTAAGAATGCTGGTTTGGATGAATTTGCTATTCGTTTGTATAAAAAACCAGAACAGTCAATGAAGGTGATTGCTGAACGTGTTGTACCTTATTTGGAGGGACATAAATAAGCCTTTGTTAATAAACTATTCGGATCTTCATATTCTCAACATATTGTTACCCTAAGATATCTTTTATGAAAAGATTTCTAATATTTTTCCTCATTCTACTCTCCACAAATTCATGGAGTCAGAATTATGAAATAAATAAAGGTGATTGGATTTTAAGATCAGGTTATACCTTCTTAGTGCCACAATTTAATAATGACAGTCAGGTTGGAATGGCAATCCATGGGATGCCTACTTTTTCTTTTAGCTACCTAATGACTGATAATCTAGGGGTTGAATTTTTGACTGGAATCCCCTCAGAAATCGATATTTACAATAAGGCTTTAGGAGAAGAGGCTAAAATTGCATCCTTTATTTCACTGTCACCTAATGCAACCGTGCAATATTATTTTAAACCAAAAGATTCTGATTTTAGACCCTATATTGGCTTAGGTCTAATATACTCATCCTTCCATAAAGAAAAATCTCTAGGCATCTTATCAGGTGCTAATTTCAAGCTAAAAAAGTCTTTGGATCCTATTTATCAGGTTGGCCTTGACTATGTCGTAAATGATAAAATCAGTTTAAATCTTGATGTCAGAAAACTAAAAACCTCATCAGGTGCCACTGCTACAGAGCTCCATAAGACTATTATGGGCCCTTATGCTCCAGAAAGAATTGATTATGAAATGGGCATGCAACCCTTAACCGTAAGCCTTAATTTTACATGGTTATTTCATAACCCTAAAAAGTTTAGTGAGAGGAGAGCACGTCTAGAGAGAGTCACTCTCAAACAAAAAAGAGAAACAATAAGAGCGACAAGAAACATTTAAGGTTTTAACTTTAGTTGTAATTATTGCCCATCTTTTTTTGATTAACCTTTTTGATCTTGCATAGATTTGTTAGGATTTTATTATGAAAAAAATTAACCTTATTAAGTATTCACTTTTGTTTGTATGGTTTATCTGTCTTTTGAATTTAGTTTTTTCTATGTCAGCCTTTCTTAATTATCTCTTAATATTTCTAGTCGTTGCACATGTCTTAGAGTTTTTTGTTTTTTTTAACAAAATTAAAGAACAGAGAATTAAGAATTTCTTCCTGGTATTAATTTTTGGGTATCTACACCTTCAACAATTAGACCATAATAATAAAAATAATAACTAGTCTAGGCGATTAATAAAGAGATAGAGCAGGAACAGTGAGTCTTTATGACAAATATATTCTGCCCCATCTATTGAATTGTTCATGCAACGCTAAACCTTTTATACATCAAAGGAAGAAGGTTATACCCTTGGCAACAGGTAATGTGTTGGAAGTCGGCATCGGCTCTGGTCTCAACCTTCCTTATTACCAAAAAGACAATATTAAAGAAATTTGGGGTTTAGACCCATCGGAAGAGCTCCTAGAAATGGCCAGAAAAAAAGCTAAAGCAGAAGATATGGATGTCCAATTTCTCAATGCTAAAGCCGAAGTTATAGAGCTTGATGACAATTATTTTGACACCGTATTAATGACCTACACGATGTGTACTATCCCGAATTTAGGTCAAGCATTGTCCGAAATTAAACGTGTAATGAAGACTGATGGCCGGCTAGTATTTTGTGAGCATGGGGCTTCACCTGAGCCACAAGTATTTAAATGGCAAAATAGAGTAAATAATGTTTGGTCAAAAATTGCAGGTGGATGCAATATTAATAGAAATATTCCATCAATCATAGAATCTTCAGGGTTAATTATAAGTCAGATGGAAACTATGTATCTGCCTAAAACACCTAAGATACTTGGCTATAACTATTGGGGATTTGCTGTTTTAGATGATTAAGATTTTTTTATAAATTAAATAGGCAATAATCAATCAACTAGCTTTCTCTAAATGCTTCGTTAGCAATTTCTAACTGAATTCTAAATTTGTTTTACTGTTATTATGATAGATGATTATTTGACTAATAATGAAACATAAGATGCTAGATCTACCTGGTACTATAAAACAAAATAAGAGAACCCTAGCTTTCCCAACTCTTGCTTCTCTAACTCTAGCCGCCTGCGGTGGTGGTGGGTCTTTAATAGCACCAGCACCAACCAATAAAGCCCCAACTACAGCAGGCACCACCACTTTAACCTTGGATGAAGATTCAACTGATGTGGCTTTAGGTGTCACTTCACCTACGGATGCAGATGGAGACAATTTAACCATTACTGTAACAGGGTTACCTACAGGCGGAGCATTGACGACTGCGGATGGCACTGAAGTCACTAATAATATGACCTTAACTATTTCTCAGCTCACCGGTCTTATCTTTACCCCTGATGCAAATCTTAACGACACTAACACTGACTTTGGTTCTTTTACTTACAGTGTTTCAGATGGGAGTTTAACTTCAACGGGCACAGTTAATATTTCAGTTACCCCGGTGAACGATGCGCCTGAATTTACCTCAGGCCCTGATATAAGCATTGAAGAAAACCACTCAGATGTGACTGGTTTCACTGCAACTGATATCGATAATGATGCCCTCACTTATTCCATCAGTGGTGGCACTGACCAGACTTTCTTCACTATTGATGCAGCCACAGGGGCGCTTACATTTATTGATCGACCAGATTTTGAAAATGCACAAGATAGTGACCAGGATAATATTTATATTGTTGAGATTACTATTGATGATGGTAATGGCGGTTCTGCCACACAATCTTTCAATATAGTTGTCAGCGATGTGGTTACCGGCATAAGCATTTCTAATTCCAGTATTGATGAGAACTTAAGCGGTGCTGTGGTTGGAGACCTAACGGCAGCTATTGATGACCTCAATGCCACCCATGAATACACTTATGCTCTCTCGGGTGATGACGCTGATAAGTTTGAAGTGGTTGATGG
>ENA-OSET01003078-OSET01003078.1-sediment-metagenome-genome-assembly--contig:-NODE-3078-length-15539-cov-140.252425_pt1 | contig 15539 bp, 12 predicted proteins | sample MGYA00237882_ERZ534229 | MGnify/ENA primary metagenome ERZ534229 (study PRJEB26408, sample SAMN06266212) | sediment metagenome | isolation source: Hudson Canyon methane seep mesocosm | place... | reverse complement strand
AGAATTAATAGCGGTGCATTTTTCAATAAAGCGCGTGCAATTGCAAGGCGTTGACGCTGCCCTCCCGATAATTGAATGCCATGCTCTCCAATCTCCGTTTGTATGCCGTGTGCTAAATTATTAATAAATTCGGTTGCATAGGCATCATCTGCGGCTTTTAAAACATCCTCTTCAGCCACGCCCTCTAATGAACCGTAAGCAATATTATTAAAGACAGTATCATTAAATAAGGTAATATTTTGTGTGACTAAGGCAATTTGTTCTCTTAATGCTTCTAAAGTGTAGTCGGTAATTTCCACGCCATCCAATAAAATTTTCCCTTGGCTGTAATCATAAAATCGTGGGATAAGATTAGTTAATGTTGTTTTTCCACTACCTGAGGCTCCCACAATCGCAACCGTTTGCCCTGAATGAATAGTAAGGTTAATACTGTTCAGTGCTGGTTTTTCTGAGTTAGGGTAGCTAAAGGAAAGGTTTTGAAAGGTTAATGCACCTTTAGTTTTTACTACTTCTAAAGTGCCTGTATTAGTCTCAGGGTGGAGGTCTAGTATATTGAAAATATCATGTGCTGCAGCGATTCCTTTTTGTACGTCATTATTAGCACCTGTTAATTGTTGTATAGGGCGTGGAAGCATGAATGCCGTTAATAAGTAAGCAACCATTTCTCCTGTACTAGAACTTTTCATGAATGTTAGTGCTAAAAAAAGTAATCCCGCTAATGCAAATGAAACTAATAGTTGCATAAGAGGGTTTTGAATTGCAAAAATAAGTGACATTTTTAGGGATTGTCGCTTATTAAAAAGGCTACTCTGTTTAAAGCGGTTGATTTCATAATTAGAACCATTAAAGCACTTTACTACCCGGTTTCCATTTACAAGTTCAGATGTGATTTGTGTCATGTCACCCATTGAGTCTTGTAAGTTTTTACTAAGAGCTCTAAGTTTTTTACTAGCAGTGATTACTAAAAAAGCAATAAAAGGAGCAATTGCTAAGAATACTAGTGTTAATTGCCAGTTAAGCCAGCTTAGATAAGCAATGAGTCCAATAGCTGTTAGGCCTTCTCTAATAAATGTGCGAATAGAGTCTGTAATTGCATTGGTTACTTCCGCAACATTGTAAGTTAGTAATGATATTAAATGTCCACTATTTTTAGCATCAAAATAGCTTATAGGTAATTGAGTATATTGATGAAATATTTGTTGGCGTAATTTGTGGATGACACCAACAGACACTTTTGCTAAGAAGTAGTTACCTAAAAAAGCACCTACGCCCCGGAAAGCTACTAAAGCAATAATGAATAAAGGTAAAAGCTGGGTATTGTTCGCTGACTTGTTATCAAGAGTTTCTATGATGACTTTGATTAAATTAGCAGTTAAAGGCTGACATGCTGCAACAATAGAGAAGCCAATGATGCTAACAATAAAAATTTTAATATAGGGAAGAACATATTTTAAGAGGCGTTTATAAATAAAAAAAGCAGATAATGTTTTCATGTAATGATTGGTTAAGGTGGTGTATGCTAAAATTAGTTTATCATAAATTTAGAATACTAAGGAAAAGGAGAGATGGCGAACCTCAGACATAGTTTGTTAAATTATTCCTTAGGATTGATGCCGGCACTGACGCTATCTGTGCCTCACGGGGGAAGTATTGCGGCAATGACCATTTTTGTTTTTTCTTTGTTAGTTATAATTCAAGAGAAAACAATAAGTTTTAGGTTAAATAAACATGAGAAAATTTTAATTTTTGCATTGATTTTATTGCCCAGTATTATCGCGAGTGATGTGTTAATTAGAGATTTACGGTTTAGGTATTTTGACTTTTTTTTGCGCTTCATTTTAGTTATACCTGTTTTTTTTGCTATTAAACAGATAAAAGTAAGTATATATCCTTTAGTCCATGGAATTATTATAGGAGCTGTTTTAACAGGATTAACGGCAATATATCAATATGTTACATCTGATGTTTTATATAACGAGAGAGTGTTTGGAGATGCTTTCAATGTTCATGGGTATGTAATGAAGGTAAGTTATGGCAATATTAGTCTACTCTTGGGAGTGATGAGTTTAGCTGTTTTTTTTCTTATTAAAGACATGTATTGTAAAAAAACGTACGGATTGATTAGTATTTTAGCTTTCTTTTTCGGGTTACTTGCTTCTGTTCTATCGGGGAGTAGAGGAGGGTGGGTTGCATTACCGGTTTTTGTTGCTTTATTGTTTGTTTACGTACCTATTAGAGTAATGTACAAAATGATTGTTAGCTTAGTGCTAGTGGGTATTATTTTGATGGCTTATTTTTCTAGCACATATATCCAAAATCGAGTTGATTTAGCATACCAAACTGTTAGTTATTATGTGAGTGGAAAAAAACAAGAAGGACCTTATAGCTCGAGTGGGTTACGTATTGAAATGTGGAAGGTGGCATATATTACCTTTAAAGAGAATTCTACATTTGGTGTTGGGTCTGGAAATTTTAAAAAGGCAATGCGCCAAAAGGTTAGTTCGGGGGATATTGGAAATACACAGCAATTATTTGAGCATGCCCATAGTGAACCATTACATTTTTTAGCGATTACAGGTATCGTTGGTGCAGTAGGTTATTTAATGCTGTATGGAGGTATTGCTTATTTCTTTTTTGTATCTTTGAGCCGAAGCACACGTTCCGAAATTCGATATTTAAGCTTTTTAGGAATTATTCTTATTGTAGGATATTTTATTTTTGGACTGACGATGTATGCTTTTGGCCATCTTGTAAGTGTTTTATTTTTAGCTGTTATGACTGTTATTTTTGCTGGCTTGATAGGGAATATTGAACAGCGTCAATTATAGGGAATAATCCCCCCCCCAAAAAAAAATTAAATACCTGGAGATTACATGTACAGGTAAAATAAATAAAAAGGCGTTACATTTACTGCTTGGTTTCGTGACTTTTTTCGATTATTTTTCTCAACATATCGGTATGTTGTTGGTGTTTTTTTGCGTATTGTATATGTCCTGCGTGAATGTGCTGTAAATGTGAGTCGATATTCTTTGATGTTAGGATAGTTCCGAAGCCTGTATTTCCTCCACTTTTTATTGACTCTAATATGATGTCACCTAAAGCGTGGCGGTAATGCGATGAATCGGAATACCATTTCATCATAGGCGCACCTTGAAGCTTAGGAACGGGCTCTGTAGAGTAATGAGTGTAGCCTGAGAAATCGTATATAGGGAAAGGTGATGCGGTATGATGTATGGATTCTTGCTCTGTAATACGGAGCATTTCTCGTTTCCAATACTCCCATTTATCCCATAAACCTAATTGAGCAATGACTTCCCATTGTCGGGCGTGAGAAGGGGATATAAATAAATCTAATTTTATTTTTTTTTCATGGGCTAATTGGATGATTTGTTTTAAGTGATCTAAGCTAGTTTTTGTTGTTTTAGGCAGTGAAAATGTAAATTTTGGGAAATTGTAGCCAACAATAGGGCTTAAAACATAGTCATTTGCAGTTGCGGTGAATGTAGCCTCCCAGCCTCCTATAATGCCATGCTGAATAAAGCCATCAGCTAAATATAAATTATTCCAGTTGCTGTGATTAATAAAGATTTTGAGACTATAGAATAATGCATCAAGGGATAGCAGTGTATTTATTTTATTGGATAGGCTGGTATTAGGGGTGTTGTATTTATCTACACTTAATCGTTCTTCTTTAAATTCATTTGGTATTGGCTTTCCTCCATTAAAAGCAAAAAAATCAAGTCCTATAATGACATGTTCTATGGGGGCTGAGGCAACTGCATGCTGAAAGTAGCGTAACAATTCATAGGAAGAGGAGCCTGGTATTGAAGCATTGTAAACTTTTTTCTTATCAAAGTATTTTTGTGCCGATGCCGATGCAATGCCAAGCCCGCTACGAGATGATCCCATAATCAATATTTCAGGTTGCCTTTGGGCAATAGCAACTGCTTTACCTAGGCGTAGTTGAGCGGTAAAGGCAGGGCTATTAATTTGGCTATTTTCTTGTGTGAATATACGTCCGTAAGCAGAAAAAGGGTCAACTAGATAGCAAAATAGGATAACTGAGGAAAATAGTGATATAGCGGTTATTGCTAAACGGACACCATAGTTTAAGAAAATTTGCTGCATTTTTTGTTCCTAAATAAAACTAAGTTTCATGGTTGTGGCTAGAGATAGCGGGCTATTTTCTTCTTTTTTCTACTAAATGTTGAATATCTAATACATCCTGAGGATGAGATAATTGATATTGTTTTTTATCATGATTAATGGAGTCTAGGTGTTGCTTGATGTTTTTAGGGTTAAGAATACGTCCAAAACTATTTTCTCCAGAACCTTGTAGCATTTCTGCCATTAAAATATTGCCTAGATTATGTTTATAATGTGACGAATCGGAGTACCATTGAACGGTTTCTCCGTCTTTGCGCGGTACACTTTCTGTTGAGTAGCTGCTATATCCAGAGAAATCATGTATAGGGATAGGGTTTTGCTTGTAATGACTCCCTTCTTGTTCGGTAATATGTAACATTTCATGTTTCCAGTATTCCCATTTTGACCATAAGTCGAGCTGATCGATGACTTCCCATTGTCTTGCATGAGAGGGGGATATAAAGAAGTGTAGGTCTATGTTTTTTTCATGGGCTAATTGCACTACTTTTCTAAAATAATCAAAGGTGGTACTTGAATTCTTATTAGGTGTAGAGAATGTGAAGGCTGGTGCCGTATAGGTGCCATTGATATATTGTTTCTCACTACTTACAAAGGCATATTTTCCGCCAGAAGGTTGGTCGAGTTGTTTAAATCCATTAGTTAGGTAAAGGTCGCCTTTGTTAAATAGCCCTGTGGCGACTTTAATCGCATAATAAACAGCATCGCCAGAAAATAAAGTTGTCGAAAAATCTGAGACCCCAAATAGAGTTGCTTGATTATTAATGTCAACAGCTAGTCGCTTCTCACGGAAGGTGCTGGCAAGTGGTCGGCCCCCATGAAAACCATAAAAGTCTAATCCGATATAGGCATGTTTAAGTGGTGCTGAAGCAACAGTATGTTGAAAATATCGTAATATTTCGTACATTGTTACTGCGGGGTAGGCCGAGTTGTAAACTTTTTTATTAGTAAAGTGCTTATTCGCGATTTCGGGTGAAAGTCCCCATGCGCTACGAGAAGAGCCCATAATTAAAGCAGTAGGTTTAATTCTTTTTATTGCTATGGCTTTGCCCATTCTTAATTGGTAAGAAAATCCAGGACTATTTACTTCTGCTCCATTTTGAAGGTAGATCCGGCCATAAGCTGAAAAGGGGTCGACTGTATAGCAAAATAGGATAGTGATTACAAAGAGTGAAATCGTTATTATAGTTAAGCGTATGCCATAAAGAGAAAAGTTATTCATTATGATTTATCGGCTGAATTAGAATTGAAAGTATAAGAATTCACTCATACGCGTTAACGATAAAGTGGCATAAACAAATAGAAAGGCAGTGAAAAATGCCCATGCAAAATTTGGCCGCCAAAATAGTTTTTGTTTGTTTAATGTGTAAAAACGCTTTTTTTCAAAAACAGGACGGTATTTATGCATTAATTGCTGTGTATTAGGTATAAAGAAAGTAACAATAAATAATAGAACAAACCATAGAATATCCATTAGTTTTGTTGAACCTACATTATGAAAAATACCAACAAATACTATTTGATGCTCTGCTAGCCATGCCTCCGCTCCATAAGAGTAAGAGGCCATCCATTTAGGTAAGTAAAAGCCATTCATACCTAACATTGCTCGCCATAAGTTTATGGTGCCATCGAGCGTAGTTGCTCTAAAAGGGACCCATGCAAATAGAACTGCGCTTATGGTAATCCACCAGGCAATAATGCGCGGTATCTTTATACCGAGCCGTTTAGCAAGAGACACCCAGGTATTGTGAATAATAAGGTAAGCGCCATGTAAGAGCCCCCATAAAGCAAAATTCCATCCTGCCCCATGCCAGAACCCACCTAGTACCATAGTTAGCATTAGGTTAATTAGCTGGCGGGTTTTTCCTTTTCGGTTACCTCCTAATGGAATATATAAATAGTCCCTAAGAAAGCGTGATAATGTCATATGCCAGCGTCGCCAAAAAACCGTGATATTAATTGATTTATAAGGTGAATTAAAATTCATTGGTAAGATAATTCCAAACATTCTAGCAATCCCAATAGCCATATCGGAGTAACCAGAAAAGTCAAAATATAGTTGGAAGGCATAGCATAAAGATCCAGCCCATGCCGCAAAGAAAGTAAGGGGTGTTTTGCCCTCTGCCAACATAAAGGTTAAGTTGACATACTCACTAGTGCCATCTGCTAATACGGCTTTTTTAAAAAACCCTAGGGCAAAAATACTGAAGCCAATAATTAAATGGCGATAGCTTAGTTTATATAAGCTATCTTTGGCAAACTGTGGCAACATTTCTTTGTGATGGACAATCGGGCCAGCAATTAGTTGGGGAAAGAAGGTGACGAATAAACAATAGCTAAGAAAATTATATTCTCGGGTTTCATTTCTATAGGTATCAATAAGATAGGCTATTTGTTGGAAGGTAAAAAATGAGAGCGCTAAAGGGAGAAATATTTTTTCTATATTGAAGCTAGTGTCAGCTAAGTTATTTAGGTTATCAATAAAGAAGTTAAAGTATTTATAATAGGCTAGAGCCGCAAGGTTAATAGCAACGGCAAAAGTCAATAGGAGCTTAGACTTTCCTGCGCCTGATAAAATTGTCCCTACGGCGTAATTAAATAGCATAGAAATAACGATGACACTTAAATAACTAGGGTTCCACCAGCCATAAAAGAAAAGAGAGGCTCCTACTAGCCAAGCCATAGCGGTGCGGTGGTGACTTTTTGCTCCGATTAAATAAAACCCTAATAGGGTTATGGGCAAAAAAGCAAAAATAAACTCATAAGAATTAAAGAGCATTGGGCTGTCCTAGAACTTAAGTAATTCGGGTTAAGAAAATGGGGGGTAATTAAATATTTAGTAGTGTATGAATACAGTTAATTACTTTTTTTGTTGATAGCGTGTCTAAGCACTGGCTTCGGCTAAGTTTATGTCCTTCACAGCCAACTTGGTGGCAAGGTACGCAATTATGCAGACTTTCCCCTTGAACTAGGTAGACGTTATTAACCACTTGAGATCCTGTTGCATGAAAAGGGCTTTGTTCTTTATGGTAGTTAATAGGCCAAGGGCTCCATTCTACAGGAATAGTTGGGCCATATAAAGCAATAACAGGAACTCCTGTTGCTGCCGCTAGGTGAGTAACTCCTGTATCAGGACCAACGAATAATTGAGCTTTTGAAATAATATGCCCTAAGTCTGAAAGAGACGTTTTTCCTGTTAAATTGATGGTTCCTTTAGGTGCTAGTTGATACACCTGACCGACATAATTAGCTTCCTCCTCTCCAGGTCCACCCGATAATATAATTTTAAACCCTAAAGAGTGAAGGTATTGAGATAATTCCCCCCAGTTTTCTATAGGCCACTCTTTATAGGTCCATTGAGGTTTGCAGTGAATAACAACAAAAGGCTCATTAATATTAAAATTGGAGGGTGGTGTAAAATCTGGGTTAATGGGCGGAACCAAGTCTAGCTTAGGCTTTGCGCCTGTTAGCATAGCTAATTGGACAAATTTTAGGACGGTATGGGGCTTGAGTGGGTGCTGTTCTTTCCATGCCGTTAATAGATGGCGTTTCCACCAACCTTTTTGTGTACGGTCAGGCACAAGTCCTATAGAGTTTGATGATGCTAGAATAGCATATAAAATGCGCCTATCTCCTGTTTGAGTAGCAATAGATAGGTCGTACTTTCGAAATATTTTTTTGATAACTCCAAAGTATTCTGAAAATGTTGGTTTGGGTGGAGTGGTAATGATTTCTCGGAGGTGAGGGTTTCCTGCAAGCATGAGTTGAGTGCCAGTATAAATTAATATATCAACATTTGCTTCTGGATAGGCTTCTTTGATTGTTTTAATAAGAGGCGTCGTGAGTAGTACATCTCCATGGTAACGCATGGAGATAATAAGTATGTTTTTTGGTTTTTTTTTCAGAATAACGTTTTTTTTCATAGCTATGTTTAAGTTACTTATATAAGATTTTTTGGATTGCAGTTATAACTTGCTCAATAGAAATATCAGTAAACCCCTTTATTCCTTCTAGCGACTTTAATTTAATTCTATCAACCGAGCTATTATTAAATTCAGCTTGTAAGATTGTCGCTTTGTCATTGAGAGGGGGAGTAAAGTCAGGGGTGGAGCTACGATAAATGGCTATTTGTGGGATATTAACCGCAGCTGCAACGTGCATTAAGCCTGAATCATTGCTAATGGCTAAATGTGTACAGGAAAGCAAATCAACCGCATCGAGTAAGCGGGTTTCACCACATAAATTAATTAGATCACAGCCGCTTTTTTGTACGATTTCATTTGCGGTTTCGGTATCTTTAGGTGAGCCGAGCAATATAACAGTGCAATTTTTCTGGACTAATATTTGCGCAATGGCCGCGTAGTTTTCGGTTGGCCAGCGTTTTGCTGGACCAAATTCCGCTCCAGGCATTAAAGCCACTAACGTTTTTTCTGGTGATATATTTAATTTTTGCAACCACTGCCGAGCATTACTGGTATCGGTGGTTAAGTGAGGATGTGGAATAGCCTCTAAATTTAGGGTGTGGCTAGATTTATTCAACCCTAAAGCAATATAGCGCTGCACCATGTAAGGTAGCTTTTCTTTATTTAAGCACCTTGTATCATTAAGTAATCCGTAACGGAATTCTCCTAAAAATCCAGTGCGTTTAGGTGTTTTACTCCAATAGCCAATAAGTGCTGATTTCCATGTGACGGGTAAAGTGATCGCCCAGTCGTAGTGATTTTCTTGGAGCTTACCTGCCAATTGATGACGCACTTTCCAGCCAAATTTTCCGCGTTGTACCTCAATTTTATAAGCGTTGTTGACCTCTGGCATACGCTGTAATAAATCATAAGCCCAAGGAGGGGAAACAACATCTAGTGTGACATTGGGGTGTTCTTGGTGCAAGATTTTAAAGAGTGATTGCGCCATGACCATATCGCCGACCCAAGCAGGCGAAAAAACTAAAATTTTCATAAGTTTAGATCTTTTATTTTATGAATAACTTGATCAACAGAAATCAAGTTTATTGCTTCTTTCCCTGGTATGTTTTTTTGCCATGAGAGCTGGGAAATAGGTTTGTGTAGAATAGACTGAGCAGCTTGTTCGTACATATTGATGCAGTTTTGTATTTGATTGTAAGGGGCTGTATATTCAGGACGTTTAGCGGCAAAAAGTCCAATAACGGATGTTGACATTGCATTTGCAAGGTGTGCTGGCCCAGTATCAGGAGCGATTAGATAGTCTACTTGTTGAAATAATGCCGCTAGTTGCTTAAGTTCTGTTTTTCCTGTTAAATTTAAGCAAGGAATCTGGGATTTTTGTTGAATCTGCTGATTAAAGTCTATTTCTCGATTAGACCTTCCTCCTGTCAGAAGAATATGTTTATTAGGGTATAGTTGACTTAGCTTCTTAGTTAAGTCGATATACTTTTCTATATCCCAAGTTCTATCTAATGATGAGGCCATTGGATTAATTGCAATCCAATGCTGATGTGTTGAGAGTTGTTGTTTTGCCCAGTTTATATCCGCGTCGCTTAGAGGGAGCGATAAATCGTCTTCGGGTATAGCTGCTGGGATATCAAGGCCGATAAATTTTTGTGCTAAGGCATAGAAAAGCTCCACTTGGTGTAGTTTTTCTGGGAGTGGGTAGGCAGTATTAATAACAAATTGGTGGCCTTCGCGAGTATAGGGTCGGCCAAAGCCCGTTTTGTGATCAGCAGGGAGTAATGCTGTAAGCATATTACTTCTTAAGCTGGTCTGAAAGCTAATGAGTTGTCCAGTATTTTTCCCTTGCCATTGTTTTTTTAAACGCCAGTAATCTGAGATTGTACGGGGTTTATCAATGGGAATAATAGTGACTTCGGTTAGCTCGGATAACAGTGAGGCAATAGGCCTATCAATAATCCAATCAATTTGTGTATTGGGGTAGTGTGTTTTAAGTAAGCGTACCGCAGGTAAGAGCATTAACACATCCCCAATAGCAGATAGTCTGAGTAGGGTGATTTTTTTAGGATGTGTTGATTGCATAGGGGGTTACTTTGTTAGCTGGTTTAAATAAAGCGCTACACCTTCTTGTACTGTCTTAAATGGCGCACTATACCCTGCCGCACGTAGCTTCCGCATATCTGCTTGTGTATAGCTTTGGTAGCTTCCTTTTAGGTGCTCTGGGAAAGGGATGTATTCAATGGTTCCTTTTTGGTGGAAAGCAATAACGGAATCAGCGACATCTTTAAATGATTGCGCCTTTCCTGTGCCGACATTAAAAACACCTCGGACTTCAGGGTGGTTAAATAGCCAAAGATTAACCGCAACAATATCATCAATGTAAATAAAATCACGTAACTGTCCGCCATCTTCGTAGCCATCACAGCCTGCAAAGAGTTTTGGATTCTCCCCTTTTAATAACTGATTATGTAAGTGAAAAGCGACGCTGGCCATGCTACCTTTATGCTGTTCTCTTGAGCCATAAACATTAAAATAACGTAAACCAATGACTTGGCTACTATCCTCTGCAAGGTTTAAGTTGCGCACATATTGGTCAAACTGCCATTTAGAGTAGCCATACACATTTAAAGGGCCTTCAAACTCACGGCTTTCAGAAAAGGTTTGATTGCCGCCGTAGGTGGCAGCAGACGAGGCATAGATGAAGGCAGCGGAATGCTCTAAACAATAATGAAGTAGTGTTTTAGAGTATTCATAATTATTCTGCATCATGAATTTTCCATCCCATTCGGTGGTGGCGGAACATGCGCCTTCATGAAAAATAACGTCGATATTAAGTGGCAGATTGGAGTTTGATTGAACTCTTTGGATAAAATCATCTTTATCCCAGTAATCTGCAATATCACAATCTACTAAATTACGAAATTTGTGCCCGTCAGTTAAGTCGTCAACCACAATAATATCTGTGCGACCTTGTTGGTTAAGAGTTTTTACGATGTTACTACCGATAAAGCCGGCGCCGCCCGTTACAATAATCATATTTATTATCTTTTATTTTAAGTGAATAGGAGTGTTATTGGCTTTTGATGCGTTCAATCATTGTCGTGGTGGAACGACCATCAACAAAATCAAGAATAGCGACTTTTCCGCCCGCTTGAATAACCGCCTCACCACCAACAACACCTTCTGGTTGATAATCTCCACCTTTAACTAAAACTTGTGGGAGAAATTTATGGTAAATGCGCTCAGGGGTTTCCTCAGTAAAAGGAATGACCCAGTCAACACACTCTAGTGCGGCAATGATTGTCATGCGGTCGTCAAGCTTATTAATCGGACGTGATGTCCCTTTTAATTGGCGGACAGATTCATCGGAGTTAATGGCGACAACCAAGCGATCACCAAGGCGCCTTGCTTGCTCAAGGTAGGCAACATGTCCTGCGTGCAAAATATCAAAACAGCCATTGGTCATGACGATTTTCTCGCCATTTTTTTTGCTAAAATCTAAAGCGGTAATGAGCTCTTCTTCCGTCACAACACCTAATAAATGTTCGTTATCACCGTGTAAAGTACGGTTCAGTTCAATCGAGGAAACGGTGGAGGTACCAAATTTTCCAACAACAATACCCGCGGCCATATTAGCAAGGTGCATAGCATGCTGTAACTCTAAACCAGAGGCAACACCTAAAGCCATACTGGCAATAACGGTATCTCCTGCGCCAGTCACATCAAATACCTCTCGAGCATGTGTAGGCAGGAAACTTGTTTTATTCGGTTCAATAAGAGCCATTCCATGCTCACTTAAGGTGACTAATAGGGCGCTGATATTAAATTGGCTTAGTAAGGCTTGGCCTTTGTTAATAATTTCTTCATTAGTATGGCAAATACCGACAACCTCTTGGAATTCAGAACGGTTGGGTGTAATGAGGTTAGCACCTTGGTAACGTGAAAAATCGGCCCCCTTGGGGTCAACAAAACTTTTGATACCTTGCTCATTTGCAAGCGAAAGTAATTGAGGGATGTGGGTTAAAACTCCTTTTGCATAATCAGAAAAGATGACTGCATCGATCCCGTTCAGCGCTATTTTGTAGCAGGCGAAAAATTCAGTGTAGTCAAAATCAATCAGAGGCTCTTCGAAATCAAGGCGAATCAGTTGCTGGTGTTGAGCGACAACGCGTAATTTTCGAGCAGTTGGGCTGTTAGGTGTACTGACAAACTGACATTTCACAGATTTGGACGTTAATAGTTGTTGTAGTTCCTGTGCTTCTGAGTCTTCGCCGACAATGCCGAGTAAGGTGACGTTTGCGGCAAGTGAAGCAATATTGAGTGCTACATTACCCGCCCCCCCCGCTCGGGCTTCTTTTTGTGCTATTTTTACGACAGGCACAGGGGCTTCAGGTGAAATGCGGTTGGTTTGTCCTGACCAGTAATAGTCCAGCATTACATCACCAACTACCAGAATATTTAAGTCTTCAAAACAGGGGATTGCACTAATCATTCAGAAGCCTCATCGAGCATTTGGCACCACCAATGGTATATGAGCATATGCATTTCTTGAATGCGCGCGGTGGTATTTGACGGCACAATAATAGGTATATCCACAAGTGATTTTAAAGCACCACCATCTCCTCCCATTAAGCCAATAACCATCATGTTTTTTTGTTTAGCTTCCTTAGTCGCTTCAATGATATTTTGGCTATTGCCTGAAGTGGATATAGCGATAAGGCAGTCGCCTGTATTACCTAAAGCCTCGACTTGGCGAGAAAATAAACTTTCAAAAGAGAAGTCATTAGGGTGAGCAGTGAGTATTGAGCTGTCAGTGGTTAATGCAATTGCAGGGTATGCTCTACGATTTTTATGGTAGCGCACTAGTAATTCTGCTGCAAAATGCTGACAGTCAGCTGCACTGCCGCCATTACCGCAGAGTAAGAGTTTATTTTCCGCAATAAGGGTGGAAATAATTAGTTTAGAGGCGTGGCTAATGAGCTGTTTAGATTTGAGTAGCTGTTCGCATACCTGCTGATGTTCTTTTACAATATCAGAGAGATCGTTATGTGTCGTCAATGTGAGTAGCCTGCTTTTATTGATTGGACGTATTTTGTAGGAGCATTAATTTAGCGTATTTATAGTAGCTTTCTTCTGCGTTGGTAATGGCATACATTAGCCCATATTTTCCATCGAGAAATAACAGTTGTAAAAAATAAGAATTAAAAAAAGCCCAAAAGGATTTAAGGATGACTTTAGTTATCCCTGTAGATCGCCCTTTCTCTAACATTATATCTGCACTTAAGCCGGAATATATATTAATTTTAGTTATCGCTTCTTCTAAGTCAATATGAGATTCATGAATAATGGCTTTCTTTAGTTTGCCTATAGTACCTTTGACTTCAATAGTTTCATGAACTTGAGCGGGAGTGAATCGCCCTGTTTCTCTACGAAATAAGCGTAAGGTGTAATTATGATTAATACCGCCTTTTTTAATGGGATGTCCGCAAAAAATAGCGATGCGAGGGATTTTATAGGCGGTGTATGTGGGTTGTGTAATTGCTTGTAAAATAGTCTCTTTTAATTGGTTAGGTACTGTTTCATCAGCATCAATTGAAAGCACCCAGTTATGGGTTGCTTTATCTAGTGCTCGTTGTTTTTGTATACCAAAACCAGGCCAGTCTGTTTCATAGACTTTTTTAGTAAATTCTCGGCAAATACTAACAGTATCATCTTCACTGCCTGAATCGAATACTATGATTTCATCAGCCCAAGCAACAGACTCTAAGCATTGCCGAATATGTAGGGATTCATTCTTGGTAATAATAATAACGCTAAGCATAATATCGAAAAGGAAGGTTGTGCTGAATAACTGAAGTATTTACAAATTATAACAGCTAGGAGAAAGCTACAAAACCTGTTTTCTTGAGGCCTTACTTTTGGTTATTAATTGCCAAAAGCACCCTATCAATCGCTCCACGGTTACAAGTAATAAATTGCTGTGCGTTGTGTATTATTTGTGTATGTTTATGTTCATTGCTCATTAGTTGAGTGAATTTTTCTAAAATATCGGCTTTCGAAGCGCATTGAATACATGCCTCCGCGGCAAGCATTTGTTTTACTAACTGACGGCTATTCGCCATATAGGGGCCAAAGAGTACTGGGGAATCCAATAATGCAGGCTCTAAAATATTGTGGCCACCAATAGGGACTAAACTACCCGCAACAAAACTGCAGTCTGCGGTTGCATACATAAGCTTTAGTTCTCCTATGCTGTCTAGTAAAAAAACATCTGTTTCTGGTATGCAGACTATTTTTTGAGAGCGGGAAATGATATCAAGTTGCTCATTTTCGCATAGAGTTTTAACACGCGCAAAACGCTCTGGGTGTCGAGGGGCTAAAACTAATAACAGCGCAGGGAAGTTTTGTTTTAATTGCTGATACAAGGAAATAAATATTTCATCTTCACCTGGGTGCGTACTACCAATCACCCAAACTAAACGATTTTTAAATAAGGATTGTTTAAGATTTATACCATCGGCTTTGAGTTTGGATGGAATAATCATATCCAACTTAATATTCCCCATAACCTTGGTTTTTTTAGGTGCAAGACCTAATGATTGATAGCGTAGTGAGTCTTCAGTTGTTTGTGCTAATAATTGAGTTACATGAGATAAAGTATCTTGGATGAAGGGTTTTATTTTTAGGTAATTTTGAACAGACTTGTCTGATAAGCGCGCATTAATAATGATCAGTTTAGTGTGATAGTGAGTGCAATTAGAAAATAAAATAGGCCATATCTCAGTCTCCATAATAATGGCGATTTTAGGCTGAAAGTGTTGAAAAAAATGCTTAACAACAAAGGGAAGGTCGTAGGGTAAAAAAACATGAGCAACATGATGAGAAAATAGAGAGTTTACTCGGGATGAACCTGTTTTTGTTGATGTTGTGATTAATATTGGTGTATGCGGGGATTGCTTTAATAGCTTTTCAACCAAAGGTTTGATAGCTTCGACTTCACCGACGGATACCGCATGAATCCAAATGCTATTTTGTAATGCAGGCAGCTGATAAAAACCAAAACATTCTTTCCAGCGGCCCTTTAGTTCAGGGGTGCGATTACTTTCAATAAACCGAATAATGAGTAATATAGGGCTAATTAGGTGGAATAGAACGATATAAAGTATGCGTGATAGCGTTAACATGACGACAATAGGTAAAAGTAAATTAGCTTATATTGAGGGATAAATTATAGCACCTGAAACGGTAAATAAATTACTTGAAAGATTATCCTGCGACTTATTACGTGCTACTCGGTTAAAATAGCTCAAATTAATGCATTACTTATTTTTATAGTGTCCCTTTATATATGCCCCAAGATTACATAAAAAAAATTCTGCGCGCCAAAGTTTACGATGTCGCAGAAGAAACACCGCTAGACTTTGCACCTAGTTTATCTAAACGAGTTGC
>ENA-OSET01003077-OSET01003077.1-sediment-metagenome-genome-assembly--contig:-NODE-3077-length-15540-cov-15.183988_pt1 | contig 15540 bp, 14 predicted proteins | sample MGYA00237882_ERZ534229 | MGnify/ENA primary metagenome ERZ534229 (study PRJEB26408, sample SAMN06266212) | sediment metagenome | isolation source: Hudson Canyon methane seep mesocosm | place... | reverse complement strand
ATTTGTATTATTGGTATTGGTTTAATTGGTGGCTCAATTGCTAGAGCGGCTAGAGAGCAAGGTTTGTGTGACCATATTGTTGCTTTTGGACGTGCTTCAGGGTTAAAGAATCTACAAGCAGCAAAGGCGCTGGGTGTTGTCGATGAGTTTTATGTGGATATCGAGCCTGCGGTTAAAGATGCGGATTGCATCATTATTTGTACCCCGGTTGGCGTTTCTGAAGTTATTTTTGAGCAGCTTAAGCCTTTTTGGAATAAGCAAGCAATCTATACTGATGCCGGTAGCACTAAAGGCAGTGTTGTTAATGCGGCAATGGCAGTTTTTGGTAACGTGCCTGATAATTTTGTGCCCGCTCATCCTATTGCCGGTGCAGAAACAAGTGGGGTAGATGCTTCACGTGCTGATCTATATATTAATAAACGCCTCATTATTACGCCGCTTGAATCTACCAGTGATATAGCCGTTGATAAGATATCTGAATTTTGGCGAAAAATAGGTTCAGTTGTTTCTGTGATGGATGTTGATCATCATGATGCGGTGTTGGCTGCAACCAGCCATTTGCCACATATACTTGCATACTCTTTAGTCGATTTATTAGGTCAAAAAGATGAGCAAAGAGAGATTTTTAAGTATGCAGCGGGTGGATTTAAAGATTTTACTCGCGTTGCCTCAAGTGACCCAACCATGTGGTTGGATATCTGCATGGCAAATAAAAAAGAAATTATTCCTTTAATTCAGCAGTTAAAAACTGAATTGGGAAAAGTAGAACATATGCTGGTGAATAATGAGAGTCAGCAACTTTTTCAAACCTTTACGTATGCCAAGCAAGCAAGGCAACGTTTCTTAAATCAATTCGATAATCCTATGTCACAATCAATTACATTTAATGTTCAGCCTGGTGGAAGTTTGCGCGGAGAAATTCGTGTGCCTGGGGATAAATCAATGTCTCATCGTTCAATTATGTTGGGTTCTCTGGCGGAAGGTGTGACTCATGTTAAAGGCTTTTTAAATGCAGAAGATGCTTTGGCGACTTTAGCGGCATTTAGAGCAATGGGTGTTGAGATTGAAGGACCAGTAAATGGTGAAGTGACAATTCATGGCGTAGGTAAGCATGGTTTAAAGGAGCCTAAAGAACCTTTGTATTTAGGTAACTCAGGCACATCTATGCGATTGTTGAGTGGTTTGTTGGCAGGTCAAAGCTTTAATACTGTGTTAACCGGCGATAATTCCTTATCTTCAAGACCGATGAAAAGAGTGACAACACCTTTGGCAACGATGGGTGCAAAAATTGAAACTGAAGCGGATGGTACTGCACCAATTCGTATTACCGGAACTGATCAATTAACAGCGATTGATTATGTGATGCCTATGGCAAGTGCCCAAGTTAAATCTTGCATGTTATTAGCAGGGATGTATGCAGGAGGGGAAACGACAGTGGTTGAGCCTGCGCCTACGCGGGATCATACAGAAAGAATGTTGAATGGATTTGGTTATCCTGTGCAACGTGATGGTGCTAAAGCAAGTATTACATCAGAAGGGAAGTTGACGGCAGCTGATATTGACGTACCTAGTGATATTTCATCGGCCGCTTTCTTTTTGGTGGGTGCTTCTATTGCGGTTGACTCTGATGTAACACTCAATCATGTCGGCATGAACCCAACACGTACAGGTGTTATTGATATTTTGCGATTAATGGGTGCCAATATTGAGGTTTTAAATGAACGCTCTGTAGGTGGTGAGCCGGTGGCTGATTTGCGAGTTCGCTCCAGTCAATTAAAAGGTATAGATATTCCTGAAGCATTAGTCCCTTTGGCGATTGATGAATTTCCTGTGTTATTTGTTGCAGCGGCTTGTGCTGATGGACAGACGGTATTAACGGGCGCTAAAGAGTTACGTGTTAAGGAATGTGACCGTATTCAAGTGATGGCGGATGGTTTGCAAACATTGGGCGTGGATGCAAAAGCCACTGAAGATGGCATGATTATTCAAGGTAAAACAGAAGATTCAATCGGTGGCGGAGTTGTTGACTCGCATGATGATCACAGAATTGCGATGTCTTTTTCTATCGCTGGTTTGCGAGCAACGGCTCCGATTACCATTCAAGATTGTGAAAATGTAAATACGTCATTTCCTGAATTTCGTCAGTTAGCAACACAGTTGGGATTGGATTTAAAATGAGCGTGCCAGTTTTAACAATTGATGGACCTAGTGGGGCAGGTAAAGGGACTGTTAGTAGAGCTGTTGCAAAGGCGCTAGGATGGAACTATTTAGACAGTGGCTCAATTTATCGTTCCTTGGCTATTGCATCTTTAAAGCAAGGTATTGATATTGAAGATGTAGACATGGTTGTCGGCGTTGCTGAAAAGCTGTTATTAGCGTTTGAATGTGGCGATGAGCTTGTTGTTAAGTTGGATGGGGTTGATATAACCGCTGAACTTCCCTCTGAAACAACAGGTAATACAGCCTCAATTATTGCGGCTTATCCACAAGTAAGAGCTGTTTTATTGCAAAAGCAAAAGGATTTTCAACAAAGCCCCGGTTTAGTTGCAGATGGTCGTGACATGGGTACGGTTGTTTTTCCTGATGCTTTTAATAAGGTGTATTTAACTGCTAGTGCTGAGGAAAGAGCAAAAAGAAGATACAAACAGTTGATAGAAAAAGGAATTGATGCTAACCTTGCACAGATTACTAAAGAGATAGAAGCGCGTGATTATAGAGATCAAATGCGTGAAACCGCTCCATTAAAGGCGGCGGACGATGCTCTTTATATAGATTCTTCGGAGTTATCTATTAAACAGGTAATTGCTGAAGTATTAACTTTGGTTCGTTAGAACCTTTTGGTAGTCGTTATTTTAACGGCTTTATTTTTAACTTAGATATAGTAGCTTGTTGGTTGCTCTGCTCGAAATTAAATCCTTAACGGGATGTTTTCGTGATTAAAGAGTTAATATTGAAACAAGTTTGGGAAAGAAAAAATGAGCGAGAGCTTTGCTGAATTATTTGAAGAAAGTTTAATCAAGACTGAAATGCGCACTGGCGCAATGCTGATTGGTACTGTTATAGATATCGATAACGATTTTGTTATCGTAAGTGCACAAGCTAAGTCTGAAGGTGTAATTCCAAAATGGCAGTTCTTATCACCGGATGGTGATATGGAAGTTAATATTGGTGATGAAGTTGAGGTTGCACTTGACTTATTTGAAGATGGACTAGGTTCAACGCTTCTTTCCCGCGATAAAGCTAAGAAAAATAGAGCTTGGGGCGAACTTGAAAAAGCCTTTGAAGCTGAAGAAACAATTGTTGGACGTATTAACGGTAAAGTACGTGGTGGTTTTACCGTTGCTGTTGGTGCATTACGTGCCTTCTTACCAGGTTCATTAGTTGACGTTCGTCCAATTAGAGATACAACCTTCTTAGAAGGTCGTGATCTTGAATTTAAAGTAATTAAAATTGACCAAAAACGTAACAACGTTGTTCTATCTCGTCGTGCTGTAGTAGAAAAAGAATACAGTGCAGAAAGAGAAGAGTTAATGAAAACGCTTGAAGACGGCGCAATTGTTAAAGGTATTGTTAAAAATCTAACTGACTACGGCGCATTTATTGACTTAGGTGGTGTTGATGGTTTATTACACATTACTGATATGGCATGGCGTCGTGTACGTCACCCATCTGAGTGTGTTGAAATCGGTCAAGAAATCGAAGTTAAAGTTCTTAAGTTCGACAAAGAAAAGACTCGTGTTTCATTAGGTATGAAGCAAATGGCTGAAGATCCATGGAACGATATTGCGAATCGTTACCCAGCTGGAACACGCGTATCAGGTAAGGTTAATAACCTAACTGACTACGGTTGTTTTATTGAAATTGAAGAAGGCGTTGAAGGTTTAGTTCACGTTTCTGAAATGGATTGGACTAACAAAAACGTTAACCCTTCTAAAGTTGTTGCACTAGGCGACCCAGTTGAAGTCATGGTTCTTGAAATTGACGAAGAAAGACGTCGTATTTCATTGGGTATGAAGCAGTGTCGTACTAATCCATGGGATGAGTTTGCAGCAACTCATAACAAAGGCGATAAAATTGCAGGTAAGATTAAATCAATCACTGATTTCGGTATTTTCATCGGCTTAGATGGCAATATTGATGGATTGGTTCATATGTCTGATATTTCATGGTCAGATACACCAGAAGATTCTATCCGTGATTACCAAAAAGGTGATGAAGTAGAGACAGTTATTTTAGCTGTTGATGCTGAGCGTGAAAGAATTTCTCTAGGTATCAAGCAACTACAACAAGACCCATTCCAAAACTATATTGCTATTAACGAAAAAGGCAGCATGGTAAAAGGTACGGTTAAAGAGGTTGATGCTAAGGGTGCTGTTATTACTCTTGCTGAAGGTATTGAAGGTTATTTACGCGCTTCTGAGATCCAACGTGATCGTGTTGAAGATGCAACTAAGCTACTAACAGTAGGCGATGAAATAGAAGCTAAATTCATTGGCGTTGATAAGAAAAATAAAGCTATTTCTCTTTCTATCAAAGCAAAAGATAATGATGCTGAAGCGACTGTAATGAAAGAGTACTCAGAGCAAGCGTCTGGTACAGCTACTATGGGTGACCTATTCAAGCAATTGGATAGATAACATCTAAAAATAGTGAGGGGGCTTAATTTCAAAAGGATTAAGCCCCTTTTTTTGTGCCTGAGTTTTAGGGTAACCTGTTACTCAATTTAAATAGTTTATTGAGCTGACTTTATAAGTCAGTGAGTGATTTAGGATATAGCGTGACAAAATCTGAACTAATCGAGCAATTATCTAAAAAACAACCACACCTTGCACAACAAGATGTTGAGCTTGCTGTTAAGTGTATTTTAGAGCAAATGAGTCAATCTTTAGCAACTAATGAGCGTATTGAAGTGCGTGGCTTTGGTAGCTTTTCATTGCATCATCGTAAGCCTAGAATGGGCCGTAACCCAAAGACAGGCGATGCAGTTTCTTTAACCGAGAAATATGTTCCACATTTTAAGCCAGGCAAAGAATTACGAGATAGAGTTGATGAAACTCGGCTTAAGTATAAAATAACCGATTAAATAAAGTTTGAGAGATTTTTATGATAAGGATAATGGTGCTTGTTTTCTTCTCTTTAGTGGCGGTAATCGCACTTATCTTCTCATTATTAAATTTTCATTTAATTGAAGTTAATTTTTATATTACAAGTATAAAAATGCCATTAGCGCTGGCATTAACAATAGAGTTATTTGCGGGCATTTTTATTGGGTTTTTAGCTGCATTTATTCATATTTTAAAACTAAAATCTGAATACAAAATACTCAGTAAGCGAGTTCCAAAAACCGATACTGCTAATTCAAAATAATTTAAAGCAAGAGCCCCAGAAAACACGAATTAACTAACGTACCCTTGCGTGGTTCATTAAATATTCTAGGGCTCCTGCAGATTATTTGCCACAGTGCAATCAACAGTGCCCCAATACGCCCTGAATTTGGTTTAACTTCGTACAAAAACCACTTTGTAAAACCTATTTTCTTTTGCCAACTGCGGACTAAAAAGCATCCATTATTTTTAGCAGGCATAAATTAGTCAAAGCTTATTCAATAGCAAGTTCTTTGATTTTTCGGGTTAAGGTGTTTCGTCCATAACCTAATAAGTTAGCCGCTTCATTTCTGTGGCCATTAGTATGTGACAGAGCTGCTTTGATTAAAACTTTCTCAGTTAATGGAATTATTTTTTTCGCAATATCCTTTTCGCCTTGCTCTACCATTCCTTCTATAGTTTTACTTAGATCTATTTCCCAATTATTTCCTGACTCAATTGTCAGGCTACTTTTCTTGCTGGGCGTAATTTGAGTTTTTAATTCAGGTGGTAGGTCAATTAAATGTACTTCAGTTCCTGTCGCCATAACGGTTAACCAACGACAGATATTCTCAAGTTGACGTACATTTCCAGGCCACGGTAGCGAGCATAAGTAGGCTTTAGCTTCAGGTGTTAACACTTTCATTTCTGTATTCAGCTCTTGTGCTGCTGCGGTTAAGAAATGTTGCATTAATATGGGAATGTCTTGGCTGCGTTCATGTAAAGGAGGGATATGAATACGAATAACATTTAGACGGTGAAATAAATCCTCTCTAAATAAGCCTTGAGTCACTAATTCTTCAAGGTCCTGATGGGTAGCAGCAATAATCCTCACATCAACTTTAGTCGGTGTGTGAGCGCCTACAGAGTAGAATTCATTATCTGATAATACCCGTAATAAGCGTGTTTGTAATTCAGCAGGCATATCTCCAATTTCATCTAGAAATAAAGTCCCTTTATTCGCCTGTTCAAATCGCCCCATACGTTTTGTGTTAGCACCAGTAAAGGCACCTTTTTCATGGCCAAATAATTCAGATTCCATTAAGTCCTTTGGAATCGCTGCCATATTTAATGCAATAAAAGGAGCTTTGGCGCGAGGACTATGCCGGTGCAAAGCTTTTGCAACAAGTTCTTTTCCGGTACCTGACTGACCATTAATTAATACAGTAATATGTGAACGAGCTAGACGGCCAATCGCACGAAACACCTCTTGCATGGCAGGGGCTTCACCAATAATTTCAGGGGGAGGGCTGTTATCTTGCTCGTCCTTTATATTTTTATTACCTTGTTGCTGGCTATTATGTAGGCAAGCTCGCATCACAATGGCTTGCATTTCTTCAATATCAAAGGGTTTAGGGATATATTCAAATGCCCCGCCATGAAATGCAGATACGGCGCTATCTAAGTCAGAATGCGCTGTCATAATGATGACGGGAAGCTCAGGGTGGGTCTGCTGGACTTGCTTTAATAACGCTAAGCCATCCATGCCATCCATGCGAATATCGGATATTAAGGTATCAGGCGTATCATGTTCCAGGGCGGCAAGTAGTTCGTTTGCAGATGCGAAACTACGTGTTTCAATGTCATTTTTTGCGAGTGTTTTTTCAATTACCCAGCGAATAGATTTATCATCATCAGTAATCCATACATGGTATTTGTTAGTCATTAACATTGCCTACAGGTAAATAAATTGAAAAAACTGTTTCTCCGGGCACGCTAGTACATTCAATAATGCCCTGGTATTGATTGACGATGGATTGTGCGATTGGTAATCCAAGTCCTGTTCCATTGTTACGGCTAGTAATCATTGGGTAGAAAATTTGATTAATAAGGCTAGGTTTAATACCTGAGCCATTATCTATAATATCAATTTTCGCAGTAAGCTTATGGCGTTTCCCTGCAATAGTCATTTGTCTATGAATGCGTGATCTTAAAATAATAGTTCCAGTTCCATTAATAGCTTGAGCAGCATTGCGTACAATATTTAAAAATACTTGAATGAGTTGGTTTTTATCGGCTTGCAACTCAGGAATACTAGGGTCATAGTCCCGAATTAACGTAATTTGTGAGTCTACTTCAGCTTGCACTAATTGACGCGTACGTTCTAGAGCTTCATGTAAGTTAAATGAGACTTTATTAGGGACTTTATTAGGGCCGAGCATTTTATCCATTAAGACCTTCATGCGGTCCGCTTCTTCAATAATGATTTGTGTGTACTCTTTTAAGTCATTATTGACTAACTCTAGCTCTAAAAGCTGAGCGGCCCCTCTTAGTCCGCCTAATGGGTTTTTTATTTCATGAGCAAAGCCACGCATAAGCATGCTAGACGTATTTTGTTGCGCCAAGATTTGCTCTTCTCTTGAGATACGTAGCTGCCTGTCTACTTGTTGTAATTCTATTAATATATCAACTTCTTGCCCAGGCTCAATAATAGGCGTGACACTGAAGTTAATCGTGATATTTTTTTGATGTAAAGAAATGAAGAGTTCGCGATCGAGATCTACAAAACCCTCATTGCGCTGAACGCATAGCTGCAAATCATTAATAAATTTAGTTTGAGAGCCAAATAGCTCCTGTGCAGATTTACCCAGTAAGTGGCGTGAACTATCTTCAAATAAGATTTCACCTGCTGTATTTATATAAATTAGTACTAATTTATTATTAAATAACAGAATTGCTTCGTTTAGGTTTTCCAGTATTTTTTTAAACACGGTTATAACTTAAGTTAAGAGGTGTACTAAGTGAAAGCAATTTATATACCAATTAATAAATGGATAGGAAACCTGTTAGAAACGGGGGAAGCGTTTTATTGTGTGGTCTAAAGTAGTGCTAGAAATTTATGGGTGCACTATTATGGTGCCTTTGTGTAAATTTTAGGTAATAAAAAAGGGCAGATACGAATATCTGCCCTTTGTTGAATAAAGCCTATTATAAATAGGCTTTTAACTTGTATTTACAAGCTGTAATACATATCAAATTCAACTGGATGAGTGCTCATACGTAAACGAGTGACTTCTTCCATTTTTAAATCAATATAACTATCAATTACATCGTCAGTGAAAACACCGCCGCGAGTTAAGAACTCACGATCTTCATCTAATTCCTTTAATGCTTCATCAAAAGAGAAAGCAACTTGTGGAATTAATTTTTCTTCTTCTGGTGGTAAGTCATATAGATCTTTATCCATAGCATCGCCAGGATGTATTTTATTTTGGATTCCATCAAGGCCAGCCATTAGCATTGCAGCGAAGCAAAGGTAAGGGTTAGCAGTTGAATCACCAAAACGTAACTCAATACGACGACCTTTAGGGTTGTTTACAAAAGGAATACGAATTGAAGCTGAACGGTTACGTGCAGAGTAAGCAAGCATAACAGGTGCTTCAAAGCCTGGTACTAAGCGTTTGTAGCTGTTTGTTGATGCGTTAGCGAAAGCATTTAATGCTTTTGCATGCTTAATGATACCGCCGATGTAAAATAAAGCAGTTTCAGATAAACCACCGTATAAATCACCAGAGAACAAGTTGTTACCCTCTTTAAATAAAGATTGGTGAACATGCATTCCGTTACCATTATCGCCTACTAGAGGTTTAGGCATAAATGTTGCAGTTTTACCGTATGCGTGAGCAATGTTGGCAACGATATACTTAAGCTCTAAAACTTCATCAGCTTTTTTAACTAGAGTGTTAAATTTAGTACCAATTTCACACTGTCCAGCTGTTGCAACTTCGTGATGATGTACTTCAGTAGTTTGCCCCATTTCTTCTAGCACTAAGCACATTGCAGAGCGCATATCTTGCAATGAATCAACGGGAGGCACTGGGAAGTAACCACCTTTTACACTAGGACGGTGACCGATGTTACCATCTTCGTATGCTTTTTCTGAGTTCCAACCAGCTTCTTCTGAATCAATTTTGTAACCACAGCTACCCATGTCGCTGTTCCAACGTACATCATCGAATACAAAAAATTCATTTTCAGGACCAAAATATGCAGCGTCTGCAATTCCTGTAGATGTCATATAAGCTTCAGCGCGACGTGCAATTGAACGAGGATCACGTTCGTAGCCCTGCATATCTTTAGGCTCGATAATATCACAACGTAATATTAGAGTATTATCATCAAAGAAAGGATCGATAACTGCTGTTGATGGGTCAGGCATTAAGATCATGTCTGATTCGTTGATGCCTTTCCAGCCTGCTACTGAAGAGCCGTCAAACATGTTACCTTCTTCAAAGGTATCTTCATCAATAGAATGAGCAGGAAAAGTTACGTGCTGCTCTTTACCGCGTGTATCACAAAAACGAAAATCAACAAATTTGATGTCGTTTTCCTGGATCATTTTTAGAACGTTATCGACTGACATTGTAGCGTTTCTCCTTGAGAATGATTTTAAATTAGCAAAAGAATATTGAGTAAGACCGAAGCACAATAGCACATAAAATTAAAAAATAAAAATTGCACAAGACTTGCACTTTATAGGAGGTCTATTAATACACGGTGGATTAATAATAATTACATAGGCTTTTATAATTTTTAAGCGGCAAAAAAACTATACTTTACAAGTAGCTGAAACAGGTGAAATAGCTTGGGAGCTTGCTATGGCTCATGAGTTTGATTTTATCCTTATGGATATTCATTTGCCCGATATCGATGGGCGAGAATTAACTAAAAAACTAAGAGAAAAGGCTCAATATAAAAGTATACCCATTATTGCTATTAGTGCTGATGCGATGAAAAAAAATATTGAGTCATCAGAAAATTTATTTGATGCTTACGTGACAAAACCTGTAAGTATCCAGCAAATATTAGGGGCCTTGAAAAAGTATTTAGTTTAAGTCACTGATGTGCATACTATCCAATCAACTGTAAAAGCTTGGGCGTATTATTGAGGCATATCTGGCATTTTTATAATTAAATTAACGCGCCGATTTTTTTGTCTTTCTTCTGGGCTATTGTTACTACTAATAGGCTGCGTGTCAGCATAGGTCGTTGCACGTAATCTAGCTTCAGGTATTTTTTCATCGCTTAAAAAATGTAAAACACTTAAAGCCCGTGCGGCACCAAGCTCCCAATTTGTAGGAAACTCAAGTGTTGAGATAGGGCGGTTATCGGTATGGCCTTCGATATAAATGATACCGATAGATTTTTTGAGTAAGGTTGTCAGTGGTAACAAGACTTGCTCCCCTTTCGGGGTGATATAGGCCTCAGCAGTATTGAATAAAATATTATCCTGAATTTCTATGTGCACACTGCTATTTTTGAATTGCAGGCTAATGGCCTCAGCAATCCCTAATGTTTCTAGTTGTTGTTTAAACTCTTCTTGCCATTGCTTATTTTTTTCAGAATTTTCATTGTTTTTCTCTTTCAAATTATCCGTATTTTTTTCAATAGCCTGCTGGTTTTCTTCTGGGGTTATATTAGTTTGTTTATGCTCTGCAGTCTCTTTGAAATCTAATGTGGTGCTTTGTTCGGTTTGAGCATCTTGTATAAGCTTTGCTTCCGCTATGCCTACACTTGATTGAGTTTGTGCTGATTGTGACTGTTCAGTTTGAATCTCAGTAATCGAAACTAAAGTAATGATTAACATGAGTAGTAAAATAAACACATCTAAATAACTCATTAGCCATGAATGCTGGTCTTGTGCGCTAGTATGGTTCAGTAGCTCTTCTAGGTGAGTTGATGAGCTCAATGTGGGTCTATGATCACTCACAATAGTGGATTATCGGCATTCTCATCTAAGATGATAGGTTCATGTAAATCATTATCATGATGAGTTAAAAAAGAATTTAATGTTTCACGTATAAAAGAGGGTGTACGTCTATCGGTAATTAGAATAATACCTTCCATGACCATACTCATAATCATGACGCGCTGTTCGGTTCTTCTTTCTAATTTAATAGCAATAGGGTTAAAAATGAGGTTAGCTAAAATCAATCCATAGAAGGTCGTGGTTAATGCCATACCCATATTTAAAGTAATGAGTCCTATATCTTTTGCTTCGATAATTTGCAGCATATTGATTAGCCCTACTAAGGTCCCTATCATGCCAAATGCTGGCGCAAAATAACTCATGGATCTAAAGATATCAGCCGCTGTTTTTTCTTTGGCACGTAGGCGAGCAATACGCCACCTTAATAAGGATAGTATGTCCTCAACCGGGGTTTTGTCGACAACTAATTGAATCCCTGTTCTGAGGTAAGGGTTATTGATTTTTTCGATTTCATTTTCAACTGCAATTGAATCGCGGCCAAACCACATTTTCGAAACTGCAATAATTTCATTCGCCTCTTTTTGTGGGTTAAGACTTTCATAAAACAGAATAGTTTTTAAAGTCCTGAAGGCTTGCTTGATCTCTCTGAGAGGGTAGCTAATAAAGAGTGCTGCAATCGTTCCACCAATAACAATGGCAAGGCCTGCACCGTTAATGAAGGATAAAGGATTTTGAGCTTTAAATATAAAGATAAAGCCGAATAATAATACGCTTATGAATAGTCCGATAACGGTTGAGTAGTTCATACTTTTCATCATAGCTACCTATCTAGGTTTAGAGGTTCTGATGCTTAACGGGTTTATGTCATTGCTAACCGTAAGGCTATATTATGTCACTGTCACCTGAGGATGCCTTGATTACTAGGTAAGTGGAGGTTCAAAAGAATCTGTAGCCCGTATGAAGCTTGCGTAATACGGGGGTTTCGATGCGCTGTTTATCCCGTATTCCGTGCCTCCATACGGGCTACGGTTCTGATGCTACGCGCTCCTTGTTGTATTTCATGAGTAACTAAAGCAAACAGCGTATTCTAATTGTCTCCCCACCCAACCCTCCCCAGCAAGGGAGGGCTTTTAAAAACAAAAACGTTAAAAAATCCACATGTAATGGTGACATAGCGAATAACAATGACATCAAGTCTAAAATTAATCGCTGTTTTATAGTGCCGTCACTTAAGCCCTTCCGCATTAACTTATTTTTATTAGATCCTTTTCAATTATTTTTAGAATCATTCATGCTAGTATCATCCGTTAACTTTTTAAATCATCGTGCTGAGATTAGAATCTATGCGTAAAAATGTAGCTTTATACAATGGTGAACAACACCGGTTTATACTCTTAAATGAGAGCGAGCCAGGCGAAGAAGACGGAATTCCTTCTAATCAATTTTTGATCATTCACAACGGTAAAGGCACATTACTTGATCCTGGCGGCTTTGGCGTTATGCCACAAGTTCTAAATGAGCTATTACAATATGTTCAGCCTGACGATATTGAGGCCATTGTCTTATCACACCAAGACCCTGATATTGTTGGTGGACTCACCACATGGCTACGCCTTACTTCTGCAAAAGTTTATGTCTCTCGTATTTGGCAACGTTTTTTGCCCCATTACGGTATTACTGGAATGCAGCGATTTATTGGTATTCAAGATGAAGGTGAAACGCGCACTTTAGACTCAGGTGTTGAGCTACAATTTGTTCCTGCACATTTTTTACACTCCCCAGGACAAATAAACGTTTACGATCCAATTTCAAAAATATTATTTAGTGGTGATGTAGGTGCCTCAGAAGTCCCACCGGATGATTGTGAAGTTTTTATAGAAAATTTTACCGATCACTTACCTTATACGGCGGGTTTCCATAAACGCTATATGGCATCCAATCGTGCGTTACGTTATTGGGTTCAGCAAGTTCGTAAACTCGATATAGACATCATTGCTCCGCAACATGGCCCTCTCTATAGAGGACAAGCTAAAGAAGACTTTTTAGACTGGCTATATGATTTACCCTGTGGCGCTGACTTATTAGACGTGCAATAACCATGAATACTTTCCATACCCAGCCTTCACAGCTGAAGTCTTTTTATACCCATATAATTCATAACCTGACCCACTTATTAGAGGCACAAGTTCGTGGTCAATTATTTAATCATGGGATAATGCAACAAGCCGTTTCTGAATTAAACTCACTAGAGAATAAACTCATTCAACTATCAGAAACCAACTCTGACAGTGAGTCAATCCAAAGCCATGCCAACCGTTGCGCCATTATTAGTAAAACATTACGCCTATTAGAAAAAGAGTATACAACGGACTGGGAAGCAAATTGCCAACATATCGAATCATTAATCATTGATATACATGACTTAGTAGAAAGGCTTTCCCTTACTTTACTAGATAAAAGTTTATTTGAGCGCCAATCAAATGTATTAGAAAGTATTATTTTGTCTCATGAAAAAGTCACTCAATGGAAAGAGTTCGTACAGGATATTTTGCGTGAATTTCATGATTTCTTCCCGTTTAATTTTTTCACTATTGCCTTTAGCGATGAAAACGGCATAAAAGTTTACTTATACTATTTAGGTGAGTATTCTGAGGAAACAAAAAAAATAGCCCGCAAACAATTAGCGGATGATTTAATTAAAGACTTAGATACAGCAAGCAATGCTGCATTTGATATAGAAGAATTTCAAATCCCCGGCATAGAAAAACAACGCCAAGTCGATGAACTAGAAGTCCTAACCGTCACAGTTCCAGGCGATAATGCAGGGGTTGGAGGTATTTTAGGCGTTGGTTATGCATCTGGGTACTCATTAAGCCTACAAGAAAAAAGTATTGTCCGATCCCTCCTTTCTGTGATGGTCATGGTTGTTGGCTCTAGTAAATCATTAAGCCGCTCACTTAATGAATTGTCCTATTATGCTGAACATGACCCTTTAACTGGTTTGCATAATAGGCGTTATTTTAACGAAATTCTTGATTATGAATTAGATCGATCAGCACGCCATCATCACACCTTTTGCATCTTAGCCATTGATTTAGACAACTTTAAATTAGTCAATGATGGTCACGGACACATGGTAGGCGACCAAGTATTGACCCATCTATCACAAGTCCTCAAAAAAGATTTACGTAAAGGGGATGTATTAGCAAGAGTGGGCGGTGATGAATTTACAATCATTCTTGCCGAAACATCGATAGCACAAGCTAAAATTGTTGCTGAATCATTACGCGCTGCAGTCAAAAACTATGATTTTTCAATACTAAGCAGTACCAACAATTCAATTCATGTCGGTATTTCTGTTGGTATTGCTAGTTACCCAAACGATGCGAATAATATTGATAATTTACTCTCTGGTGCTGATCTAGCGCTTTATAAAGCTAAAGACTCTGGCCGAGATTTTGTTTGCTCTGTAGACTCAATGGAACAAGGGGCCGTTGCGCAATCTAAGAAAATGCACGGCCTATCAGATGTACTACAAAAAGCATTACAAAATAAACGTATCATCCCTTATTTTCAACCCATCATAGATTGCAAAACGGGGGAAATTTATTCATACGAAGCATTAGCCCGACTAGAAACAGAAGAAGGTGAAATTATTTCTGCGGGAATCTTTATTGAAGCAGCCGATAAATTCGGTATCAGTTTAGCTTTAGATCACATTATGCTGCGTAAAGTGACCGAGTTTATGGCACAGAAAAAACAGGAAACAGGTGATGTGCCTATCGTTTTTGTTAACTTAACGCCTCAAGAAATTCAACACCGAGACATATTACAATACGCGGCTGATTTATGTACTGAACATGATATTGAACCGAGTAAAATTGTCTTTGAGATCACTGAACGCGAAGCCATTAGCGACATGGCAAATATGCGTAAATTTTTAAACCAATTAAGAGAAAAAGGCTTTGCTTTTGCTTTAGATGATTTTGGTAGTGGCTATAACTCATTCCATTATTTAAGAGAGCTACATTTTGAATATGTAAAAATTGATGGCGCGTTTATCACCAATATTTTAAATTCAAAAGTGGATCATGCTCTCGTCAATACCCTAAACCAACTATGTCAAGAATTAGGCATGAAAACCTTAGCTGAGTTTGTAGAATCCCAAGAAGTGATGGATAAATTACAAGATATGGGCATTGATTATGCTCAAGGCTTTCACCTTGGTTTACCTCATTCAGATATGGTGTAAAAACCCAACCTCCATATAGCACAAGGTCTATAAACCACACCAACCCTTAACCAAAAGCTTGCGAGACAATATCAGAACCTACGCCTAACGGCTTCATTTACGATTAATTTTATATATAACACCAAGTAGCCCCTATAAGCATAGGTATCTACACAAGTCTTAAAGCCTTCTCCAGATTGTATTCCCTTCACATTCAATTACTGTGTAACATCAGT